>P_2C_Liq_3_UnCtyDRAFT_100482_pt1 | contig 12032 bp, 14 predicted proteins | sample Pon2CUnioCityCA_3_FD_9720 | JGI IMG/M metagenome (IMG submission 9720)
AAATTAATTGATGCAAACACTACAATTCCTACTAAAAAATCGCAAGTATTTTCAACTGCTGTAGATAATCAACCTTCTGTAGAAATTCACGTTTTACAAGGAGAAAGAGCAATGGCTGCAGATAATAATACGATTGGTCGTTTTCATTTAGATGGTTTACCTCCAGCACAAAGAGGTGTTCCACAAATTGAAGTAACTTTTGATATTGATGCGAATGGTATCATTAAAGTTTCTGCTTTAGACAAAGGAACAAACAAATCTCACGAAATTAGAATCGAAGCATCTTCTGGTTTATCTGAAGAAGACATCGCTAAAATGAAGCAAGAAGCAGAAGCAAATGCAGATGCTGATAAAGCTGCAAAAGAAACTGCAGAAAAAATCAACGGAGCAGATTCTATGATTTTTCAAACAGAAAAGCAATTAAAAGAATTTGGCGAGAAATTATCTGCGGATAAAAAAGAACCAATAGAAGCTGCTTTAACTGAATTGAAAGCTGCACACGAATCTAAAGATTTAGCGCAAATTGATGCTGCAATGGAAAAAATAAATGAAGCTTGGAAGGCAGCATCAGAAGAAATGTACAAAGCAGAGCAAGCTGCTGGTGCAAATCCAGGAGCTGGAGCACAACAAGGTCAACCAGAAGCTAACGACGCTCAAGGAGACAATGTTGAAGATGTAGATTTTGAGGAAGTAAAGTAAGTGAAATAGTATTTTGTTTTTTACAAAATACGTAATTGAACTTATCCCGCTTTTCAGCGGGATCCTTAAAAGAAATCTAAATCAATATAATTAGGCAGTCCATCTGAAATGCCACACTGAGTTTATCAAAGTGCTAAATTTCAGAGTCTATATATAACTAAAACGCAATCATTAAATTGGTTGCGTTTTTTTTATGCAAATAACTAAAGAAATTATCTTTTTGATTACTTTTGATAAATATGAAAAAACTTCTCATCCTATTTTTACTAATATCATTTACAAACTGTTCTAAAAAAACCTATACTCCTTTTAAAGTAGGTGTAATTGCAGATTGTCAATATTGCAATTGCGAAGTAAAATGGGGCAGATATTACAAAAAATCACCTCAAAGATTAAAAGAAGCAGTAGCTGAATTGAATAAAGATTCTTTAGCATACACCATTCATTTAGGCGATTTTATTGATCAGAAAATCAAAAGTTTAGATAGTATTCTGCCTACTTGGAATGCATTACAATCTAAAAAATACCACGTTTTAGGAAATCACGATTTTGATGTTGGACAAACCAACAAACAAAAATTATTAAACAAGTTAAATATCAAAAATAGATATTACAGCTTTATAGAACATAATTGGAAATTTATAGTTTTAGATGGCAATGATTTGAGTTTTTACGGAACTTTAACCAAAGAAAAAGAACAACAAACAGATTCGCTTTTTAATCAACTAAAAGATAAAAATCTGCCTTATTTAAAAAGATGGAATGGTGGATTAAGCAACACACAAATCAACTGGATTAAAAAAGAACTCGACGAAGCAGTGGAAAAGAAGCAAAAAGTAGTTTTTTATTGCCACTTCCCTATTTTTCCTGTTGATAATGATAATCTCTGGAACAGAGATCAGTTTTTAGAGGTAATTAAGCCTTACAAAAACATTAAAGCATTCTTTAACGGACATAATCACAATGGTGCTTATGAAATGGTTAATAATGTGCATTACCTCACTTTTAAAGGAATGGTAGATACCGAAAACACGTCTGCTTTTGCAAAAATAAAGTTCGACAAAGACACGATTTTTGTACAAGGCTATGAAAGAGAACCGTCAAGGAAATTAATTATTAAATAATTATTTCTTTTGCAAATCTATAACCAAACCAACTTTTTTAAACATACTTTTTGTGAATTTCAACAAATTGATAATTTCAAATTTCCAGAAAACACAAATTATAAAAGTAAATCTGAAAGCACTTATTTTTATACTGATGAAGGTGTTTACAGAAAATCGAATCATTGGGGACGTGTTGCCAATTGTAGATGGAAACTACTCGCAAATTCAAACTATAAAAATCAAAATATAGCAGTTGGTTTTGCAAAATGGTCGGACTTTTATCCTATCAATTCAAACGAAAAAGTCTTTTATATTAAGGTTGATTTTAAATCAAAAACAGCTAAACTTCAACCTAAAAAAAATAATTCATCTCAGTTTTTATTTACATTTTCCGAAGCACAAAAAAGAATAAAACAAATAAACCACTTAGTAAATGATGATAAATGGGCATCATATTTTGATATAGCAATTGATGAATTACGTTTAAAAATAATCTCCGAATTTATTGACTCTGATAAAACTCTTCAGGAAATTAAAAAAGCATTACTTGAATAAAAAACACAAGAAATCGCAATTCACGCTCCACAGAGTTTGTCATTTTGTAGAAATCCCACGTTTTGCTCTTCATTTTTGCACGAGATGCTTACAGCTTCACAAATAGTGTGTTTCATTTATTTTTATAAAAAAAAATCGTGAATTCGTGGCAAATATTAATCACATAAATTCTAATCATTATAAAGTGTTCAAAACAAAAATAAAATCTGTGAAAATATCTGAAATCGGCATTAAACTTACCCAACAATACATTCCTTTTCAGTAAATTTGTTCATCTAAAAATAGAAAAACCTAACAATCTAACATGAACATTCCACAGTCAAGTTTTCCTAGAGTAGTAATTATTGGTGGTGGATTTGCAGGTTTAGCTGCTGCAAAAGGACTCGAAAAACAAGAACTGCAAGTTGTTTTAATAGACAAGCACAACTACCATACGTTTCAACCTTTACTCTATCAGGTGGCTACAGGTGGCTTAGAGCCAGATTCCATTGCCTTTCCGTTAAGAAAGCGTTTTAACGATGTTGAAAATTTTTATTTTAGATTGGCAGAAGTTGTTAAAATTCATCCTGAAAAAAACCATATCGAAACTTCTATTGGAGATTTAGATTATGATGAATTGATTATTGCAACAGGCTCTACAACCAATTTTTTCGGAAATACCAACATCCAAAAAAACACGATGGAAATGAAATCTGTGCCTCAATCTTTAAACATCAGAAGTTTAATTTTAGAAAATTTTGAGGAAGCTTTATTAACTGATAATATTGAGGAACGTAATGCCTTAATGAATTTTGTAATTGTTGGTGGTGGCCCAACAGGAGTAGAATTAGCAGGTGCTTTGGCCGAAATGAAAAAAGGAATTTTACCTAAAGATTATCCTGATTTAGACATTAGGCAAATGCAAATAAACCTAATACAAAGTTCTGGAGAGCTCTTAAAGGGCATGAGTGCAGAAGCGTCTGAAAAGGCAGAAGATTTTCTGGTAAAATTAGGCGTAAATGTTTGGAAAAATCTGCGTGTTTTAGATTACGATGGTAAAGTTGTAAAAACCAATGGCGAAGATCATTTTAGAGCCGAAACTGTAATTTGGGCTGCTGGCGTTAAAGGAGAAATGATTGATGGCTTAAATGAAGAATGTGTTATAGAAAGGGCAGCAAGAATTAAAGTTGATGCATACAATCAAGTGGTAAATCACCCAAATATTTATGCGGTAGGTGATGTTGCTTGTATGACATCAGAAAAAAATCCTTACGGACATCCAATGATGGCACAACCTGCCATTCAGCAAGGCAAATTAGTTGCTAAAAATATATTGGCAAAACTCTTCAACAAAAAACAGCAAGCTTTTGTGTATAGTGATAAAGGCGCTATGGCCACAATTGGACGAAATAAAGCTGTTGTAGATTTGCCAAATTGGAAATTTCAAGGTGTTTTTGCTTGGTTTGTATGGATGTTTGTGCATCTATTTTCTTTAATTGGTTTTAGAAATAAATCAGTAGTTTTTTTAAACTGGGTCTATAATTATATTCGTTTTGATAGAGAAACTCGCTTAATAATTCGCCCGTATAAACAGAAGAACAAGCAAATAAATTTCTGATGGGTACACGAATTGTAAAATGCACTAATTGTGGCACTTTTAATAAAAATAGAGACTATTGCGAGCTATGCAATACGCTACTATCTCATCAGAAAAAAAGAGAAATAAAAGAGGCTACTGTAAAACAAGAAGATTTAGATAGCGCAATCTATAAAATAGCACATCCAAATTTAGCAGAACGTTTAAAAAAACATCCTAATATTTTTTACAAAATAATTGGTTGGATACTGTATTCTGCAATTATGGTAGTTAGTATAATCGGTTCAGCTTTGGCTTGGTTTATAACAATGGTGGCTGCTGGGTAAAATGAATAAAAGACTTACTATGTATTGTATTTCTTCGTTCTTTTTAGGATTACTGATTTACATTTTTCAATCTTTTGAAATTTATCTCCCAAAAATCATCAACAATTATTTAAATGATTTTTTAATCATTCCTATTGTACTTTTTAGCTGTTTGTCGGTGTTAAGAATTACCCGAAATAATAAAAGCTTTGTATTAAGTTTACCTATTATTTTATATGTCTGTTTTATGTATAGTATTCTTTTTGAATTTGTATTTCCAAACTATTTAGCAAGATATACCAAAGACTATATCGATATGATGTTATACTTTGCAGGAGGTTTCATTTTCTACAAACTGCAAAACAAATACCATTGAATTTAAATAATACATTACCAAACAGCACATTTACACGAATTTGTAAGGCTATAATTTATGTAGAAGAAAATTTAGATAAAAAACTAACCTTAACAGCTGTAGCTAAAAAAGCTTATTTCTCTCCTTTTCATTTTCATAGATTGTTTAAAGCGGTTACAAATGAAACGTTACATAACTTCATCAATAGAAAAAGAATAGAAAAAGCGGCTTCTTATTTAATGCATCAAAAAGAGAAAACAATAACTGAAGTTTCAGAAATGGTTGGTTATACGAGTTTATCTTCTTTTTCTAAATCTTTTAAAAAATTTTATGGCATATCACCTGAAAAACTCAAAAAAGAAAGTCCGGAGAAATATAGCAAGATTTGCAAAACTGAGAGCAAGAAAGGACAAGTAGTAGTTACTTTTGAACAGTACATTTGTAATATACATAAGGTTTTAAACTGGTTTAAAATGAATGCAAAAACAGAAATAAAAAAAGTTCCTAGATTAGATGTAGCTTACATTTCACATAAAGGAAAAATGGAAGCAATTGGCAGTATTTATAATAAATTAGTCAAATGGGCAACTCCAAAAGGTTTAATTAACAATCAGACAAGAATGATAACCATTTATCACGACAGCCCTAAAATTACAGACCCAAATAACCTAAGAATGAGTGCTTGTATTGTTTTAAATGATGCTATTGAAATTGATGGAGAAATAAATTTAAAAGTTTTAAGTCCTGCAAAATGTATCGTTTCTAGATTCGAAATTACCCCTTTTGAGTTTCAACAAGCTTGGGAATCATCTTTCGTTTGGATGACAGAAAATGATTATAAAAAATCTGAAGTTGATCCTTTTGAAATTTATTATAACAATGCTGCAGAACATCCAGAGAACAAGTTTATTGTAGATTTATGTATCCCTATTTTATAATTACAACTCGTCATTCAAAAAATACAACTCGGTATTTCTTTTTATTCTAAAACTTAAAACACTTACATCTTTGTATCATCAAAAATCTATATGATGAAACAAATTTTATTTCTATTTTTTACAATTTGCCAATTCTCATTAATTGCTCAAACTACTATTTCTGGTAAAGTCACCGATGCTAAAAGCAATCCTATTTTAAGTGCAAGTGTTTATTTAGAGGGCACTTATGATGGTACATCAACCAACGAAAAAGGAGCGTTTTATTTTACTACAGCAGAAAAAGGAACACAAACTTTAGTCGTTTCTTTTATCTCTTATGAAACATATGTTAAAATGGATGATGTTTCCTCGCTCAAAAATTTACACATAAAATTACGAGACGATGTAAATGCGTTGGATGCAGTTACCATAAATGCAGGCACTTTTAAAACTGGCGAAAAAGCAAAAGTAACCGTTTTAAAACCTTTAGACATTGTAACTACTGCAAGCGCTGTTGGCGATGTTTTAGGAGCACTACAAACTTTACCAGGAACATCTGCAACTCCAGAAGATGGACGATTATTTGTAAGAGGTGGCGATGCAGAAGAAACGCAAATTTTTATTGATGGTGTTCGTGTATTTACACCATACAGCCCATCACCAAACAACGCACCAACACGTGGTCGTTATTCGCCCTTTTTATTCAAAGGAATTAGCTTTTCTACAGGTGGTTATTCTGCAGAATATGGCCAAGCTTTGTCTGGAGTTTTAGATTTAACAACCACAGACAAACCCGACCAAGAAAAAACAGACGTACAAATTATGACAGTTGGCGCTGGTCTTGGAAATACACAAATTTAGAATAATAGTTCGTTAAGCATAAATATCTCTTATATTAATTTACAACCGTATACAGCATTATTTCCAGACAGAAATACGTGGCTCAGTCCTTTTCAATCTGCAAGTGGAGAAGCTTTGTATAGATATAGTTTTAAAGACGATTCTATGTTAAAAGTGTATGGCGCATTTAGCTATACAGATTTAGATGTAATTCAAGATGATATTAATTTTGAAGATGGTTTTCGTTTCGGATTAAGAAATAGAAACCTCTACATCAACAGCACTTACAAAAATAAATTAGGCAACAATTGGAAAATTGAAACGGGCATTAGTTTTACAAATGATAACTCAACCATAAAAGTGATTGACGATGTTATCAATAGTGGCGAAAACTCAGCGCATTTTAAAGTAAAATTGAAAAAACAATTTACTACAAGATTTAGAATGTCTTTTGGTTCAGAATATTTTATCACAAAATTTAATGAAAATTACACGCCAATCAATAGTCAAAGTTTCGATTACGGATTTAACAATAACTTGTATGCTTCTTTTTTAGAAACAAATGTATTTTTCTCAAAAAACTTAGCAGCCAAATTGGGTATTAGAGCAGAACATTCAGATGTTTTAAATGAGTTTACGCTTTCACCAAGAGCTTCTTTATCCTATAAATCGAGTAAAAATGCTCAATTTTCGCTGGCTTATGGGCAGTTTTATCAAAATCCAAGCAACAATTATTTAAAATTTAGTCAAGATTTTAAATCAGAAAATACAACGCATTTCATTGCGAATTATCAACATACCAAACAAAATCAAATTTTTAGAGTAGAAGCGTATTATAAAGATTATAACGATTTGGTGAAATTTGATACTCAAATGGCCAATTTTACCTCTAACTATTCAAATGATGGAAATGGATACGCTAAAGGAATAGACGTATTTTGGAGACAAAACGGAAAAATTAAAAACACCGATTATTGGATTTCGTATTCTTTCCTAGACACAGAAAGAGATTTTAGAAATTATCCAACCGCTGCAACTCCAAATTTTGCCTCTGCTCATAATTTTTCTTTTGTGGCCAAGCATTGGGTAGAAGATTGGAAAAGTCAATTAGGTATTGCCTACAATTTTGCTTCTGGCAGAACTTATACTAACCCGAATGAACCTGGTTTTTTAAACAACAAAACCAATCCATACAATTCTGTAAGTTTAAATTGGGCGTATTTAATCGATCAGCAAAAAATTCTGTATTTCTCTGTAAATAATGCTTTAGGCACACGAAATGTATTTGGCTATAATTACAAAAATACGCCAGATATCAATGGTAATTTCGACAGACAAGCTGTATTGCCAAATGCCGATAGTTTCTTTTTTGTAGGTTTCTTTTGGACGATAAGTGACGATAAAAAATCAAATCAATTAGATAATTTATAATTTTTTTTGAAGCTATTTCCAGCTTTCACTACTCGCTTCAAGCCCAAAAGCGTGAGAGCTCAAACAAGTCGTTCAATCTGGGCTAAGTCCACTTAAAAGCTATCTGCATAAGTACAGTATAAGTACCCTAAAAAAGCCAAAATCACAATTCAGGATAGAAAAATTACAATTCGGTATGTTTCTTGTTTAAATTAGACAAAAACATCAGATATTTGAATCATCAATAACATTTAAAAACAATAATTATGAAAAAACTAATATTAGTAATAGCCTTTATTTTCAGCTCAATTTCAACAACTAATGCGCAAGAAGAAACCTATAATTTAACGGTAAACATATCAGGCTTACGTTCTGATAACGGAACTTTAATGGTGGGTTTATATAACAAAAAAGAAAACTTTTTAAACAAACAATTTAAAGGAGATCTTGCAAAAATTGAAAACAGAAAATCGGTTGTAGTTTTTAAAAACCTACCAAAAGGAGAGTATGCTGTTTCGTTTGTGCACGATGAAAATGACAACAAAAAAATGGACACTAATTTTATTGGAATACCGAAAGAAGATTATGGATGCTCTAACAATGCAACAGGTTTTATGGGACCGCCAAAATACGATGATGCAAAATTTCAATTATCTGAAAACAAAGTAATTGAAATTAAAATTTAATACTAAACTAACAAAACTAAAACTTTTATATTATGAAAAAATCAATCTTAATTATCTCATTTTTATTTACTGCAATTCTTTCTGCACAATCAAAATACCAAACCGGAATGCAAAAAGCCTTCTCTCATTGGGAAAAAGGAGAAATGGTTAAAGCATCGCAACTATTTGAAAGAATTTCTAAAGCTGAACCAGAAAACTGGTTACCTGCCTATTATGCTGCAACTGTAGACATTTTAGGAAGTTTCGGTTTAAAAGATGAAACAACGCTAAAAGCAAAACTAGCGAAAGCGCAAGAATTTTTAGATGTGGCCAAATCAAACTCAGAAAACAATCCAGAAGTTATCATTACACAAGCCTTGCTAAATACAGCTTTTATAGCCTTTGACGGACAGAAATATGGAATGACGTTATCTGGTAAAAATGCCCAGTTGTATGCACAAGCTTTGGCTATTGAACCCAATAACCCAAGAGTTCTTTTAGCATATGCAGAATGGAATATGGGTGCTGCAAAATTCTTTGGGAAATCTACAAAACCTTATTGCGAACAAATAAAAAAGGCTATTGAACTTAGTAAAGTTGAAGAAATTAAAGAGGAATTTTATCCAAAGTTTCAAGTAAAAAGAGCTAACGAAGTTTTAAAAAATTGTCAAAAATAATAGATTTTTAAAACAACTGTTCAGAACAAAAACTTGGGAGTTCTCAAGTTTTTGTTATGCTTTTTTGATTTGATTTGAAACCGGATCTACATATAGTTTTTTCTTACCAGAGGGTAATTGAATTCTTGAATCATAAAAAGTACCANAAACTTTAGCACCTTCAATAACCGTAGTGTTTTTAGGTTCTATATATTGGTAAATACAATTTCTATATTCGTCTAAATATTTTGGTTGAATTCTAGTTAAAAACTCGGCATAAACAGCATCAAAATCTTGATTAATTTTAGTTTGCAACCATCTATTTACCAAAGTAGTATCTAAGTATGTTTTTTTTGAATTTTTACCTTGCATGGATTCTCTTATTGGCAAATCTTCAAAATCATCTTTAAATTTATGTTGTCTTCTTGTAGAAAAATCACCAGTTTCTTTAAACTTAGCGCGAGATCCAGAAGCTTTTCTTAATAACNATTTAGCCATTTCATAGAATCTTATTTACCAAATTTTGTTTCGCTTTTTCATCATCACCAAAAAGCCATTGNAAAACATTTTCCTCCCAAATTTGTCCTTTTTCAGTTTCAGAAATAATATTTTTTTCGATGGCTAAATCTAATATTTTACCCGGATATGAAGACTGTGCATCACTTTCCATTTCACCTAAAGGATAAGGATCATCCAACCCCATTAAAACCTGACTTGTACCTTGCCTTTTAAACATTAAATGTAAAGAATCTGTATCGTGAACCAACGTATCAAAAAAGATATTTTTATGTCCAATTGCTTTTCTTGGATGCGTTTTACCTTCAAATAAATCGGGTCTTCCATCAAAACCTTGAATACGTCTACCTAAATTCATTTGTGCCAATTGCCCTCCATGTGCAAAGCAGGTTCTAATATTTTTAAAACGCTCTTGCATTCCGTTTAAGGTATAAAAATGATAGGCATCTCCACATTGGGCTAACATCCAAATTAAGTGAAAACGCCAGTTGGTGTTTTCTAACTTTATCATTTTGTCTCCATCATACGGATGAATTTCAATGGCTAATTTGTATTGATCTGCCAATTCAAAAATCCGATTATTTTCTTCATCAAAAACGCATCTCCACTGTCCAATAGAATCCATAAAATGGGTTGGTAAACACAATACTTTTAAATCTAATTCTTCTACACAACGTTTCATTTCATCCAAAGCGCCATAAATAAAACCAGGATGCACCACAAAACCACAGGTAAATTTATCTGGATGATTTTTTTGTACTTTGGCATTAAAATCGTTCTGAAAACGCAACGCTTTTTTCATTTCTTCTAAACGCAAACCATTGCCATACAATTGAGAGAGATTTAAAACAACAGCGTGGTCAATTTTGTTTTTTTCCATCCACAACAATTTCTCATCAAGAAAAAAACTAGAGTCTGTTACAGGACGTTTCCATCCTTTTTGTAACATGTGTTTGCGCTCATCATCTACCCAAAAAATTTCTTTTTCCTTCATAAATTGAGGGATTTCTTCTGGATAAGGCAATAAATGTGAATGTCCGTTAATTCTAAGTTTTCTAACCTCCTTTCCTCCAAAGGCGGGAACACTTTTATTTTCTAATGGATTTGACATTACTTTTTTAAGTTTTAAATTTGGTCAATACTTTTAGCTCTGAGTTCCTTCCCTTGAGGAAGTTTAGGATGGGCTCTTATTCGGCTTTTTCATCACAGTTCCACAACTATCGCAGGTACATTTTTTAATATCTGAATAATATTTATCGAATATTATTGGCATATCTGTTTCGATATTATCTAATTTAAATTTCTTTCTGTATAGGAGATTTCCACAGTTTTCGCAATACCATTCTAAGGCATCTTTCATTTTCTTTTTACGCGGATACTCAATCACCAAACCTACTGTGTTTGATTTTCTCTGTGGCGAATGTGGCACTTTTGCTGGCAGTAAATAAATATCGCCTTCATTGATTTCTACGTCAATCATTTTGCCTTTATCATCGATGATTTTTAAAATCATATCGCCTTCTACTTGATAGAAAAACTCTGGAGTTTCGTTATAATGATAATCTTTTCTATTATTTGGACCACCAACAACCATCACAATATATTCTCCATTATCCCAAACACATTTGTTACCAACTGGTGGTTTTAATAAATGACGATGTTCATTAATCCACTTTTTAAAGTTTAAAGGTTGTACTAGTTTACTCATTTCTTTTAGATTTTAGGTTTATTGATAGTTAGATTGAAGCTATTTAATTTGATGAGATAAAGTTAAACTTTATTGGCAATTTCTAAGATCATTTTTTTTATTTCTTTTCCTAAATCTTTGGCTTCTTTAGAATACTTTTTAGCTACTTGAAAATCTAGAATCCTATGTTTTCTGTCTTTAATTTTTAAAAACACTTCGACCATACAGAAATATGATCCTGAACCAGGGTTTCTAGTTTTAACATATAATATTTCTGATTTTACTTTTATTTTAAATTCTGAATTTAAATGAATTTCTTTCTTCTCTAAACTATTAGAAAACTTAATTGTTGTTTTTGAAACCTCAACAAAATCTTTTAATTGTTTTAAAATCACTAAAACTGTAAAAATAAAAATAGCTATAGAAAGCACTATTAAGAATATCTGAACGCCAAATTCATTAACTTTAAAAAAAGAAACATATAATAAGAATAAGGCTATTACTAGGAAAAAAAGTAAACTTAAATTCCCTCTATCTGTAAAGTAAAATCTTGATTCAACTCTCAACTTTTGAGAATCACAAACCAATTTTAAACTTGATTTATTTAAAATTTTTTCGAGATTCATAATTTATACCTACTCTCTTTTCTGTTTATCAATTTATAATTCTAAAGATAGAAAATTTAGATATCTTTGAATATAACAAAGATATGAGCACTGATTGAACGACCTGTTTGAGCTCTCAC
>P_2C_Liq_3_UnCtyDRAFT_100483_pt1 | contig 12009 bp, 16 predicted proteins | sample Pon2CUnioCityCA_3_FD_9720 | JGI IMG/M metagenome (IMG submission 9720)
GTAGCTTCTGTATGCTCTACGCCTAGCTGAATACCTGTATCTGTTACAGTAAAAGTAGCTTTTACTCCTTCTACATCAGGATTTTCAAGTACAAATCTTTTAGCGTTTACATAAAATTCACTATCAAACGCTGTTTCTTTTGTTTCGCCGTTTGCCGGATCGTTAGAATGGTCTGTTACTCCTCCGGTTTTTAGGCCAAAACCTGATTTATAGTACTTACCATTCAGGAAAATTTCACTGTCATAAGCAAAGTTGTTAGTTACGCCGGTAACAGCATTATTAGTATACGACTCTGTTTCTACACGCAGGTCAGAAAATCCTTGGGCAACAATACCATTAGGTCCTCTTACTTCAGACTCAAGATCTACAAAAAAACTACTACTAGATATAATTCCTGTAGGACCTGTAGTTTGCCAAGTACTTCCGTTATACGAATAGTTAGTAATGTCCCCATCAACAGGATTAAATACTGTAAGTACATCACCTTCTGAAATGTAAGAACTTCCTGTACCAGCAGTAGTAGGAACTAGTACCCACTCCTCTCCAGGTTTGTAGTAAAGACTTCCATTTGTTTTATACCAGTATAAAAAGTTATCTCCTGATACAGGAGTAGTTAAGGCTGCAACTTCATTACCGTTTTCATCAGTATAAGCAGGCTCTACTATCCTAGAGTACCCATTTGCAGGAGCCTCGCTGCCGCCCCACGCATAAAACTGTGATATTTTACCATCAGCAGCGCCTTGAGCTGTTGCAGCGTCTTGTAGCGCTTCATATATAGAAGTGTCAGCAACAACAAGCCAATCAGGAGTGCTTGCTTGATACCAGTAGGCATTTGTAGTGTCTTTAAAATATACTACATTGCCGTTTGCGCTGTCTTTTAATTCTGTAGTAGTCCAATCGCTTTCTATTATATCTAAAGCGTCAGCTTCACTAATTGCAGCTACTTCTACATCCTCAACGATATGAGTTACATCCTCATACGTATCAAAAAAGAAATACTCTATTTTGCCATCTAGTTGTCTGTGCAAGGCAGCGCTATCAGGCTCATAAGTATTTGTAATAAAATCTTGGGCTTGTTGATCAGCCTGTACCCATTCAGAAGCAAGAAAACTTCCTGAATCTCCTGTAATAGCTGTTTTAACAATTTGCGGAGTTACGCTGCTGTCTACCCACAGATCTCCTTTGTCATAAGGAGCAAAAGGTTCTTCTGTAAAAACTCTACGTTTACTGTCAGCTAGGTCTTCTGCTTGCAGTGCTACTATATAAGCATTTTGAGCATCGGTATCAGTAACTAGTGCCCACGTGTATCCATCGCCGTCTGTAGCAAAAGGAGATGTTACGTCTTCAGCAGTTTTTATAAACTTGTAAGCTTTAAGGTAATCTCCAGTAGTAGCATCATACTGAATATACACATCGCCTATATGTGCAGACCTTACTGTTTCATAATTAGTCCTTACGCCTTCATCTATAACTGTAGCTGCTGTATCTGCTGCAATCCAAGTAGCGTAAGGTTCTGCATTGACTAAAAGCTGGTCATCCTCAGCATTAGGATCGTTCGGATCTCGGTTACTTATTACATCATAAGTACCAGTAGTATATTCTATAAGACCGTCATTTTGTTTCTCTAGAATACCTATTCTAGATAACATTCCCGTACCATTAGGGTAATTAAAATCTGTCAGCCCTACGTAAGTTTGGAGTCCTTGAATTGCTTGGCTGTTGCCTTCTAGGTCAGAAGCTTGATCTTTAAAAGCAGTATCCAGGACAGTAATATCTCCTGCAAGAGCTTCATTAAAGTTGGCTAAAGTGTTTTGTAAAGTAGTAACTCTGCTGTTAATTTCACCATTTAATTCTGACCGTAAGTCCGATACAGCAAATGCAGAAGTACTACGTTCTGATGCAATAACGCCATCTACGTAAGTAATAGTAGAAAATTTACCATCTAAGGTAGCATTTAATTGTTCAATCTTAGTTACTATTCGTTCGTCTACAAGATTGTTTATATCTACTCTTTCTACGTAGTTGTTACTTGCCAGATCTATAGAATCTATAGCGTTTCTAACGTCTTCTACGAGATCATCGTAGTTACTTTGTCCTGCTCTTATAGCATTATCTACAACAGCATCTATAATGCCTGTAAGCCATTCAGGAGCTTCATCTACGTTTATAGAAGCGTATAAGCCATCTCCTACTATAGAGTATTCTTTTTTAATGCCTGTAATAGTAGGGTTGTCTTCGATTTCTACACAATGAGTATTAGTAGCAACTAGGTCTTTAGTAAAACTAGGTGTTATTTCTGTGGTATCTGGAGTTACTTCTATAGTAGTATTAGTTTTAATCGACATAAATTTCTGGCACCTTAGCAATAAAATTACCATTATTAAGAGTGTTACATCTAATAATTAGCTTGTACGTAGGTCGTAAATAATAACGATCTGTTTTCGTACCTTTATCACTTACGAGGTCGGAAGCTTGAATTTCTGAAATTGTTAATGAGACTTTGCCTGAAAGTAAATTACTAGGTAAAAGCAAATTAATATCAGAAAGTCCTGTAGTAGTGTCATCAGGATCTAGGGGAACTAGGTCTGCAGTAAATGTATCTGTAGGACTTAATTCCAAAGGAAGAGTGGATCCATCAGCTTTGATGGTAAAGAGGAAGGTATTATCTAAACCTTTTGTGATAGTAAATTTAGCCGTAGAGCAGCTCATAGTCCAATCCTTCAGTATGTATAAATGTAAAAGGGCCCGTAGGCCCCTTTTTTAAATGCTTTCGAACGAAATCGAATAGCGGGGACGCATCTTAACCATAGATAGCCCTGTCTTGTTATCTCGTACGTGAAGAGGGATTTTTACCTCTTGTAGTGTACGAATATGACCCATAGCTACTTCAATCTTTTCATTTAAAGGTAAAATTCTAGTACCTAGGTCGAAATAAGAGTTTGAGCAATTTACTACACAAGTAGTAGTTTGGTTATTTACTCGTTGATCGTTATCGATAATAGTAACAATCTTAGTCTCCCTTGCTGCTTTTTCTCTAGCAATACGCTTAGCAATTTTAGGGTCTTCTACAGTATCAGCTTTTTTAGTAGCTGTTTTTTCTTTTTCAGCGACTGCTGCTTCTAAAGCTGGGCCAGAAGTTTCTTGACCTTCATAAAAAGCTTCAATCTTTTCAGATAATTTAGCTGCACCTATGTTTTTATTATAAGTTAAGCCTAGTTCATCTGCTTCTTGTTTCAATTCTTGTAATGTTGACATTTTTCTAAGTCCTTAAAGGTTATTTAGAGGTTATAAGGTTATTCTTACTTACGTATTATATAAAATACTGCAATTAATGTAAAGATATAAAAAACCCCTCCGAAGAGGGGTTCTTATAAAACTATAAGTTATAGATTATGCAGAAGCAGAAACTAATACTTTAAGTAGTTTTTCTTCTTCAAGGATGATACCTGCGTAGAAGAAGTTGTAAGAGAAGAAACCGTTAGTACCGTAAGGGTTAGCATTCTCTACAGACTCTGGAGACTTAGAGTTGAACTTAATCTTATCTTGACCCTTAAGACCTACAGTTGCGAAACAACCTTGAGTTGGGAATAAGATTGGGAACACGTCGAAGTTATCACCAGTAACAGATAAACCACCAGTGTGACCGGTAGCGCTTGCACCTTGACCTGCATATACAACAGCAGCTTCAGACTCAATAAAACGAACTTCGTGCATTGCACCAACTTCACCTTCAGCTAGGGTAGCAGCAGAACCGTACTTGTGGGCAGGAACGTATACAAACTCAGTCATACCGTTGTCAGCAACAGTACCACGAGTAAGAGTTTCTAGATCGCCTTTAACGTTAGCGCCAATAACAGCATAGAATGCTTTAGCTACTGTGTTAGTATCGATTTTGTTAGAACCAGTTACCATTTGAGTGTTTTTCTGTGCACGGTTACGAACTAGTTTACGTACAGCCTTACGGATAAGGTCATAAGAAACAGTAGAGTCCGCATCTATTTCACCAATAGAAGTTGCATCACCCGCATACATTACTGTAGGAGTAGCAAGCATATCTAACTGGATTAAGTCTTCCATACGTGAGTTTGCTAGTTCACCTAACTCTTCACGGTAGCGTACTTGGATTGCATCTTCAGAAAATAACTCTACTTCATCAGTATAGTCAATCATCTCACCGTAGCGAGCTAAAGAAGTTTCCATTGTAACTTTTTGTAAAGACTTTTTGTTAACTGCGCCAGCGCCTTCAGCTAAAGTAGCAGAAGTTAATGCAGTGTTTACGTCATCAATGTCACGAGCTGATAAGAAACCTTTTTCAGCAAATGCCGCGTCGTTGATAGAACGGTCATACATGTGTAAAAACTTAGAGATCTTAAATGTTTTACCCATTTTCTTAGGCATAGATTTACGATCTGCGAACTGACCGTAGATGTTAGTGCGGTTAGCCGCTTTAACACCTGCACGATCATAGAAATGAACGATAGTATTAGCACCCGCTGTGCTGTTAGTACCGTTACCATATACATTAGTAGCCATTATAATTGTCCTCAATATAAGCTATTTAGGGGATGTTACTCCCCAATTTAAAAGATGTTTAAATGTCATCTTGTAGCTGTTTGTACCACTCATCAAAATCAGTATCTGATGCGTCTAAGTAGTCAACTACATCACGACTTGCTACTGCATTCTTAGTAGGTGCAGCAGCTTTACGCTTCGCAGAGGCTTTAGTTGTAGCGCTACGCTGTTGTGACTTAGCTTTTACTTCAGCTAGTCGGGCTTGTTCAGCCTCTCTAGTTTCTAGCTCAGCTTGTCGTGCAGCTTTACGCTCTTCAAAAGCGTCTTGCTCAGCAACTTGAGTAAAGTGCTGTTGAGCAGCCTCTTTATAATAATCTAAATCAGATTTTCTACCGCCATCATAGACTTTTAGCTTTTCTGCTACTGGTTGTAACGTCTGAAACATACCAGATTTAACGTCTGTGTGGAGTAGCCTAATCATTTCAGGATTCTCTGTCATGGTTTTCCATGAAGTATCATCCCACTCTTTAGACAAAATATTATGAGTCGTTGCATACTCTTGGTCTCGGCTAATATCGTCAACGATATCTTTAATTGCCAAGGCACTGTCGTCTCGACCATAATCCTTAGCTACATAGGGGTCATTGTCATCAGAATCCAAGTCGAGGGTATCAGTACCTGTTCGCTTTAATACTTCTGCAATAGCGCCTTTGTCGCCCTTCAGTACATCTATCATAAGACTTACGTCTTCGTGCTTAAGTTCAGCACTTTCAATAGCATCAATAGTTTTACGCCAAGGTTTGATGGTTTGCATCTTTTTGGTGTAATCCATTGCTTGACCAAAGATTTTAGGGAATTGATCTACGATCTCTTCACTAGAAAACTCATAGTCTTTGCCATTAGCTTTGAACTTATAGCTCTGTACTGGTTGCTCTTCCTCGTCATCTTCTTCGTCTTCATCAGAACTATCTTCCTCTTCTGTCTCAGAGTCCTCGTCAGGAACCTCTTCGTCAATTTCAGAATCGTCTTCTTCTTCAAACTCGTCCGTTTCGGATTCGTCGCTAGTATCATGGCCGGAGTCCTCAAGTTCATCTTCAGGTTGCTCAGGACCATCGTCAAATTCTTCTTCCGCAGCTTCTTCATAATCTGAAGCTGCTTCTTCATATTCTTCTTGAGGCATCTCTGCCTCTAGGTCGGTATCAGGGGAATCTTGATTTGCTTGAGCTTCTTTAAAAGCCGCTTCAAGTTCTTCGTCAGACATATCCCATAAATCTGCTTCGTTGCTCATGGTCTACACCTCCAGTTATTCGACGTCGTCGTCTTCATCTGCAGGCACAGAACCTAAATTTTCTACTGTGACAAAAAAGTCCTCTAAACTAGAGATAGCAATTAAGTCTTCCATAACAGCGGTACGGTGACCACCTGCTACGATTGCATCTTGTGCAAGCAGACTAACGCCATTAACAGCTTTGTCTTTGAAATAGCCTTCTAGAATTACTCTTTGAAAATCTTTATTTTCTTTTAAGCGTTCTAAAGAACTCCACATATCCGCCCAATAACGGTTTTCTACTTCTAAAATTTGCTGGTCGTTAAGGTTGTTCATAAATGAATCCTTGTAGTTGTGTTAATATAAAGTAAATTTACTAGTAATAGCGCACTGTAGTGATAGCTAGTACTAACCTATTCGATATTATACAACACAAGGGCTACTTAGCGCAACCCTTTGAACAACCACACTTCTTTTTACGTTTAGGAGTACCAGGGGTTTTGCTAGAACAATTACAACCGCTAGATTTCTTTTTCACACCTGCGTAGTAGTGTTTGGTATTTTGTGACTTACCGTCACCATATACCATTTGTCCTGCTAGTCCTTGTTCCATAACTAGTAGCCACCACCGCTAGGGGAAGTCTTAGCACCTTCTTTGTTAGACATAGCTTTCTTTTCTTTGCCTAAACATTTGCCTTTTTGGATACACGCTTTAACAGTTTTACAGTCTTTACATGGTTTCATAATATTTCCTATTAGTTAGATACTTTAGCTTTTTTAGTGTTGCTTACAAATTGTTTTTTACCGCCCTGAGAACCAGCTTTTTTCTTTTTAGCTGTGGCAGCTCTTTCAGACTTGCTAAGACTTTCTGCTTTTTTTCTAGGTAAACATCTATCAGGGTTTTTCTTATTCTTAGATGTACCGCATTTACCAGCAATGTTACCACTACTGTTAATACGTACCCAGTCTTCTGTTAACCATTTAGCTAGGCTCATTTCTTTTTGCCTTTACTGTCTTTGGCGTAGTTAGGGTCTTTACAATACTTAGATGCAGCTAGGTTTGCATAAGCACTAGGGTATTTGTCAAATGTACGCTTAGCCCAAGCAATACCTGCAGAGCAAATCTTATTGCCCTTCTTTTTCTTGCCTATAGTTTCTGCTAAACCTTTTGCCATTACCATTTTACCTTATCAGATATTGCTTGGCACATTTCTATAAATTTATCTTGGTCATATTTGTTTTTACACATATTAACCATAGTATGCACCCACTGTATATTATCAGTACTATAGCCTTTTTGGCTATCAACTCGATCTAAACTAGCGGTACATTCACCATACTTCATAGATATATGCCAACCGGTTAAAGCGCAAGTGCTATCAAAAGAGCTTGTAAACTTTTTAAAGTTTAAATCCCAATCTATACCCCTAGCATCTGCAGACTTTCTAAACTTATTGTATAGGCGTCTTTCATCACCTACATACTGATTACTACTATAACTTTTTAAACTAGCTGCGCATTTTTTACACTGCCAGTCACTTACTGTACTTTGTTTAGCATGATCTTTTCTTGTATATGCCTGCTCTATATTACAACCTGAGCAAGTAGAACACCACTTTCTATCAGTATTTTTATATATACTCACAGTATCACCCACATTTCTGTAATCCCTCTTACAGAACCTGCAAGTGCTTCTTTCTAGCATATTAATTGCGGAGCTTTTATTTTTATAAACGTTTGTTTTTCCACAATTGCAAACGGCGGTATATTTATTACCTTTAAATAATATTCGTGAATCCAATATTGGTCGCATTACTTAGTACACCTATACCACTTAATATTGGTACTAGTATAGTCCATTTTACGGCATTTGCCCAATACGCTGCAGACATTTTACCTTTAGCAATGTTTTTAGCGTGACGTGCTTTAAAAGATTTTCTACGTTTACGGCTAGCTTCTGACTCACCTTTTTTCTTAGGCGATCCACTTACACCCTGCTGACCAAAACGAATAATTTTTTTCTTGCCGCCTTCACATGCTTTAACCACGTGAGACTTAGTCTTGTGACTAGTAGTACGTTTTGGTGAGTTACATGCTAACTCTTCTGCTAAAGACATACTGTTACCTCTCTAAGTAGTTTGCTAAGCCTTCTTGTGCGTTAACATAGGCTGTTTTACCATTTTTGTATATTTCTGACCCTAGAGTACTATTAGGAGTTATTTCAGGTATATCTATACCCAAGTAGTCTTCAAGAGCTTCTTGTGCGCCACCAGCAGCTACGGCACTACCAGAAAATCTAGCTGCTTTTTTACCAAACATACCTGGGGCAGTTTTACCGGTAGCTGCTTTTACCCACTGCTTTCCTACGTTGTTTAAGCCTCTTGCTGCGTAAGGAGCAGCTCTTTGGATCATAAAACGAGCAAGACCAACTGCTGCAGGTATTAATAATGGAGCTGGCATAGGATTCCCTTACTTCATTTTGGCTTTACCTACGTTTAACGCAAGTAAATCAACAATTTTATATAGTTTTGCTACAAATTTGTCATCTTTTGGAGTATCCGTAAGAGACGCAATAGTAGAAGCAATAGCTACAGCTAATGTAACGTAGTTAATCCAATCTAAAACAGTATTAATTGCATCCATAACTAGGTCCTTACATCATCGACTGTGCTAGGCCCTGAGGACCTTGCTGTGCCGCTAGTTGTTGTTCTAACATCTCAATAGCTGCCATGATAAGCTCAGGAGGAACGCCTTGCTGTACTAGCTGTTCCGGATCTGCGCCTTGCATAAGCATTTCTACTATCTGCTGAATCATAGCCATTTCATCTTGACCACCGCCTTGCGGAGCCATTTGTTGAGCCATTTGTTGTGCAGGAGCACCTGCCATTTGCTGCGCTAAACCTTCCATTACTGACCTCTATTATTTCTGTCGTATTCTTGTCTTTCACGTAAAGCAGCATCTATAACTGCTTTGTTTTCTTCTATTGGAGCATCGTTTAAAAATCTATTAACTTTACCCTCTACAAAAGAACTAAATTTTTCAAGATTGCTTGGACCAGTTACAGTATTAATACTACGGTCGTAAGCATTACTAGTAGCAGTATCCATAGCTTCTTGTTGAGCTCCACCATTAGCCATGTAATTAGTTTCTTGTAAAAACTCATTACTATCAATTCCTGTATAAGGACTGTAAGGAGTTCTAGCTCTATCACGAAGTAAACTGTCAATAACTGCTTGATTACGAGATCTTTCTTCTAAAGCAGCTGCGTTAGCTAGGGCTGCCATAGTGTCATCTGCCTCTCGAGCACGAAAAGCTTTTAACTCTTCTTTGTCCATAGCATTTTGCTTAGAACGTTCAATATAACTCATTACATAACTCCAATATTTTTATCGCCAGCTAGTTGCTGTGCCATCATTTGTTCTAGGTTAGCACGATGTTTAGCCATTTCTGCTTCCATCTTCTGTGCGTGTTTAAGGTCTTCGAGTTCTACTTTTTCTAAGTGAGAGAACCCTTCATCTTCCTTAACAAACTTAAGATCAGTCATATCAGCTTCACTAGTTAGCTTACGTGCCTTAGCCGCTTCTACTGCTGCTTTATTACGCTTAAGTTCTGCATCAATAGTGTTCTCTTGAGCACGGGCAGTCTTATCAGCAATATCCGCTTTAAGCTTTTCGTTTTCTAGCATTAAACGCTGTAGTTCTAGTTGCTTAAGCTGTTCTTGTACAGGATCTTGTGGCGGCTTGTAGTCACGAATACGTTTAGCTTGTTCTGGCATGCGCATAAGTTCCATAATGTCTGCCATAATAGTACGACGAATAACAGGATCTTCATTAGGACCTAGGGTCTGCAGCAAGAATGATAACTCTTGTGATTTAGCCGCATTATCTTCTGCAGTAGAAATAGTAATATCTAGGTCTATCTTGCCGTCTAAATCGTCACGACGAATCGGTACAAACTGCTCATTAGTTACACGTACTACTTCTTCATCTTCTAAGAACTCAGAGTTGTACGACATCCACTTACGTATAAGAGGCTTAATAAGGTTCTCAGCGACATTACGTACGATATTCATGCGTCTGGTAGCAGTAGCATCTAAAGCGCCTCTAGCGCCTGTTGCTGTAGCTCCTAGAGAGCCTGCATTAATACCACCACTAAAAGATTTAGTACCGGTAATAGATTCAATCTCATTGTTCATAAGACCGATCATATCAAAAGCAGAACCAGGAATATTGTTATAGCTGCCTTGCCAGAAATCATTAGGAGTACCGTTAAACTCAAAGTTTTGGCCTGCTAAGAACTTCTTGCGGTTAATCTGATCTAGAGCACCTTTACGTATTGCTACTTGGCCGTTGTTAGACTGTGCCATGTTATCAATAATACCACGTACGATAGCAGTCTTAACTTTTTGGTTATCGCCGATAAGCTCAGCGTTAGCTTCACCATGAATCTTAAACGGTACACTGTTAAAAGGTACTACGATAAAAGGAGCTTTGCCATCAGGGTAAGGATTAGACTGTAAACGTATGATAATATCGTTAACCCATGCACATACAATAGGTTCTGCAATACCGTCACCATTTACGTCATAATTGCCCCAGTACTCATAAACCACTAGTTTCTTACGTGGTTCATCAGAAAATCTAAACTCTGTTTCGTCAGGTGGATCATAGTCAAAGTCTTCACGATGGAAACGTGCTACTTTATCTAGGTTCTTATAACGGCCATCTTTCTTCAAAGAAGATAAATCTGTCTCATAACGGTAAATAACAAACTGTGCGTTATCTAGGTTGTCTTGGCAGGTAGGGTCGATGTAGATATCTTCGTTACGGCAAACTTTTGCAGTAGGTTGATTTTTCTTTACTATAGTCTCAGTAACTTCTTGCTCTACTATAACTTCTCTACCAGTTTCTTCATCTATAACTACCATTTCTGCCATAGTAGTTACTTCTTCGTCTTCGTAGTCCCAGCCTGTTTGTACAACTAGGGTACCTTCACGGTCTAGTACTTTGACTGCTTTAGACATAAAGTTAAAACGGTCAAACTTACGACAAAATTGTGTATTAAGAAGCAATTCATTTTGACGGGCTGACTCTTCATCTTCCCAGGTAATAGGTATACATTTAATAACATCAGAAGTACTTACAAAAGGATCTACAATAGTAGCATGTTGCCACTCTGATTGTTTTTTGATATCTCTAGATACAATAGAAGACTTACCCTTTTGCTCATTGCCATAAGGGTCGCCATTGTACTCAGCCTTCCATTTAGACATAACAGCGTCTTGATCTCTTTTAAGAAGATCTGCCGCTTTTAAGTCCGCTTTTAAGGCGCTAAGTAATTCAGCTTTTTTAATTTTCATGAGTTCCTTCAATAATTATCTAGGCAATGCGCTACTATAATAGATTGCTTAGTTTTTAACAAGCCACCAAAGAAAAGTTCCAGCACCTGCTATAATAGCTGTCCAAAATATTTCTATTTTGCTAATTACATATGTATTTTGTGCTTGAGCTTTTTCTAGGATTAGCTGTTTTTGTTGCAGCTTTTCGATATCTTCTTCATGCTTGTCCATTTTATTAACTAGTACGCCGACATCCTTACGTAGCTCCAGCACTTCAAAGCGCATATCACTAAGCTTAGTAACAGCTTCAGCCATAGCTGCCATAGAATCAGACATTGATTCCATTTTAACTTCTAGTTTTATGACTGCATCTCTGATCTGCTGCTGTTCGTTCATATGGGAAACCTTTCGATAATTTTTGTGCAGCATTTACATGCTTATTACATACAATTACTCGTATTATAGCATAAATACTTTTTGATGTTTACTTTTAGTTTTTTAAACAGTTATTTCGTTAGGTTTTTAGTTTTCTCATACGTTCTAAGACCACCAAGACCTAGCATTCCCATTAGTACAGTGGTTAACGTAGTCATATCAAACTGAGGTAAATCTACAGCAATGCCGTTAATAGATAGTATAAGCGTTAATATAGGTTGTATTACAAAGTGGTAAGCTAGAGCAAACCCACATGTCCAACCTATAAATGGTCTCCACCCTGCAACAAATACAGTGCGGTGCTTAGCCTCTTCTTTATTAACTTCAATCTGAGCCATTGCACTTTCATGCGCCATTTTTTGTGACATAGTAGCAATTTCATGCGCTATCTTTTGTTTCTCATCAGCATCAGGTATGAACTTATCTAGTAAACCTGTGACTGCAGGTATAAGTAAAT
>P_2C_Liq_3_UnCtyDRAFT_100487_pt1 | contig 11919 bp, 11 predicted proteins | sample Pon2CUnioCityCA_3_FD_9720 | JGI IMG/M metagenome (IMG submission 9720)
CCAAATCGCGGGGGCCTCTGCCCCATAAGCCGCCTTGACCCACATCAGCAAGCCAAGCCCGGGAGTTGAGGAGCGCGGGTCCTGAATGAGGATTTTCGCGTCACTCTCGGCCAAGGCCTTGAGGCTTTTTGGGGCCTCAAAGTCCGACTGATGCACAAAGGCAAAATAGCCCCAGTCATAAGGCGCAAACAGAGTGTCCTCCCAGCGAACAGGCAGGCTGTAATCGGCGCTCACGGAATGCTCTGCAAAGAGGCCGGTTTCGCGCGCAGCCGCAGTGAGATTGGTATCAAGCCCAAGCACAATGTCGGCCTCGGTGCGCGCACCCTCAAGACGAAGCCGCGACAGCAATGCCGCGCCGTCCCCGGCCGCAACAAACTTCAAGTCACACCCACAGACCGCCTCAAAAGCCGTCTCGACTTGCGGCCCCGGGCCCCATTCAGACACAAAACTATCGTAAGTATAGACAACAAGTTCAGGCGTCTCTGCCGCTGCAAGTCCCGCAGCCGACACAAAAACTCCCGTAGCAAATGCAAGATGTTTCATCTCATCCTCCTAATATTGCGACGGGCGGAGATAGTGGGATGAATATCCAACCTTCCCTCCGCCGGTCCTAACCGGTTCAGGTTCAACGGGTCCGCTTTCGCATCTCAGCTCACATGAGCCCCCCGAGGTAGTGCCAACCTATGCGCCAAATCCGCCCCCTTCAAGCCCCTTCCTCTTTCCAAAAATATCCCGGGGGAGTTTGAGGGGGCAGCGCCCCCTCAACGGATCGGATTGCGCGTAAGCGCAATTCGACATAAAGCTAGCCCAAAGGAGCCTGCCCCATGAGCATGAACACATTCGGACACCTGTTTCGCGTCACCACATGGGGCGAAAGCCACGGCCCCGCTCTGGGCGCTACAGTCGATGGCTGCCCCCCTGGCGTGCCGATTGATGAGGCAATGCTTCAGGTCTGGCTCGACAAGCGCCGCCCAGGTCAGAACAAGAACACAACCCAACGCCAAGAGCCGGATCAGGTCCGCATTCTTTCTGGTGTGTTTGACGGTATGACAACAGGCACAACCGTCCAGTTGATGATCGAAAACACCGACCAACGCTCCAAAGACTACGGCGAAATCGCCCAGACCTTCCGCCCCGGTCACGCAGACATCACCTATCACCAGAAGTATGGCCTACGTGACTATCGCGGCGGCGGGCGCTCCTCTGCCCGCGAAACAGCCGCGCGTGTCGCCGCGGGCGGTGTTGCCCGTGCCGCGCTCAAAGCGCTGGCCCCCGAGCTTGAGATCATCGGCTATATGACAACGATGGGCGAGATGGAGATTGATCGCTCAAAGTTTGACTGGGCCGCGATTGCGCAGAATGATTTCTGGATCCCACAGGACGAGGCCACAGCCAAGGCGTGGGAGGCCTATCTCACCCGCGTGCGCAAAGACAAAAACTCTGTTGGCGGCGCAATTGAAGTTGTTGCGCGGGGTGTCCCAGCTGGCATCGGCGCACCGATCTATGCCAAGCTTGATACAGATCTCGCCGCTGCGATGATGAGCATCAACGCCGTGAAAGGCGTCGAAATCGGCGAGGGCATGGCCGCTGCGCGGCTGTCAGGCACAGACAATGCCGACGAGATTTTCATGGGTCCGAACGGCCCCGAGTATAGCTCCAACCACGCAGGCGGTATTCTTGGCGGCATCTCCACGGGGCAGGACGTTGTCGTGCGTTTCGCTGTCAAACCGACGTCCTCAATCCTTACGCCACGCGCCTCGATCCGACTTGATGGCAGTGCCACAGAGGTCGTCACCAAAGGCCGCCACGATCCCTGCGTCGGGATCCGTGCTGTGCCTGTCGGCGAGGCCATGATGGCCTGTGTAATCCTTGACCACATCTTGTTGCACCGTGGTCAAGTCGGCGGTGCTGTCGGCGAAACGCGCGGCAAGATAGGCTGATATGATCGCCGTCCTCGGCATCATCCTCCCCCTCTTCGCCGCCGTAGCGCTCGGCTATCTTTGTGTTCGTGGCGGGCTGTTCAGGCCGACAGATATGCGCCTTTTCGGGAGTTTCGTGCTCAATATAGCACTGCCCGCGCTGCTGTTTCTGGCCGTGGCCACGCGCGACGCCCGTGATGTTTTTAACCTCACCTATATGGCCGTTTTTGCCGCCGGGGCGCTCCTCACAATCGCCGTGTCCTTCACTGTTCTCACGCTGCTCAAAACCAGCCCAAGCCGCCGCGCTGTCGCCGTTATGGGCACGTCCTGTCCCAACTCCGGCTTTATTGGCTATCCGCTCATGCTGCTCGCCTTCCCCGACATCGCGGGGCAAATTCTTGCGCTCAATATGCTGGTGGAAAACGTCCTGATCATCCCGCTTTGCCTCGTGCTTTTCGAGCTTTCCAAAGAGCGCGACAGTTTCAGCATCCTACGCCTCGCAGGGCAGATAGCACTCAATGTCATTCGCCGCCCGATGGTTGTCGCGCTTTTGCTCGGTCTGGCCATCTCGCTGTTCAGTGTGCCGCTGCCCGAGCCGATCCTGCGCACAACTGGCCTCTTCGCAGCCTCGGCCTCGGCGCTGGCACTCTTCACAATCGGGGGCGCCCTTGTCGGTCTGCCGTTCAAAGGCCACCGTGCCTTGGCAACGCTCACAGCCGCGGGCAAGCTCTTGCTACACCCCGCCTTGGCAGCCCTAGCCCTCGCCGCCGCTATGGCCCTCGGCCTGCCGCCACTCAGCCGCGAGCTGGCGGCGGCGGTTATCCTCTCCGCCGCCATCCCGATGTTCTCGATCTATGCTCTCTTTGCCGCCGAATTGGGCCACGAGGGCATGGCCTCCCTTGCCCAAGTCTTCGCAACAGGTGCGTCATTCGTCACCCTCAGCGCCTTCATGCTCTGGCTCTTATGAGCTGGCAGCCGCCGCCAAGGCCACATCCATCAGCGCCTTGATCTCGTCTTTGCCTGTGCCTGCCACGATGCGTCCAAGCTCTTCCTCGCCCTTCATAACAACGAGCGTAGAGCGGCGCGGAATGTTGAGCTCTTTCACAAGCGCGCCTTTGCCGTGGGCGTCCCAATCAACGTTGATAAACGTCACTTTGGCCTCGTAGTCAGGGTTTTCACCCTTGAGCGCATTGATCACCCGCTCCTGCGCCTTACAGGTGCTGCACCAGTCCGCCTTAAAGTCCAGAAACACAACTTCACCCTTTGCAAGATGCGCCTTGGCAAGCCCTTCTGTGTAATCCAAAGGCGCCGCCAGTGCGAAGCTCGGGGTGGCCAGAGCGGCAAGGCCCGTGATGACAAAGCTACGTCTATTCATGAGAAGTCTCCTAATAGTTAAATTGATACAGAAAGGTCCACAAGCCAAGCAGGCATCACATCCAAGGCCCAAGCTTCGACCGCGTGATGAAGATTGAAAAACAGCGCGAGGCCGACCACGACAAACACCCCGCCCATCACAGGCCGCGCCGCCACAGCGATTTTTTGCATCCGCGCGCGGTTCCTCATAAGCCAAGCGCGCGTGCCATATCCAAGCCCGATGATCAGCGTCGAGACACCCAGCGCAAAAAAGATCATGATCAGCGTGGCCAGCCCGAGACTTTCGCCCTGTGACGCCAGCGCAATCGCGCCGCCAAGCGTTGGCCCGATACAAGGGCTCCAGACCGCCCCAAGCAGCAAGCCCCCCGCAAACTGGCCGCGCAAAGAGCCTTGATCAAGCGTATTCATCTGAGCATCGGCGCGCGCCGACATCCCGGCTGTCGCGCCTGAAAGAACCATGCCAAACCGTGGCACCAACAACATGAGGCCAAAAGCCACCATAAGCACAGCCCCCGCCTGCGCAACGCTCTGCTCGTCTAGCCCCAGAGCGCGGCCAAAGGCCGTAACCCCAACGCCAAGCAAAACGAACGAAACGCTCATCCCCGCCGCCAAGGCCAACGGCCCTTTCGGGTTTGCGCCCAGAGCGCCTGCCAACACCACGGGCAGCACAGGAAGCACACAGGGGTTGATCAGCGTCAGCAAACCGGCTGCATATGCGAGAATAAATTCCATGCCTTAGATGTAGGCGCACCTCACACCGCTTGTCACCAAACGAAACTCTGACGCGGCTTCACGAAGGTGTGGGCTTTTGTTTCGAAATCTGCACCGCGAGAATCCCGAAGGCGATGATTGCCACACCCAGAAAGTCGTGCCAGTCCAACGCTTCGCTGAGCACAACCGCCGCAATAGCAACGCCAATGAACGGGTTGAGAAAGTGAAACGTGGCCGCTTTGACCGCGCCGATCCGATCCACCAGAAAAAACCAAACCAGCGTCGCTGCCAGCCCCGGCACAAGGGTGGTATAGATAAAGGCCAGAACAAGCGGCGTGCTCATTTCAACCGCTGGCGTCTCAAAGGCCAAAGCGGCAAGGAAAAGCGCAAAGGAGCCAACAAGCATCTGCAAGCCAACAACCATCAGGAAGTTCCCCCCCGAGGTTGCACCGCGCAAAACAAGGGTCGCCGTGGTCAGCGCCAGAACCCCGATCAGGCAGAGGCCGAGACCATAGATATCAACCCCGCCATTGAGCCGCGCGCCCATGATAATACTGACGCCAATCACGCCCGCGACAAGCCCCGCCAGCGCCAAAGGCTTGATCTTGTCCTTAAAGAAAAGCCAGCCAGCGACCGCAACAAGCAAAGGCATTGTCGAAGCAATGATTGCCGCCAGCGAGGCCTCGATGGTCTGCATCGCAACAAAGTTCAGCCCAAGGTAAAGTGCGTTTTGGCACAGTCCGAAAATAATCGTCGCGCGCCACTGGTTCCGCGTGAGCGTCCATGTCTGGCCCATCAGCCGCGCAATCAGAACGCCAAGCAAACCAGAGATCAGAAAGCGCAGAGATAGCGCCCAAAGCGGCGAGGCATACTCGACGATGATCCGCGCAGATGTGAAGGCACTTGACCACATAAAGGCAAAGGCCACGCCCATGAAAATTGCTCTGATGTCCACGCGTCTATCTCCAAATGCAAAAAGGGCCGCCTCTTGGGCGACCCTTTCGTAAACTTGTGAAACATACAAGCGTCGGAATTAACCGTTAACGCTGTCTTTAAGTGCTTTAGCGATTGTCATTTTGACAACTTTGTCCGCGTCTTTTTTGATTTGCTCGCCTGTGGCAGGGTTGCGGACCATACGCTCAGGACGCTCACGGCAATAGATTTTGCCAACGCCAGGAAGGGTCACTGCACCGCCGCCTGAAACTTCTTTTGTGATGATCGCGATGATTGATTCAAGCGCGCCCGTCGCTGTTTTCTTGTCTGCGCCCATTTCTTCTGCGAGTGCGGCGACAAGCTGAGTTTTTGTCATTGGTTTTGTCATTGGTTAGTCTCCTGTATTTGCCCGATTTTGGGCCCCATCACAGCCATATAACTGTATGATGCGTAGCAACACAACGAATTGTGGGCCGAAAACAAGCCAAAAACTGCATTTAGAGGCGTTTTTTTGCTGTTATTTGCCCTTACAAGAAGGCCGTTTCGTTAAAACTGCGCAATTTCCGGCTGTGAAGCCGCTCCAGCGGCATGGTTCTAAGGGCCTCCATGGCCTTAATCCCGATCATCAAATGACGCTCGACTTGGGTTTTGTAGAAGTCGCTGGCCATGCCAGGAAGCTTGAGTTCGCCGTGCAACGGCTTGTCAGAGACGCACAAAAGCGTGCCATAGGGAACACGAAACCGAAAGCCGTTCGCCGCAATGGTTGCGCTCTCCATATCAAGCGCAATAGCGCGGCTTTGACTGAGGCGCTGCACCGGCCCCTCGGTTTCACGCAGCTCCCAGTTGCGGTTGTCGAGGCTGGCCACAGTCCCCGTTCGCATCAACCGTTTCAGCTCGTATCCCTTCAGCTCGGTGACATCCGCCACCGCCTCCTCCAGCGCGATCTGAACCTCGGCAAGCGCAGGCACAGGCACCCAGACAGGCAGGTCGTCATCGAGCACCTTATCCTCACGCAGGTAAGCGTGCGCCAAGACAAAATCGCCCAGAAGCTGGCTGTTCCGCAGCCCGGCGCAATGGCCCACCATAATCCAAGCATGAGGGCGCAAAACGGCGATATGGTCGGTCGCGGTTTTGGCGTTTGACGGGCCGACCCCGATATTCACCAGCGTGATACCAGAGCCATCGGCGCGCTTGAGATGATAGGTCGGCATCTGGGGCTGCTTAGGTGAGGCCTCCAAGGGCGCGTCTGCCGCCGTGATCTCGGCGTTGCCTGTGCCGACAAAGCTGGTGTAGCCACTTGTCTTATCGGCCAACATGGCGCGCCCATAGGCCTCAAACTCGTTGACGTAAAACTGGTAGTTGGTGAACAGAACGTGGTTCTGAAAGTGCTCTGGCGCTGTGGCCGTATAATGCGCCAGCCGCGCCAGCGAATAATCCACCCGCTGCGCCGTAAAGGGCGCCAGCGGCCCGGCCACGCCTTCGGCGGGCTGATGGGTTCCATTCACAATGTCGTCGTTTGTTGTGCTCAGGTCTGGCACATCAAACACATCGCGCAGGGTAAACTGCGCCGCCCCCTCTTGAGGCACAGAAATCCGCGCATCATTGGCCACAGCAAAATGGATCGGCATCGGCGTGTCCGAATAGCCGATCTCAACAGCCACACCATGGTTCTCCATAATCAACTCGATCTGTTGGATGAGATAGCTGCGAAAGAGATCAGGCCGCGTAATGGTCGCTTCGTGCCGCCCCGGATGGCTAACGTGACCATAGCTCAAACGGCTGTCAATCTGCGCATAGCTCGTCGTCTCGATCCGTATCATCGGATAATAAGCCCTGATGCGCGCGCCCTCTGGCGCAGAGGCCATCGCTTTTGAAAACGCATTGCACAAAAAGTCGCAAGACGTCTCATAAAGCGCCTCGAGCCGGGCCACGGCGTCGCGCGCGTTATCAAACCGCTGGAAATCTCCCCGTTCAGGTGTCACAAATTGCGAAGGCATCTGCCACTCCTCGCCTGATAAAACTAAACCGGCGGCGCCGGGGTAATGCAAAGGTCGCACGAAGCCCGCCCATGTTCAAGGAGAGCCGAATGGATTTGGAAACCGTCAGCGCAGAAGACTTCGGAGCCTCCCTAAAAGGCTTTGGTCTCAACGTTCTGGTCACAGATGTGAAGCGCACGGCTGCCTTTTTAGAGACTGTCTTCAGCCTGACAGCCCACCGCCTCTCCGCCGATTTCGCCATCCTGTCTCATGGCAGAAATCTCCTCCAGCTTCACGCCGACAGCACCTACCACTCCAACCCGCTGCTTGGCCTTTTGCCCGAAAATCCACCCCGCGGCGCAGGCCTTGAAATCCGCCTCTATGAGTGTGACCCCGAGAAAGCCGCCGCCAAATGCGAGGCCGCAGGCGGCACTCTCCTGCAAGCTCCCACAAACAAGCCCCACGGCTTGCGCGAGGCCTATATCCTCTGTCAGGATGGCTATGCATGGGTGCCCTCACGGCCCCTCACATCAGAGGATACAAGGCCATGACCACCCCCAACATGACCCATTGGCAAGAGCGCGTCGATCTCGCCGCCGCCTTTCGCTGGACCGCACGGCTCAATATGCATGAAGGCGTCGCCAATCACTTCAGCCTCGCCGTCAATGAGGATGGCACACGCTTCCTGATGAACCCGAACCAGATGCATTTTTCGCGCATCAAAGCCTCCGATATGCTCGAAATCGACGCCAAAGACCCAAGCACGCTGATAGGCCCGAACGCCCCCGATCCGACAGCATGGGGCCTCCATGGCGGCCTTCACCGCGCTTGCCGTCACGCCCGCTGCGCCATGCACGTGCATTCGATCCATGCAACCGTTCTGGCCTCACTCGCCGACAGCCGCCTGCCGCCCATTGATCAAAACTGTGCCACGTTTTTCAACCGCTATGTGATTGACGAAAACTATGGCGGCCTCGCCTTTGAAGACGAGGGCGCGCGCTGTGCAGCGCTCTTCAAAGACCCTAAACAAAAAGTCATGATCATGGGCAATCATGGCGTCTTGATCATAGGCGCAACCGTGGCCGAAACCTTCAACCGCCTCTACTATTTCGAGCGCGCCGCCGAAACCTACATTCGCGCGCTGCAAACAGGCCGGCCCCTGCGTGTTCTGCCGGACGACATCGCCGAAAAAACCGCGCAAGAGCTGGAAATCTATCCAGAACAAGACACCCGCCACCTCGCCGAACTCAAAGCCATTCTGGACAAAGAAGGCTCAAACTACGCGACCTAACCTTTTTTCTTTCTGAAAATATCCCGGGGGAGCGCGAGGGGGCAGCGCCCCCTCGCATCGGTCGGATGCAAAGCATCCGAAACCCTAGCCCAACCGTTCGTCGCTCGGCGTCAAGCCAAACTCCGCCCGATACGCCCGCGCCATCGCGCTGGCGTCCTGATACCCTGCGCGCAAAGCCACTTCCGCCATCGCCAAATCGCTCTCTTTCAATAGCTTGCGCGCCGCCAGAAGCCTGATGCGGCGATAGACGGCGCGCGGGACCGCGCCCAACTCACGCTTCATCCGCGCCTCAAGGTCTTTTTGGCTGCGCCCGGTCTGTCGGGCAATTTCGCCGATCGGCAAGGGTTGCTCAATATGCGTCTGCATCAGCCTGATCGCGCGCGCAACAGACCGACCCCGCGCCACAGGCACGTCTTGTGGCGTGTCCTCATCAGGGCTCATAAACAGTGTCGCCAACTCCAGCCGCAAAGCCTGCCCGTGCCGCGCGCCGATACGATGGCTCATCACATCAAAGGCCGCCTGCGCGCCGGAGCAGGTCACGCGATCGCCCGCCTCAACATATCTGACCCGCTCCGTCAGCACATCTGGAAAGGCCTCACCAAAGCGCTCCAACTCCTCCCAGTGAATGGTCGCGCGTCGCCCGTTGAGAAGCCCCGCAGCGGCCAAAAGCCAGCTCCCCGTATCAAATCCCGCCATGACAGCATAGCGCCCCGCCGCAGCCCGCAAGGCGCGGCGTGTGGCCTCGTTCGCATGACGGGAAAACTCATAACTCGGCATCGCAATCAGCATATCGCCATTATGTCCGCTCAACGCGCCATGCGCCGCAACAGACATCCCACTTGAGGAGGTTGCAGGCCCGCCACCTACCGTCAGCAAGCGCCAGCGGTAAAGCTCCCGCCCCGCCAGCGTATTGGCCGCGCGCATCGGCTCGATCGTATTGGCCAGACACAGCCCAGAAAACGCATCAAACAAGAGCACGTCAATCTGCTGCACTGCGGCGGAGGGATTCTTCCAAATCTGCATGGTTTCTTCTAAATCTGCATGATGTGCCTGTGCAAGCCCCCTAGAGTTTGATCAACCAATATAAGGACAGCGCCATGCACTTCGCCCCGACCGAAGAACAACAGATGATCATCGACACCACCCGCGCCTTTGTCGAAAAAGAGCTATATCCGCATGAAGCGCTGGTCGAGCGCACGGGGCATCTGCCGATGGAGCTGATCAAGGAAATCCAGCCCAAGGCCATGGCTGCAGGGCTCTACGCTGCCAATATGCCCGAAGAGGTCGGCGGCGCAGGCCTCGATACGCTCACATGGCTGATGTATGAAAAAGAGCTTGGCCGCGCCAATTATGCTCTTCACTGGACCTGTGTTGCGCGGCCCTCAAACATCCTGCTCGCAGGCTCAGAGGTGCAGCGCGAGCAATATCTCTACCCTTGCATCAAAGGCGAGAAATGGGACTGCCTCGCCATGACAGAGCCAGGTGCAGGCTCAGATTTGCGCGGCATGACGGCCACAGCCAAAGAGGATGGCGACGACTTTGTGTTGAACGGCACAAAGCATTTTATCTCCCATGCTGACATCGCAGATTTCGCTATCGTCTTTATGGCGACTGGCGAGGAAGAAACGCCACGTGGCAAGAAAAAACTGATCACCGCATTTTTTGTCGACAAGGGCACACCGGGCTTCACCGTCCGCGAGGGCTACCGCAATGTCTCTCACAGAGGCTACACCAACGCGGTGCTTGAGTTTGACAACTGCCGCCTGCCCCGCTCTGCTGTTTTGGGCGAAGTCCACAAAGGCTTTCAAGTCGCCAACGACTGGCTCGGCGCCACGCGCCTCCAAGTTGCAGCCACATCCTTGGGCCGCGCCGAGCGCGCCTTTGAACACGCGCTCGGCTATTCTGCCGAGCGCAAACAATTCGGCCAGCAGATTTCCAAATTTCAGGGGGTGTCTTTCAAGCTCGCCGATATGGCGCTTGAGATCAAAGCGGCCAACCTGCTCACTTGGGAGGCCGGCTGGAAGTTTGATCAGGGCAGCGTGACAGAGGCCGATATGTCTATGGCCAAACTCAAGGCGACCGAAGTGCTCGCCATGGTCGCAGATGAAGCGATCCAGATTCACGGCGGCATGGGGCTGATGGACGAGTTGCCACTGGAACGTATCTGGCGCGATGCACGGGTCGAGCGGATCTGGGAAGGCACCTCTGAAATCCAGCGTCACATCATCAGTCGCGATCTCCTGCGCCCGCTTGGTGGCTAAGGGGTTGCGCTTTGGCTTCGCCAAATCGCTCGTCTGGGGGACGCTGTCCCCCAGACCCCCTGGGATATTTTTAGAAAGAAAAAGACAATGAGTCGTGATCTTTTGAGAGTATTGAACCCGCGCACCATTGCTGTGATCGGCGGCGGCGCCTGGTGTGCGTCGATCCTGAAGGCAGCCGAGATGATCGGCTATGACGGGGAGATTTTCCCTGTGCATCCCGAGGGCAAAGTCATTGCAGGACGGCAGGCTGTGCGCTCTTTGGCCGAGTGGGACGGGCCGATTGATGCGGCCTTCATAGGGGTGAACCGCAAGGCTACGATTGATGTTGTGCGTGAGTTGCGTGCGCTCAAGGCGGGCGGAGCGGTTTGCTTTGCCAGCGGATTTTCCGAGGCGGGAGCCGAGCTCTCTGATGGGGCAGACTTGCAGGCGGCGCTTGTTGTGGCCGCGGGCGAAATGCCCATCCTCGGGCCAAACTGCTATGGCTTTATCAACGCGCTTGAAGGCGCGGCGATCTGGCCAGACCAGCACGGCTGTGCGCCTGTCGAGCGTGGCGTGGCAATCCTTGCGCAAAGCTCCAACATTGCCATCAACCTCACCATGCAGACGCGCGCCTTGCCGATTGCTTATGTTGTGGCGTGTGGAAACATGGCGCAGACCTCGCAGGCAGAAATCGCCATGGCGCTGCTCGATGACGCGCGCGTGACAGCCATTGGTCTGCATATCGAGGGTTTTGGCGACACTGCGGAGTGGCACGCGATGGCGCTCAAGGCTGAGGCAAAAGGCATCCCGCTCCTTGCGCTCAAGGTCGGCAAATCCGAGCACGCTCAGGCCGCAACAGTCTCGCACACCGCCTCGCTTGCGGGCAGCCACGCAGGCGCCAATGCTCTTCTGGCGCGTCTTGGCATTCCGCGTGTCCCTGACATCCCCAGCTTTCTGGAAACACTCAAACTTCTCCACACTGTCGGGCGGCTTGACCACGCAACCCTTGCCACTGTCTCTTGTTCGGGCGGAGAGGCAAGCCTTGCCGCCGACACCGCCCATGGCCGCGCCCTGAGCTTTCCGCCGCTCTCGGCTTCGCAGCGCACAGCCCTGTTTGACGCGCTTGGCCCGAAAGTGGCGCTGGCCAATCCGCTCGACTACCACACCTATATCTGGCGTGACACGGAGCGCATGACTGACACCTTCGCGGCCCTCTCAGGCCCCGAAACAGGCATCACTCTGGCGATTGTCGACTACCCTCATACCGACGCCACAGATTGGGCCTGTGCCACAGATGCTATCCTTGGGGCCGCGAAGCGCACGGGGCGGCCTTATGGCGTTGTTGCGACTTTACCTGAGCTTATGCCACCCGATGTCGCTGCGCGCTTTATGGCGGCGGGCGTTGCGCCATTGATGGGGCTGACAGAGGCGATCACAGCTGTTGAAGCCGCCGCTCTGCCGTGCACCATTGCCTC
>P_2C_Liq_3_UnCtyDRAFT_100493_pt1 | contig 11851 bp, 11 predicted proteins | sample Pon2CUnioCityCA_3_FD_9720 | JGI IMG/M metagenome (IMG submission 9720)
GGTCATCCGCGTTCAAGTCTTCCGCCACAAGCGCCCGCGCCGCCTCAATCGGGTCAACCCCAAGCAAAACTTTCGCTCCGACAGCCCGATACAAAAGCCCCGTATCCAGATGCGCAAACCCGAAATGCGCCGCGACAGCCTTGGAAATAGTGCCCTTCCCCGCCGCCGCCGGCCCGTCTATGGCAATCGCAAAGCTCATGTCACACCCGCTCGATCACGGCGCCAAGCCCGCCCATCAGGCTCTCAAAGATCGGGAATGACGTGGCAATCGGCCCGCCATCATCCACCTGCATAGGCCTCTCGCTCGCCATCCCGAGGATCAGGAAAGACATCGCAATCCGATGATCAAGACGGCTCTCAACCGTTGCGCCGCCCGTCACATTGCCATGCCCACGGCCCTCAACAGCCCACCAGTCCTCGCCTTCGTCGACGGTAATACCCGCCGCGCGCAGCCCTTGGGCCATCGCGTCGATCCTGTCGCTTTCCTTCACCCGAAGCTCTTTCACACCGCGCATCTCGGTGCGCCCCTCGGCAAAGGCAGCCACAACAGAGAGCACAGGATATTCGTCAATCATGCTCGCCGCCCGCGCAGGCGGAACCTCTATCCCCTTGAGGTTGGGCGAAAATTTGGCCCGCAAGTCGGCCACAGGCTCGCCGCCCTCCTCGCGCAGATTCTCATAGGTGAGGTCCGCGCCCATCTCTTGCAATGTGGTAAACAGCCCCGCCCGCGTCGGGTTCAGGCCAATATTGGGCACAAGCACATCCGAGCCTTCGGTGATGATCGCCGCACAAACGGGGAAAGCGGCAGAGCTTGGGTCGCGCGGCACAGTGATGTCTTGCGCCTTCAGTTCAGGCTGCCCTTGAAGGCGTATAATGCGGCCCTCGGCTGTCTCTTCCGTCTCGATTGTCGCGCCAAAGCCCGCGAGCATCCGCTCGGTGTGGTCGCGCGTCGCTTCCCGCTCGATCACTTGGCTCTCGCCGCGCGCATTGAGCGCCGCCAGCAGAACAGCCGATTTCACCTGCGCACTCGGCACAGGCACAGTGTAGCGCACAGGTGCCGCATCAGCCGCGCCCACAATCGTCATTGGTAAGCGCCCGCCGCGCCGCCCGTAGGCCCGCGCGCCAAACAAGGCCAGCGGGTCCGTGACCCGCGCCATCGGGCGCGAATTGAGCGAGGCATCGCCCGTGAAGGTCGCTGTTATATCCGTGGTCGCCATCGCGCCCATAATCAGGCGCACGCCCGTGCCCGAGTTGCCACAATCAATCACGTTTTCAGGCTCTGCAAAGCCGCCCACACCCACGCCATAAACCCGCCAGTTGCCGCTCCCGAGGTCTTCCACCTCCGCGCCAAACGCGGTCATAGCGCGCCCCGTGTCGAGCACATCTTGGCCCTCCAGAAGCCCTGTGATGCGGGTCTCCCCCACAGACATAGCCCCCAAGATCAGCGAGCGATGCGAGATCGACTTATCGCCCGGCACATGGGCCTCGCCTGTCAGGCCTGTGCATTTGCGTGAAAGCATTGGAAGTGCCGCGCCGTGTGATGACATATCAATCCCCGAGAAATTTCTCAGGGGTTTTAGCCGAGCCGCCGAAGGAGGTCTACGCCTAACCGCTCAAAACCACTGCCCCGGTTCCATCAAGCCCAAGTCAAGCAGCTGGCGCGAGTGCCACTCAAACGGCACCGAGTTGTGCCACTTGAAGCTGTGAATATCAAAGGTCGAGCCGGGGTTGCGCTTGAGCGCCTTGGCGGTGCGAAACGAGCAAATCGACGCCGTGAGGTTGTTGTGCCACGGGCAGGCAAAGGTGTTGTATTCCTCGTCGTTAAACGTGTGATCCTCCCGCAGGCGCAGCCCTGCCTTGGCCCGAAACAGGCCAATGCGGTCAATCTTGCGCCGCGGCACAGGGATATGCTCCTCATAGCGCCAGCGCAGCCCGCCAAAAAAGTCGAGCTGTCGCTCTTTGGGGTGATTGTGGTTGGCCGCATCGGGCCGCGCGAGGGCGTAATACCCCGAGCGGTCCATATAAGCGCTGTCCAGCGACACCGCGCTTGGATAAGCCTCCAGATCTCCGGCATAAAGATCCACCACNTAGGTGAGCATCGCATCCCGCCGCTCTTCGGTGTGAAACGCAAGCATCTCCCCCACAACCCGCGTTTCGCAAAACGGATAAAACAGATACTCCGCATTGAAACAATAATAGAGCCACTGCCCCTGCGCCGCCTCGATCACGGCATTCACAGCCGTGCTGAGCGCCGCATCCCAGCGCATATCATACTGGACCCGCACAACCGTATCCGCCAGATCGGCCGCCAGCGGGAATTCTTTCGGCATAAAACCGATCACACGGCGAAACCCGAGCTGTTGATGATGGCGCAAGGTGGTGTCCAGTTCGGCCTCATCCTCCGCAAAGACCAGCGCAACCGGCCCTTTGCTCAAAAAGCCTGCCCCCTCTTTGATAAAGCTCTCAAGACCGGAAAAACTAATCTGCATACTCATAAACCCGTTTTTGGGGCAGAATCGGTTAATTCATCGTGCATTGCAAGTGGGCAGCATTTTCGCTACCTAGCGGCCAAATTCGCGCACGCAGGATACACGCCCATGACACCCCCCAAAAAGCTCTTCATCAAGACCTATGGTTGCCAGATGAATGTCTATGACAGCGAACGCATGGCCGAAGCCCTCAAAGGCTATGAGCAAACAAATACGCCGGACGACGCGGATATGATCCTGCTCAACACCTGTCACATCCGTGAAAAAGCCGCCGAGAAAGTCTATTCCGAACTGGGCCGTTACAAGCCCCTCAAAGACGCCCGCCCCGATCTCAAGATCGGTGTCGCAGGCTGCGTTGCTCAGGCCGAAGGCGAAGAAATCATCCGTCGCCAGCCGATGGTTGATCTGGTGGTCGGCCCGCAAAGCTATCACCGCCTGCCAGAGCTTGAGGCCCTCACACAAGAGGGCAAAAAAGCCCTCGATACAGACTTCCCGCTGGACGACAAATTCGAACATCTCGCCGCCCGCCCCAAGGCCGCGCGCGGCCCCACGGCCTTTCTCACAGTGCAGGAGGGCTGCGACAAGTTCTGCGCCTTCTGCGTTGTGCCCTATACACGCGGCGCCGAAGTCTCCCGCCCTGTTGATCGTATCCTCACAGAGGCCCGCGACCTTGTGGAGCGGGGCGTGCGCGAAATCACGCTTCTGGGCCAGAACGTCAACGCCTATCACGGCTTTGGCACCGACGGCTCCGAGGCGACTCTCGCCCAGCTCATCTGGAAGCTTGATAAAATTGACGGGCTGGAGCGCATCCGCTTCACCACAAGCCACCCCAACGACATGACAGACGAGTTGATCGAGGCCCATGGCACCTGCGACAAACTGATGCCCTATCTGCACCTTCCCGTGCAGTCAGGCTCTGACAAGATCCTCAAACGCATGAACCGCTCCCACACACGCGACAGCTATCTCAAGCTGATCGAGCGCATCCGCGAGGCCCGCCCCGATATCCTGATTTCGGGCGATTTTATCGTCGGCTTCCCCGAAGAAACCGATCAGGACCACGCCGACACGCTCGACATTATCCGCGAAGTGAACTTCGGTCAGGGCTTTTCGTTCAAATATTCGCCCCGCCCCGGAACGCCCGCCGCCGAGCGCCCCGAAGTCGAGGCCGCCGTGGCCGACGCCCGCCTGCAAGAGCTGCAAGCGCTGATCGCGCATCAGCAAAAAGCCATTCAGGATACAATGCTTGGCCGCGAGCTTGACGTGCTCTTTGAGAAGCCGGGCAAGTTTGAAGGCCAGATGATGGGCAAGACAGGCTATCTGCACGCCGTTCACGTCAAGAACTGTGATCTGCCCCGTGGCGCAATCGCCCGCGTCAGAATCATCGAAAGCGTGCGCAATTCTCTGGCGGGCGAACTGGTCGTCGCCTGATTCTGGCAAAATACCAATACTCTGTCTAAAATTGGTTCGGCTCAGGGGGCACATTTGGGGAAAACACCTGAAAATTGCCTCCGAACGCCTTCATACCACAAGATATTGTAATTTCTGCGCTTCACAAGTTTAACATTCTTGATAGACTGTCCTCATAAAGAGTCGTCAGCGCCCTTGGCTGCCAAACCAAACTTAAGGGCCTGATTGGGGTTTAACAATTTAAGGGACACCGGCTGTGGCTAATTTGATTTCCAAATCAGTAACAAGCCTTGCTGCCTTCGCTCTGGGCGCCGTGATGACAGTCACAGCGGCAGACGCACAGCAAGGAACGCGCACCGTAACGGGCGAAAGATATGCACCAACAATTTGGGTTGATCCGGACGGGTGCGAACATTGGGTCATGGATGACGGTTTTGAGGGCTATATGTCTCCCCATACCACACGTCAGGGGATCCCCGTGTGCCACCGTGGCAATGTTTGCGGCGTCATGAACTCAGACCAGTTCTTCGCAACAAACTCACATCGCATCAGCGCCTCGGGTGCTGCGCGGCTGCAAGAGTTCTTCCGCAGCGCAAAAGCAACTTCGTTCATCATTGCCGGCCACACCGACAGCCGCGCCTCTGATGAATATAACATGAAGCTCAGCTACAACCGCGCCAATGCGGTCGCCGCTGTGGCCAAATCGACAGGCGCACGGATCGCCGATGTCCGCGGATACGGCGAGCGTATGCCTGTCGCCTCCAACAAGACAGCCGGCGGCATGAGCAAAAATCGCCGTGTCGAAATCATCTGTGTGCGTTAAGGGGAGCTGGATTATGCTTAAATTGAAAATCGCAGCGCTCCTTTCAAGTGCGCTTCTCGTCTCAGCCTGTGCCGAGGGCGCAGTTGCTATCCTCTCCGGCGAAGGCGGCCAGGGCCGCGTCGCCAACGACAAAACATTCGACTACGGCCAAGGCGCCGAAGAAGAACATCTTTCAAACCTCGTCGCCGGTATCTGGGTGGATCCAAACGGCTGTGACCACTGGATCATCGACGACGGCATCGAAGGCTATCTTTCCCAACGCCTTGACCCCTACGGCAAGCCCGTCTGCTCCGGCATCGCGCCGCCCAACACGGCCATCGGCCCCTACAAAGGCGATCAAACAATCAATGATCCGCTCTAAGAGCGCGCCTCTCAAGCCAAAAGATGCTCAGGCCATGGTGCAAACGCACCGTGGCCTGTTGTATTTGGGGGGCAGCTTTGTCAAGCTCCCCCAAACACCCGAAAGCACATTCAGGAGACTGGCTTGACCGCGACAACACTCCCCCCCGCAGGCACGGATATTCCCCCCAAAGAGCAAGACACCCTTGGCGAAGTCCTGCTCGACTTCCCGGACAACCGCTTGCTCATAGAACTCTGCGGCGAATTTGATCGCAACCTTGCCGACATCGAGCAAAAAAGCGGCGTTCAAATCCTGCGCCGCGGCAATCACCTCGCCGTCATCGGCGACGCTTTTGCCACAGAGGCCGCCGCCCGCGTCCTCACCACGCTCTATGAACGCCTCGAGGAAGGCCGCCCTGTCGAGCCTGCCGACATCGACCGCGAATATCGCATGGGAACAAGCCCCGATGAGGCCCGCGCCGCCGCCGCCCCCGCAGACCAGCTCGAAATGTTCAAATCAGGCCGCGTCGAAATCCGCACCCGCAAAAAAACCGTCGAGCCGCGCACTGATGCCCAAAAGGCCTATGTCCAGAACCTGTTCAAAAGCGAACTCGGCTTTGGCATTGGCCCCGCAGGCACGGGCAAAACATACCTCGCGGTGGCGGTCGGCGTGAATATGATGATCGAAGGCCATGTCGATCGTATCATCCTGTCGCGCCCCGCTGTGGAGGCGGGCGAAAAGCTCGGCTACTTGCCCGGTGACATGAAAGACAAAGTCGATCCCTATATGCAGCCGCTCTATGATGCGCTCAACGACTTCCTGCCCGCCAAACAGCTCGCCAAGCTGATCGAGGACAAACGCATCGAAATCGCACCCTTGGCCTTCATGCGCGGCCGCACGCTCTCCAATGCTTTTGTGGTGCTCGACGAGGCCCAAAACGCCACCGCCATGCAAATGAAGATGTTCCTCACCCGCCTCGGCGAAGGCTCCCGCATGGTCATCACAGGCGATCGCTCCCAAGTCGATCTGCCCGCCCATATCACCTCGGGCCTCACAGAGGCCGAACGCCTCCTCAAGCGCATCCCGAACATCAGCTTCAACTACTTCACAGCCGATGATGTGGTCCGCCACCCCCTCGTCGCCGCCATCATCAAAGCCTATGACGCCGACGCGCCGCTGGGCTGAAGATGAGCCCCATCACAAATCCCCAAGCCCCCTTTCTTTTTGCTTCAAATATCTCAGGGGGTCTGGGGGACGGGTCCCCCAGCTGATCGGATTTGCAAAGCAAATTCGATCTCCCAGACGGCCCGCCGATCATACCTATTTACTTTAATCAGGTATGAGTCCCCCCAGCCCCGTCACGCAATTGTTCTTTATCCCGCCCGCACAAACAGCTAGTCAGCGCGTATGCTCATTGATCTGCTCATAGAAGACCCCCGCTGGCGCGACGCCAGCCTGCCCGCTCTGTCAGAGGCCGCCGCCAGCGCCACGTTGGCCCATCTCGGCCTTGCGCCTGCCGCCTATGAAATCGCCCTGCTCGCCTGTGATGACAGCCGCATCGCCGCCCTCAACACCGCGTTCCGCGCCAAGCCCGCGCCCACCAATGTGCTTGCTCAGCTGGCCCGATCAGGACCTCGCCGCCGAAGACGACGGCGCCGCGCCCTCCCCCCCCGGGGCCGACCCGCACGCGTCCGACGGTGCGCTCTTTCTGGGCGATATCGCCATCAGCTATGACACCTGCGCCCGCGAAGCCGCCGAACACGCCAAGCCCTTAAGCGACCACATCACCCACCTCATCGCCCACGCCACCCTTCATTTATTGGGCTATGATCACATCCGTGACCAAGATGCCACGTTGATGGAAGGTCTTGAGGTAGAAATACTTGGCAAAATGGGCATTGCTAACCCATATTGATCACAGTATCGCGAAAGCACCCCTTCAAGAAAGACACACAGACACAATGGGCGACAACCAAGACGGATCTTCTAGCGCAGCGCCAAGCGCGCAGCCTGCCCCCGAGGCCGATCCACACCCGGGACCTAAATCAGGGTTCTTCTCCCGCATCATCCGTGCTCTCAGCCCCGCTGATGCCAACGCACCGGTGCCCCCCTCGCGTCAGAGCAATACCCCGAGCATTGCCCATGGCGTGCTCAACCTGCGCCGCATGGCGGTCGAGGATGTGATGGTCCCTGCCGCCGATATCGTTGCGGTTTCTACCAGCATTTCCAAAGACGAGCTTGTGACCGTATTCCGCGAAAGCGGCCTCACGCGCCTGCCCGTCTATGAAGACACGCTCGACAGCCCAATCGGCATGGCCCATCTCAAGGATTTCGCGCTTCAGCACGGCTTCAACGGCTCTGCCGCCAAGGGCCGCTTTTCGCTCAAGGCGCTGGTGCGCCCGCTGATGTTTGTGCCACCCTCGATGCCGATCGGGGTTTTGCTCGCCAAGATGCAGGCCGAACGCAAGCATATGGCGCTGGTGATTGACGAATACGGCGGCGTTGACGGCCTCGTGACCATTGAAGACCTGATCGAACAAGTCGTCGGCGAAATCGAAGACGAACACGACGCCGAAGAAGACGTCTATTTCACCCAAGACAAAAAAGGCGGCTACCTCGCCCTCGCCAAAACGCCGCTTGATGAGTTCGAACACGAAATCGGCCTGCCCCTGACCGAGGTTGACGAGGTCGATGGCGAAGAGGTCGAGACCCTCGGAGGCCTTGTCTTCATGCTCACAGGCCGCGTGCCCGTGCGCGGCGAAGTGGTCAAACACCCCGAAGGCTTTGAGTTTGAGGTCGTCGATGCCGACCCGCGCCGCATCAAGCGCTTGCGCGTGCGCCTCCCCGATCACGTGGCCCGCGCCGCAGCAGCGGCAGCGGCCCCCAAAACAGCCACATCAGCCCCGCCCCCCACCACCGAAAAAAGCGGCAATGCGGCGGCCACTTGATCCGCTGCCTTGGCTCTCTGAGCAGCCCGTTGCGCGCCAAATGCTTCTGGCGGCGCTTGCCGGCCTGATCACGAGCCTTGGCCTTGCGCCTTTTGGCCTCTGGCCTCTTGCGCTTGTGGCGCTGGCCTGCGTCTTTCTAATAACGCGCGCCGCCCAAAGCCGCCGCGCCGCCGCGCAGATCGGCTGGGCCGCAGGCACAGGCTACTTTGCCCTCGCCCTCATCTGGATTGTCGAACCCTTCCTGATCGAGCCTTGGGTCAATGGTTGGATGGCTCCCTTCGCGCTGTTCTTTATGTCTGCTGGCCTCGCGCTCTTCTGGGGCGCGGCCGCAGGCTTTGCCCATGGCCGTGGCCGCCTCGCCTTTGTCGGCGCGCTCGCCTTAGCCGAACTGGCCCGCGCCTCGCTGCTCACAGGCTTTCCATGGGCCATGCTCGGCTACATCTGGTCTGAAAGCCCAATGGCGCTCTATGCGGCCTATATTGGCCCCCACGGCCTCACGCTTCTGGCGCTCGGGACAGCCGTTTCGCTTGCCACCCGCCCCGCGCGACTGCCACGCGCAGGCAATCTGCCCTTTCTGGCTGTGCTCGCAGCGCTTGCCGCCGCGCCACTCTTGCAAAAAGACACAAGCGCGCCCACGGGTGCAGCGGTTGTGCGCCTCATTCAGCCCAACGCCGCCCAACACGAAAAATGGGATCCCGCCCTCGCCCGCTTCTTCTTTGAACGCCAGCTCGCCTACACCCGCGCCGCAACCGATACAGGCCAGCGCCCCGATCTGATCGTCTGGCCCGAGACAGCCGTGCCTTGGGTTCTGGAAAACGCCGAACAGGCGCTGGAGCGGATATCAGAGGCCGCAGGCGATGTGCCCGTGGTCCTCGGGATCCAGCGCGTCGATGGCTGGCGCTATTACAATTCCCTGATCGTCCTTGGCGAAACAGGCCGCGTCGAAACACTCTATGACAAACATCACCTCGTCCCCTTTGGCGAATATATGCCCCTCGGCGACAGCCTCGCAGCCCTTGGCATCACAAGCTTCGCCGCACAGGCAGGCAACGGCTACTCCGCAGGCTCTGGCCCCAAGCTTCTCACGCTTGGGAGCCTCGGCCAGTTCGCGCCGCTGATCTGCTATGAAGCCATCTTCCCGGCCTATTCCGCCGCCCTCAATGAAGGCGCAACCCACCTTCTCCAGATCACCAATGACGCATGGTTCGGCCAAATCTCGGGCCCCCAGCAGCACCTCTCCCAAACCCGTATGCGCGCCATAGAGCAAGGCCTCCCGCTGATCCGTGCTGCCAATACAGGCATTTCTGCCGTGATCGACGCCCAAGGCCGCCTCCTCGCCTCGATCCCCTTGGGCCAGGAAGGCTTCATCGACGTGCCCCTGCCAGAGCGCCTGCCGCGCACGCTCTATGGCACAACTGGCGACTGGCCCGCGCTCGCGCTCGCGCTCCTTCTCGTCGCGGTCGCGTGGCAACGCCCCCGCGCCAAGCGCCGCAGCCACGCCAAATCAGATTGACAATTCGCCCCCGACAGGCGAGCTAGGCTCAGACCACAAAATAAATCACCGCCCCAACGGCTTCCTGACGGGGCGGATCATAAAACACTGGAGCACTTTCATGACACGCAATGCCTATACCTTCACCTCGGAGTCCGTCTCCGAAGGTCACCCCGATAAAGTCTGCGACCGCATCTCTGATGCCATCCTCGACGCCTTCCTCGCCCAAGAGCCGGAAGCCCGCGTCGCCTGCGAAACCTTCGCCACAACAAACCGCGTCGTCATCGGCGGCGAAGTCGGCCTCGCCGATCAAGCCAAACTTGCCGAATATATGGGCAAAGTGGATGCGATCACCCGCGCCTGCATCAAAGACATCGGCTATGAGCAAGACAAGTTCCACTGGAACACCTGCGAAATCACCAATCTCCTGCACGAGCAATCCGCCCATATCGCCCAAGGCGTCGATGCCTCGGCCGACAAAGACGAAGGCGCAGGCGACCAAGGCATCATGTTCGGCTATGCCTGCACCGAAACAGAGGCGCTTATGCCCGCGCCGATCCAGTTTTCCCACGCGATCCTGCGCCGCCTCGCCGAGGTGCGCAAAAACGGCAGTGAGCCAACCCTCGGCCCAGACGCCAAAAGCCAGATTTCAGTCACCTACCGCGACGGCAAACCCGTCGGTGTCAGCTCGATCGTGCTCTCCACCCAGCACCTTGACGAGAGCATGACATCCCAAGACGTGCGCGCCGTGGTCGAGCCTTATATCCTTGAGGTGCTGCCCGAGGGTTGGGTGCTGCCCGAAACCGAATGGCACGTGAACCCGACTGGCAAATTCGTCATCGGCGGCCCCGATGGGGATGCTGGCCTCACAGGCCGCAAGATCATTGTTGATACCTACGGCGGCGCCGCCCCCCACGGCGGCGGGGCCTTCTCGGGCAAAGACCCGACAAAGGTTGACCGCTCCGCCGCCTACGCCGCGCGCTATCTGGCCAAAAACGTGGTCGCCTCGGGCATGGCCAGCCGCTGCACCCTTCAGCTCAGCTACGCCATCGGGGTGAGCAAACCCCTGTCAATCTATGTTGACACCCACGGCACAGGCCAGGTCGAAGACGCCGCCATCGAGCGCGCCGTCGCCCAATGCATGGACCTGACGCCGCGCGGCATCCGCCAGCATTTGTCGCTCAACAAACCGATCTATGAGCGCACCGCTGCCTACGGCCACTTCGGCCGCGCCCCCGAAGCCGACGGCGGCTTCTCTTGGGAGCGCACCGATCTCGCCGCAGCCCTCAAAGCGGCGGTCTGAAGCGGCGCAAAACGCGAAAGGCGCGGGGCATCACCACCCCGCGCCTTTTTCTATGGCCACGCCCGTATCGCGCGCCCATATTGCGCGCCCACGCCTTTCGCGCTAAAGCCCGCCCATGAGCAATGACAGCCCCAAACACCCCCCCGCACACCATCCCTCTGGCGCGCCTTGGCGCAATTTCTATGGCCGCTTCAAAGGCAAGGGCCTGCGCCCCTCCCAAGAAGGCTACCTTGAGCAAGACCTCGCCGCCCTCTCCCCCGGTGCGGTGAGCTGGGAGGAAAACCCCGAGCGCCACGCCCTCGATCTGCCCGCCCTCTTCGGCGACCGTGACATCTGGCTCGAAATCGGCTTTGGCGGCGGTGAGCATATGGTCCACCAAGCCGCGCAAAACCCCGAGGTCGGCTTCATCGGCTGCGAACCCTATATCAACGGCGTCGCCATGCTTCTGGGCAAAATCCGCAAAGCCAAAACCGACAACATCCGAATTCACGCCGGCGATGCGCGCGATATGTTTGATGTTCTGCCCGACGCGAGCCTCGCCCGCGCCTTCCTGCTCTATCCTGATCCCTGGCCCAAAAAGCGCCATCACCGCCGCCGCTTTGTCACTCAGGAACACCTCGTCCCGCTGGCCGCCAAGCTCAAACAAGGCGCCATCTTCCGCGTCGCCACCGATATCGAAGATTACGTGCGCCAAACGCTGGAAGAAGTGCCCCGCGCCGGCTTTGAATGGCTCGCCGAAAGCGCCGAGGACTGGCGCACGCCGTGGGACGACTGGATCTCAACCCGCTATGAGCAAAAAGCACACCGCGAGGGGCGCACACCGCATTACCTCACCTTCCGCAAGCTCTAAACGCCCAAGCTTTCAAGCAAGCTGCGCCCTGCCAATACTCATACTCAACAAACCGGCGCTGAACCCATCGGCAGGGCGACTTACAAACACGCCTGCCGGTTCTTCAGCCTGTGACGCAAGCCCAGATCTACCCTCAAGGGCTTAACAGCAGGTAAACCGCCCTGCTTTTTCTTTCTGAAAATATCCCGGGGGTCTG
>P_2C_Liq_3_UnCtyDRAFT_100495_pt1 | contig 11819 bp, 9 predicted proteins | sample Pon2CUnioCityCA_3_FD_9720 | JGI IMG/M metagenome (IMG submission 9720)
ATTGGTGCCCAGGAGAGGACTCGAACCTCCACGTCCATACAGACACTAGCACCTGAAGCTAGCGCGTCTACCATTCCGCCACCTGGGCAGGTGTCGATGCCAGCGCTTTAAGCGTGGCCAGAGCCGCTGTCAACGGGATTCAAAGGGTTTTGCACGCAAAGTCTCCATATCGCCTTGCCCAATGTCTGCGCTGAGCGTAGGAAAAGACAAGTTTTTTGGCAAACGGAGGCTTTTCATGTCCAAGCTAGTGACAATTTTCGGCGGCTCGGGGTTTGTCGGACGCTATATCGCGCAGCAGCTTGCTATGAAGGGTTGGCGCGTGCGTGTTGCTGTGCGCCGTCCAAACGAAGCTTTGTATGTGCGGCCTTACGGCGCTGTTGGGCAAGTCGAGCCGGTGTTTTGTAACATTCGCGATGACGCAAGTGTTGAGGCTGTGACCCGTGGCGCGGATGCTGTTGTCAATTGTGTTGGTACATTTGATCGCAAGGGCAAGAACAACTTTGACGCTGTTCAGGCCGAAGGCGCTGCACGGGTTGCGCGCATTGCGGCTTTGATGGGAGTCGAAACGCTTGTCCACTTGTCTGCGCTTGGCGTGGATCGTGACCAAGAGAGCGAATATGCCCGCACCAAGCGCGCGGGTGAAGAAGGTATCCTTGCTGAATTCCCGAATGCGATGATCTTGCGGCCTTCTGTTGTGTTCGGGCCTGAAGACGGGTTCTTCAACCGCTTTGCGGGAATGGCGCGCATGGGCCCGATCTTCCCGCTGATCGGCGGATCAACTCAGTTTCAGCCCGTGTATGTGATGGACGTGGCTGCGGCGGCTGTGATGGGTGTTGAGGGCAAGGCCCACGGCATCTATGAGCTGGGCGGCCCCGAAGTGAAAAGCCTGCGCGGCTGGGTAGATGTTATTCTCGATGAAGTTCTGCGCAAAAAGCCTGTCTTGAACGCGCCAATGTTTATTGGCCGCATGATGGCTTGGAGCTTTGATCTATTGCAAACGCTGACGTTTGGTCTTGCTAAAAACGGATTGATCACGCGGGATCAGGTGAAACAGCTGCAGATTGACAATGTTGTGCAAGACGGAGCCAAAACGCTTGCAGACCTTGGCATCAATGCGACGGCGCCAGAGGCGATCATCGAGACCTATCTGTGGCGCTACCGGCCATCAGGCCAGTACGATGCGATCCGTGACTCGGCCAAGAATCTCAAGATTTAAGCGCTGTACGAAATCACCAACAAGACAACGCCGAGTGCAACGCGGTAGATCACGTACGGCGTGAAGCTGACGCTGCGCAGGAGACGCATCATAAAGCTCAATGCAAAAAGCGCCGCGACAAAGGCCATTGCCGCAGCAATAGCACCGTCGCGCGCGACTTGGGCGTCGGCGGTTGCAGCAACTTCTACACCCAAGAGCGCACCACTGGCGACAATTGTCGGGATCGACATAAGCATGGCAAGCTTGGCAGAGTCAGCGCGTGAATAGCCGAGCATACGCCCCGCTGTGATGCAGATACCTGAGCGAGACGTTCCCGGAACAAGCGCAACGGCTTGCCAAAGGCCCATCTTGATCGCGTCTTTGGTTGTCCAGTCAGCGTCGGTTTTCTCAACACTTCCACGTTGATCTGCCCACCACAGCAGAAGGCCAAACAGCAGCATTGTCCACCCGATCACTGTCATAGAGCGCATGGCATCAGACAGGCCGGTGAGCTTGAGAATAAGGCCGAAGATGATGGCCGGAATCGTTGCGATCATCAGCAAGAAAGCAAGTTTGGAACCTTTGGTATCAATGCGGCCCGTGAGCATACGCGGGATACCAGCGAGGCCAAGACCGACATCACGCCAGAAGAAAATGACAACAGCGAAAAGCGTACCGATATGAACAGCGACGTCGATAGCTTGGCCTTGGTCTGGTGCCGACGACAGCTCGGAGATCAGAATGAGATGGCCAGAAGATGACACGGGCAAGAACTCGGTGATGCCTTGCACCAGCGCAACGAGAATCAATAAGTAAAACGGCATATGCGGCCCTGCTCTGCTTGGCTTTCCCGCAGCTATAAAGCGCTATGAGAAAAAGGAAAGTCACATGATATGTCCGATTCGGACATAGTATTCCTCGAAATCATCCACTTTAACAATGTTGACACCCTCTTTTCTTTATTTAGGTCAGCACTTATGACTTTTCATTATTTTGAAGGTGCATTATGAGGTTTTGAGACGGAAATAGGAGACTTGGCTGTGGCAAAGCAACCGATGCTGAAATTTGTAACTGTAGAACGTGACATGCCCGAAAAGCGGACGGCGGGAGCGCGTAAGCAAGACTTCGGCGAAATTTATCAAGAATATGCTAAAGCTAAGGCCGAGGAGCAGGCAAGCCGCTGTAGCCAATGTGGTGTTCCATATTGCCAGAGCCACTGCCCGCTTCACAACAACATCCCAGACTGGCTCAACCTCACGGCCACGGGCCGCCTTAAAGAGGCTTATGAGGTCAGTCAGGCAACAAACACCTTCCCCGAGATCTGCGGCCGCATCTGCCCGCAAGACCGCCTGTGCGAAGGCAACTGCGTTATTGAACAGTCCGGCCACGGCACTGTGACAATCGGCGCTGTCGAAAAATACATTACCGATACCGCTTGGGAAGAAGGCTGGGTCACCCCCGTTAAGCCCGCCCAAGAGCGCACCGAGAGCGTCGGCATTATTGGCGCCGGCCCCGGCGGCTTGGCAGCCGCCGAGCGTTTGCGCGCAGCAGGTGTGCAGGTCACGGTCTATGACCGCTACGACCGCGCAGGCGGGCTGCTTACCTACGGTATCCCCGGCTTCAAGCTTGAAAAAGATGTGGTTATGCGCCGTATTGACCAGCTGGAGCAGGGCGGGGTGACGATGAAGCTCAACTGCAACATCGGCACTGACATCACCTTTGGTGCGCTGCGCGGCCAGCATGACGCGGTGATCATTGCGACAGGTGTGTATAAGACAAGAGACCTTGGCGGCGAAGGCTCGGAGGCTGATGGTATCGTCAACGCAATTGACTACCTCACCACATCCAACCGCCTCAGCTTTGGCGACGCTGTACCAGAATTCGAGAGCGGCGAACTGAACGCGGCTGGCAAGAAGGTCGTCGTCATCGGTGGTGGTGATACGGCAATGGACTGTGTTCGCACAGCGATCCGCCAAGGTGCGGAAAGCGTAAAATGCCTTTACCGCCGTGACCGTGCGAACATGCCCGGCTCCCAGCGCGAAGTGAACAACGCCGAAGAAGAAGGCGTTATCTTTGAGTGGCTTGCAGCCCCCGCAGGCTTTGTGGGCAACCCTGTAAATGCTGTAAAAGTGCAGAAAATGCGCCTCGGCGCACCTGACGTAAGCGGCCGCCAAAGCCCTGAAGTTATCGAAGGAGCCGACTATAACGAAGCGGCTGACCTTGTGATCAAGGCGCTTGGCTTTGAAGCAGAAGACCTGCCAACGCTTTGGGAGACGCCCGAACTTCCTGTGACCCGCTGGGGCACTGTGAAGGCAGAATACGAGACGGGCGCAACCGATCTTGAAGGCGTTTATGCCGTTGGCGATATCGTACGCGGGGCTTCTCTTGTTGTCTGGGCGATCCGCGATGGCCGCGACTGCGCAGATGCGATCTTGAAGAAGTTCATGACCGTTAACCAAATCGCTGCGGAGTAAATTCTGGGGGGTGAAAAGCGTGCACCATGCGTGCACCCCCTGTGCACCGCCAAAACGCGTTTTTTGAAACGTGCCAAATGTAACCCGACCGTACGCTGCCCCCATTGGGCAAGTTGACTGACCTAGTGAGACCCGAACACCGAATGAGCGAAACACGCGACATAAACGGCCAATGCCTCTGCGGAGCTGTCACGGTGCAAGCCACTGTGACAGAGCCAACGATGCGCGCCTGTCACTGTGACATGTGCCGCCGCCATACGGGCAGCATGTTTATGTCGATCAAGACCGACGACGGCAGCATCCGCGTGAGCGGGCCTGCCACGCGGTTTCGCTCATCAGACTGGGCCGAGCGCGGCTTTTGCCCCACCTGCGGCTCAACGCTTTGGTACGGGCTTGTCGAGACAGGCGAGATCAATCTTGCTGCGGGGCTTTTTGACAACGCGGGCGGCGCGCCGCTCACAACCGAATTCTTTTCCGATATGTGCCCCACGGGCTACGCCTTTGCGGGCAATCATAGACGGATGACAACTGACGAAACGATCGCGCTCTTTGCGCCTGAGGAGGACTGAAGCCATGACCAAATATGATGCAAACTGGGTGCGTGAAGAAGAAGCCAAACGCAAATGGATGGCTGAAAACGGGCTTTACAGCGAAGAGGAAGAGCACTCTTCCTGCGGCGTTGGCCTTGTTGTTTCGCTTGATGGGACGCCGAACCGTAAGGTTGTAGAAAACGGTATCGCAGCGCTCAAGGCGATCTGGCACCGTGGCGCTGTAGATGCTGACGGCAAGACAGGCGACGGCGCGGGCATCCATGTGCAAATCCCTGCGCAGTTTTTCTACGACAAGATCCGCCGCACAGGCCACGAGCCGCGCATGGACGAGCTGATTGCTGTTGGCCAGATTTTCCTGCCGCGCACCGACTTTGGCGCCCAAGAGCGCTGCCGCACGATTGTGGAAACCGAAGTTCTGCGCATGGGCTACTACATCTATGGCTGGCGCCATGTGCCTGTTGATATTGCTTGCCTTGGCGAAAAGGCCAATGCAACGCGCCCCGAGATCGAGCAAATCCTGATCTCTAACTCCAAAGGCGTGGATGAAGAGCAGTTTGAGCGCGAGCTTTACGTGATCCGCCGCCGTATCGAGAAAGCCGTGACAGGCGCAGGCATCCAAGGGCTCTATGTTTGCTCGCTGTCGTGCCGCTCTGTGATTTACAAGGGTATGATGCTGGCCGAGCAGGTCGCCGAATTCTACCCTGACCTGATGGATGAGCGCTTTGAAAGTGCTTTTGCGATCTATCACCAGCGTTACAGCACAAACACCTTCCCGCAGTGGTGGCTGGCGCAGCCTTTCCGCATGTTGGCGCACAACGGCGAGATCAACACGCTCAAGGGCAACGTCAACTGGATGAAAAGCCATGAGATCCGCATGGCGAGCAACTTCTTTGGTGAACTGGCCGAAGACATCAAGCCTATCGTACAGCCCGGCTCTTCGGACTCTGCCGCGCTTGATGCTGTGTTTGAAGTGCTCGTGCGCGCAGGCCGCGATGCGCCNATGGCAAAGACCATGCTGATCCCTGAAAGCTGGAGCAAGCAGGCCGTGGAGCTGCCCGAAGCGTGGCGCGATATGTATAGCTACTGCAACTCTGTGATTGAGCCGTGGGATGGCCCCGCCGCACTGGCGATGACCGATGGTCGCTGGGTCTGTGCGGGCCTTGACCGCAACGGCCTGCGCCCCATGCGCTATGTTGTGACAGGTGACGGGCTGCTGATTGCCGGTTCTGAAGCGGGCATGGTGCCGATTGACGAGGCCAGCGTGCGCGAAAAGGGTGCGCTTGGGCCAGGGCAGATGATTGCTGTGGATATGAAAGAGGGTGGCCTCTTTCACGACACCGAGATCAAAGACAAGCTCGCAGCCGCGCAGCCGTTTGGCGACTGGGTTGGCAAGATCAACGAGTTGGACGACGAGCTTGCGCGCATCACCGAGAAAGAGATGTTTGACGGCGAAGAGCTGCGCAAGCGGCAGGTTGCGGCTGGCTACACGATGGAAGAGCTGGAGCAGATCCTTGCGCCCATGTGTGAAGACGCCAAGGAAGCACTGGCCTCTATGGGCGATGACACGCCCAGCGCGGTTTTGTCCAAGCAGTACCGCCCGCTGAGCCACTATTTCCGCCAGAACTTCTCTCAGGTGACAAACCCGCCCATCGACTCTTTGCGCGAATTCCGCGTGATGAGCCTGAAAACGCGCTTTGGCAACCTCAAGAACGTACTCGACCAGAGCAGCGCACAGACCGAGATTATCGTCGTGGAAAGCCCGTTTGTGGGCAACGCCCAATGGGACGAGCTGACGCGGCATTTCAACGCCGATCTGGTCGAGATCGACTGTACGTTTGACGCAAGCGCCGGCGAAAATGCGCTGCGCGACGCGCTCGAGCTGATCCGTCAGCGTGCCGAAGATGCTGTGCGCTCGGGCGCGGGCCACCTTGTGTTGACCGACCATCACCAGACAGATGCGCGCGTTGCGATCCCGATGATTTTGGCGACAAGTGCGGTGCACTCGTGGCTCACACGCAAGGGCCTGCGCACGTTCTGCTCGCTCAACGTGCGCTCGGCTGAGTGTATTGACCCACATTACTTCGCCGTACTCGTCGGCTGTGGCGCGACCACGGTAAACCCGTATCTCGCAGAAGACTCGGTCGCTGACCGTATCCGCCGCGGCCTGCTGGATGGCACGCTCACCGAAAACATGGCGCGCTACCGTGAAGCTGTTGACCAAGGCTTGCTCAAGATCATGGCCAAGATGGGCATCAGCGTTATCAGCTCGTATCGTGGCGGCATGAACTTTGAGGCCGTGGGCCTGAGCCGCGCAATGTGTGCCGAATATTTCCCCGGCCTCACAAGCCGTATCAGCGGAATTGGTATCCGCGGGATTCAGGCAAAAGCAGTCTCTATCCACGCCAAAGGCTTTGCTGCCAGCTCTGATGTTCTGCCCATCGGCGGCTTTTACAAAGCGCGCAAATCGGGCGAGACACACGCGTGGGGCGCAAGCAGCATGCATATCATGCAAACCGCCTGTAACCGCGCCTCCTACGAGATGTGGAAGCAATACTCCAAAGCGATGCAATCCAACCCGCCCATTCACTTGCGCGATCTTCTCGCCATTAAACCGCTGGGCAAATCTATTCCCATCGAAGACGTGGAAAGCATCACCAGCATTCGCAAACGCTTTGTCACACCGGGCATGAGCCTTGGTGCGCTCTCACCTGAGGCGCACAAGACCCTCAACGTGGCGATGAACCGTATCGGGGCAAAGTCTGACTCTGGCGAAGGCGGGGAAGACCCGGCACACTTCCACCCGGAGCCGAACGGCGACAACCCCTCTGCAAAGATCAAGCAGGTGGCGTCAGGGCGCTTTGGTGTGACGGCGGAATACCTCAACCAATGTGAAGAGCTTGAAATCAAGGTTGCACAGGGCGCCAAGCCCGGTGAGGGCGGCCAGCTTCCGGGCATGAAGGTCACAGACCTGATCGCACGTTTGCGCCACTCAACCAAAGGCGTGACGCTGATCAGCCCGCCACCGCACCACGATATCTATTCCATCGAAGACCTTGCCCAGCTGATATATGACCTCAAACAGATCAACCCGCGCTGCAAAGTGACGGTGAAGCTTGTTGCGCAGTCAGGCGTTGGCACGATTGCGGCAGGTGTGGCCAAAGCCAAGGCCGATGTGATCCTGATTTCGGGCCACAACGGCGGCACAGGCGCGAGCCCTGCAACCAGCATCAAGTTTGCTGGCCTGCCATGGGAGATGGGCCTGACCGAAGCGCACCAAGTGCTTGCCATGAACAACCTGCGTGAGCGTGTCACGCTGCGCACAGATGGTGGGCTGCGCACCGGTCGCGATATTGTCATGGCCGCAATGATGGGCGCTGAGGAATACGGGATCGGCACAGCTGCGCTGATTGCTATGGGCTGTATTATGGTACGTCAGTGCCAGAGCAACACATGCCCCGTAGGTGTCTGCACACAAGATGAAGACCTGCGCGCAAAGTTCACTGGCAATGCTGACAAGGTTGTAAACCTCATCACGTTCTATGCGACCGAAGTGCGGGAGATTCTGGCCGAAATCGGCGCGAAGAGCCTTGATGACGTGATCGGGCGGGCAGACCTTTTGAGCCAAGTCAGCCGAGGTGCAGAGCACCTTGATGACCTTGACCTCAACCCGCTTCTCATCACCGTGGATGGCGCAAAGGCGATCAAGTACGACCGTGACCGCGCGCGCAACGCTGTGCCTGATACGCTCGATGCAGAAATCGTGCGCGACGCGCAGCGCTTCCTGGAAGATGGCGAGAAAATGCAGCTCTCTTACGCGGTGCAAAACACGCACCGCACCGTGGGCACACGCACTTCCAGCCACATTGTGCGTAAGTTCGGAATGCGCAACAACTTGCAGGAAAACCACCTGACCGTGAAGCTCACAGGCAGCGCGGGCCAGTCTCTTGGTGCCTTTGCTGCACCCGGCCTCAAGCTTGAAGTGAGTGGCGATGCCAACGACTATGTCGGCAAGGGCCTCTCGGGCGGAACAATCGTGGTGCGCCCCCCTATGGCGAGCAAGCTGACCGCGAGCGACAACACCATCATCGGCAACACTGTGCTCTACGGCGCAACCGACGGCCACCTTTTTGCCGCCGGCCGCGCGGGCGAGCGCTTTGCGGTGCGTAACTCGGGCGCGAAAGTGGTTATCGAGGGCTGCGGCAGCAACGGCTGTGAATATATGACAGGCGGTGTCGCTGTGATCCTTGGCAGCATCGGCGCAAACTTTGGCGCAGGCATGACGGGTGGTATGGCTTATGTCTATGACCCAGAGGGCAAAGCCGAAAAGCTGATGAACCGCGAAACGCTTGTGACCTGCTCTGTCAGCGTCAGCCACTGGGAAGACCAGCTGAAAGGTCTTATCGAGCGCCACGCGCAAGAAACAGGCAGCCGCAAAGCGGAAGAAATCTTGCTGCATTGGGACTTTGAAAAGCAGAACTTCCTGCAAATCTGCCCTAAAGAAATGCTCAACAAGCTGGCCTATCCGCTGACCAACGAGTCAGAGGCTGTTCCAGCCGAGTAAGGCGCAGCAAAGCAACACAAAAGGGCGGCCGCGCGAGCGAGCCGCCTTTTTTATATGTTGTTGCTTTTCGCGCGGGGGCTTGGCCAGTATAGAGGCATGGTGGCTAGGAAGACAAAACCCAAACAGAAGGCAAAGCGCGAACGCCGCTTTACTCCGCTGCAATGGCTCAAGCGGTGGATGTTCCGTCTGTGCTTGCTGGCCATTGTGCTGCCTGCCTGCGTGATTGCAGCACATAGCTACTTTAACCCGCCTCAAGGGATCTACATGCGCCAGGAGGCGCAGCGCCTTGGCGAGGTGAAGCGGATCTGGACACCAGCCAGCGATATCGCGCCTGTCATGCTGCGCTCGGTCGTGGCGGCAGAAGACGCGAGCTTTTGTCAGCACTGGGGCTTTGATATGCGCGCCATTCGCGCGGCACTTGCCGATGGCACGGGGCGAGGCGCTTCGACGCTCACGCAGCAAGTGGTGAAGAACACCTACCTCTGGCATGGCCGTGACTGGAGCCGCAAAGCGCTTGAAGCCTTGCTCACCCCGCTTGTCGAATTGTTCTGGAGCAAACGGCGGGTCTTGGAGGTCTATCTCAACGTGGCCGAGTTTGACGAAGGTATCTTTGGGGTGAAAGCCGCGGCACAGCATTATTTTGGCGTGACGCCTGCCAAGCTGAGCGCGCTTCAAGCCGCGCGGCTGGCTGCTATCCTGCCCGCGCCAAAGAGCCGCTCCGCCTCGCGGCCCTCAAACTATGTGCGCAAACGCACCCGCCAGATCATGGACGGGGCCGAGACAATCCGCCGAGACGGCCGCGCCGACTGTTTCTCGAGTTGAAACTCCCGCGTTAAAGTTGCATTGAAGAGCTGTCCCAACATTTCGAGCGCTCTATTATGGCCACTTTATATCACGTTCCGCTTTCTCCCTTTTGCCGCAAGGTGCGGCTGAGCTTGGCTGAGAAGCGTATTGAATGTGAGCTGATCGAAGAGCGCTATTGGGAGCAGGACGCAGACTTCTTGCGCCGCAACCCGGCTGCAAAAGTCCCTGTTCTCAAGATCGACGGGCGCACACTTTCGGAAAGTGCTGCGATCTGTGAATATCTCGAAGAGGTTTACCCAGACGTCGCCCTGATGCCGCAAAAGGCAGAAGAGCGCTACGAAGTGCGCCGCCTCGTTGGCTGGTTTGACGACAAGTTTCACCGCGAAGTGACGGCCAACCTTGTTTATGAGCGCGTCAACAAGAAGGTCATGGGGCAGGGCTACCCCGACAGTAAAAATGTGAAAGCCGGTGCGAAAGCGATCAAGTTCCATCTTGATTACCTCACTTGGCTTTTGGAGCACCGCCGCTGGCTGGCTGGCAACGAAATGACGCTCGCCGACTTTGCTGCGGCTGCGCATCTTTCTTCGCTGGATTATATCTCCGACGTGGATTGGAACCGCTCGGAGACGGTGAAAGACTGGTACGCAAAGATCAAATCGCGCCCCGCGTTTCGCTCGATTTTGGCGGATCAGGTGCCTGGCTTTCCGCCACCGCCACATTACGCCGACCTTGATTTCTGATAGGGTGGCAGCGTGATGGACACGCTCGCTGAAAAACTGCGCGCCCAAGCAAGGGCTGAAGGCTTTGACGCCTGCCGCATTTGTGCGCCTGATTCTGTGCCGCAAGTGCCTGCACGTTTGGAGGCGTTTCTCGCCAAAGGCTACCACGGGCAGATGGGCTGGCTCGCCGAGCGCACCCATTGGCGCGCCAACCCCGCCGCGCTCTGGCCCGAAGCGCGCTCGGTGATCATGCTGGCAGTGAGCTACACACCCGATACCGATCCGCTGGCCGCTTTGGAGCATAAAAAGGCCGGAACAGTCTCTGTTTATGCCCAAAACAAGGATTATCACGACCTGATCAAAAAGGCGCTGAAGCGGCTGGCGCGCTGGATGATTGCGGAAGCAGGGGGTGAGGTGAAGGTCTTTGTGGATACAGCCCCCGTGCCTGAAAAGGCGCTTGGAGAGGCGGCTGGCCTTGGCTGGCAAGGCAAACATACAAACCTTGTGAGCCGCGAGCTGGGAAACTGGTTTTTCATTGGCTCGATCTTCACCACGCTCGAGCTGCCCAAAGACACGCCAGAACAAGACCACTGTGGAAGCTGCCGTAACTGTCTCGATATCTGCCCGACACAGGCCTTTCCCGCCCCCTATAAACTCGACGCGCGGCGCTGCATTTCTTATCTCACCATCGAACATCACGGGCCGGTTGACGAAGAGCTGCGCCCGCTGATGGGCAACCGCATCTATGGATGTGATGACTGCCTCGCCGTGTGCCCTTGGAACAAGTTTGCTGTGGAGGCCCGCGAGATGCGGCTGAAGCCACGGGCTGATCTTCAGAGCCCGCCGCTTGCCGAGCTGGCAATGCTTGATGATGCTATGTTTCGAGAGCGGTTTTCTGGCAGCCCTATCAAACGGATCGGGCGGAACCGCTTTGTGCGCAATGTGCTTTACGCCATCGGCAACTCTGGCAGTGCAGCCCTGCGCGAAACCGCAGAACGCCTGCGCACCGATGAGGACGAAACCGTGCGTGACGCGGCGGATTGGGCGTGCAAGCGACTTCAAAGCGCCGCAAACGGGCAGGACGGATAGGGCCAAAAGGCTAAACCCTTGAGGCGAACAGAGTAGGGAAGCGACATGGCCATTTTGCTGGGCGTCGACACAGGCGGCACATATACCGATGCGGTTTTGCTTCGTGACGAAGAGGAAGTTCTGGCGTCGGCCAAATCCCTCACAACGCGGCACGACCTTGCCATAGGGATTGGCAAGGCAGTGCAAGCGGTGCTTGATGCCTCTGGCGTTGACCCGTCTATAATCGGCCTTGCCTCGCTCTCGACCACGCTTGCAACCAATGCGTTGGTGGAAGGTCAGGGCGGCCGTGTCGGGCTTGTCTATATCGGCTTTCCCGAAAGCGATCTGGCCAAACACGGGCTAAGCGACGCGCTCAAAGGCGACCCCCATATCGTTTTGACAGGAGGACACGACCACGCAGGTGGGGAGGCGCATAGCCTTGATGAA
>P_2C_Liq_3_UnCtyDRAFT_100496_pt1 | contig 11812 bp, 8 predicted proteins | sample Pon2CUnioCityCA_3_FD_9720 | JGI IMG/M metagenome (IMG submission 9720)
GTAAACTCTAGAAGATTTTGACCTTTAAATATGTTCATAATTTACAGTATTTGTAAACTTTAAAGATAAGCATTTATCTACTTACCTCAAAAAATTTATTAAAAATATTTCGTTTTCCGAAGTTATTCATAGATTTTGCATTTACAAATTTTCCAAAAAGAATTTTATTGACACCAAAATATTCATAGGTATTACCATCTGTAAAGGTAACTTCTAATAACATACTTTTATGATGCCAATCAGCTACTTGAAATTCTGTAATTGTAGTTTTATAAGCATCTAAATTTGCCGCTTTTGTTTCTGGAGCAATACTTACCAAAAAATGATAACCATCAATAATTTCTGTACTTACTTCTTCAGCTTCAGCCTTTTTTTCTTCGTCTTGAAATTTGTCTGGATGCCACTCTTTTACCAAACCCCTATACGTTTTCTTTAAATCTTTTAAATCTATTTCTCCTTCTATGTTAAAGAGTTTTTTGTATTGTTTTATGCGCTTCATTCCGTTGTTTTCAAATTGCGTGCAAAAGTATTGATATTAAATGGATTATGACGCAAGAAGTTTATCAATTTAAAATTGATTTTTTTAAATAAACGAGTTAATTAATCTAATCCTAATTCTTTACGCTCTTCAACATCGGTAACTCCATTTTTACTCCAATAAGCAGATTGAAGCGTTTTTATTTTTACAGCTTTTGTAGTTAACATATTACCACGACTAGAAAAAGTTTCTTCCCAACTTTCTATAGTATAGGGAAACGCATTAGTTACTTTTATCTTGACGATTCTTTGTAAGGTGGGATACTTAATTTCATAAATTAAAAAATCTGCTTTTTCTTCTAAAGTTGCAAAAGCTTCATACGCTTGAAACTGTTTATGATGTAAACCTAAATACTCAAAAGAAGGAATAATTTGTAGTTTTCCAACAGGTAAATTTTCCGGTGATATTCTTAATTGATTCCACAACTCGTTTTCTAGAATATCTTTCTTTAGTTTGATTTTTCGATCAGCATTGCTCTCAAAATAAGAATAAAACTGAATTTCATAATCGACTCTATTATTCAATTGCACAAACGTATTTCCACACCATTCTTGGGCAGAAAACGAAATTTTTAGTGCATTGTGGTTGATGTTGATAGGAGAGAAGGTGCTCGTCATTAATGAATACGGATAAATACCAGTCGTATATTTTTTAGTACTGTTGAGCTTTAAAATCGGGATATTTTCCTCATTTTTAGAATCAGCTTTTACCTGTTTTTGTGGCAAAAAATCTTCCGTTACAAAAATGTTTACGGCAGTTCCTTCGTGAACTTCTCCATAACGCACTTGAGATAATTTATAAGAAGTAATTTCCGCTTTTCCTACATACCAATAGTTGTTAAAATCAGGATGTTTTTCAAATTTTACAAAAGTGGTTGCTGTTTTAGTATCTTCTTTTTTTGGTTTCGGTGTTGTGCAAAAAAAGAACAAAAGGCTTAAAAATATAGGGGAGTAGCTGTGTATCATTCGTTTCATTAATAATGATGGTTCTATAAAGAATTTAAAACACAAAATTACAATAATTACAAAGGATTATTGGATTTTAAAATGTTAACAAAAGCAAAAAGGATATGTTATTTTTGTGTAAAATAAGTACATATTTATATAAATTTTATTGCTGAATATAATGTGATTTAAAAATAGAAAATGAAACTAAAAACAAAATCTTATAAAGAACAACTAAAAGAATGGCCAGAAAAGGGGCATCATATAATGGCACAATTTGATGAAGAAAAAGTAATTGTTTATCAATCTTATAAGTCAGAAATTGGTCTTTTTGCGGCAGAAAATCAATGTTTTGGAGGAGCTTTTAGTTTACAAAGAATGACTTGGATTAAACCAAATTTTCTTTGGATGATGTACAGAAATGGCTGGGGTACAAAAGTTGATCAAGAAGTTGTATTAGCAATTCATTTAAAACGAGAAGCTTTTGTACGGTATTTAAAAAAAGCTGTGCACTCTAGTTATCAAGAAGAGATTTATAGAAATAGAGAAACTTGGAAAGCGGCTGTTAAAAATTCAGATATTCGCTTACAATGGGATCCTGATCATAATCCGTATGGAGATAAGTTAGAACGTAGAGCAATACAAATAGGTATTAGAAACCAAGAATTTAAAAATTATGCCAAAGTTGATATTTTAGAGATCGAAGATATTTCTACATTTGTTAAAGAACAACATCAATGTGTTTTGAATCATCAGTTAGAAAGGTTAATGCTTCCTGAAGAAAAACCTTTTTTTCTGTCAAATAAAGATGGTTTTAAATACTTGAAATTAAGTAATTTATAAAGTTTTAATCAAAACTTGATTGGGATTTGTATTTTGAATTAATACAAACTCTTAAATTTCTGTGGATTAAATTCGTGCATAATATCATACACTTTTTCAAAAATATCTTCTATCGATGGTTTCGAAAAATAATCGCCATCAGTACCGTAAGCNGGTCTATGTGCTTTAGAAGTTAAGGTAGCAGGTTTGCTATCTAAATATTGATATCCGTTTTGATTTTCTAAAATCTCTTGTAAAATATAAGCAGAAGCACCTCCTGGAACATCTTCATCAACCACCAATAATTTATTGGTTTTGGCTACACTTTTTACACAATCGTGGGTTACATCAAAAGGCAATAAAGATTGTGCATCTATAATTTCGACATCAATACCTACTTGGGCTAAATCTTTAGCAGCATCCTGCACCAAACGTAAGGTAGATCCATAAGAAACTACAGTAATGTCTTTTCCTTCTTTTACAGTTTCTACAATGCCAATTGGTGTTTTAAAATCGCCTAAATTGGTGGGTAATTCTTCTTTTAAGCGATATCCATTTAAGCATTCTATTACTAAAGCAGGATCATCACCAGCTAACAATGTATTGTAAAAACCTGCAGCTTTGGTCATATTTCTAGGTACTAAAACATGAATACCTCTTAGGTTATTGATAATGCCACCCATAGGCGAGCCTGCGTGCCAAATCCCTTCTAACCTGTGTCCACGAGTTCTTATAATTAAAGGTGCTTTTTGTTTGCCAAAAGTTCTGTAACGCAAAGTGGCTAAATCATCACTCATAATTTGAAGTGCGTACAACAAATAATCTAAATATTGAATTTCTGCAATTGGCCGTAAACCTCTCATTGCTAAACCAATTCCTTGTCCGATTATGGTTGCTTCTCTAATGCCTGTATCTGAAATTCTAATGTTGCCGTATTTTTCTTGTAAACCCTCTAAACCTTGGTTTACATCACCTATAAAACCTGCGTCTTCTCCAAAAATCACTACATCTTGGTGTTTAGAAAGTATTGCATCAAAATTATCGCGCATAATAATTCTGGCATCAACCATATTTTTGTCTTGCGCATAAGTTGGTTTTTTCTCTAAAATTTCTAAACTACTTAAATCAGTTTCACTAGTTAAATGTGTAGAATATTTGTAATGTGCATCTTTTAAGGTAGCTTTTATAAAGTTTTGCAGCTCGATTTTTTCGCTAAAATATTCATCTCTCAAATACCACAAACATTTTCTAGCTATAGACAAAACATCTTTTNTTGTTGGTTCTGTAATGTTTACTAAATCGTTTTTATACTTGTTGATAAAAGTACCATTTACACTTTTCTTAGCTATGCCTTCTAATATTTCAGTAACTGCTAAAAGTTCTGATTTTATTTCATTTAAATAAGCGTTCCAAGCATTTCTTTTTGCATTGGTTACTACTTTTTTAGCTTCTTTTTCTATGATAATTAAGTCTTCTTCGCCATCAACAAAGCGTAAAATATCTCCGGTTTCCGTTTCTAATTCAAAATCTAGAATCCACTCTCGCATTTTAGTGATACAATCGTGATTTTTTTCCCATTGCAAACGGTCTTTGTCTTTATACCTTTCATGAGATCCAGAGGTAGAGTGCCCTTGAGGCTGCGTTAATTCTTTAACGTGAATTAAAACAGGTACGTGTTGTTCTCTTGCAATTTTAGCTGCTTTTTGATAAACATCCATCAACTGCACATAATCCCAACCATTGATTACAAAAATTTCGTAACCTTTATGGAGATTGTCCCTTTGAAATCCTTTTAAAATTTCAGAAATACTTTCTTTCGTGGTTTGGTATTTTGCGTGCACAGATATTCCATATTCATCATCCCAAACACTCATGACCATAGGTACTTGTAAAACTCCGGCTGCATTTATGGTTTCAAAAAACAACCCTTCGCTTGTACTTGCATTTCCAATAGTACCCCAAGCAACTTCATTACCTTTGTCAGAAAATTTGGTTTTATGTTGTACACTTTTTTCGTTTCTATATATTTTTGAAGCTTGTGCTAAACCTAATAAACGAGGCATTTGCCCAGCAGTAGGAGAGATGTCTGAGCTAGAATTGTATTGTTTTGTTAAATCTTTCCAGCTTCCGTTTTCGTGTAAACTATGTGTGGCAAAATGTCCTCCCATTTGCCTTCCTGCAGACATTGGGTCTTCTTTTATGTCTGTATGTGCATACAAACCTGCAAAAAATTGTTGAGCAGTTAGCTCGCCAATGGCCATCATAAAGGTTTGATCTCTGTAGTAACCCGATCTAAAATCGCCTTTTTTAAAGGCTTTTGCCATAGCTAACTGAGGTACTTCTTTTCCATCACCAAAAATACCAAACTTTGCTTTACCTGTAAGTACTTCGCGCCTTCCTAACAAACTACATTCTCTGCTAATTTTAGCAATTTTATAGTCGTTTAAAACTTCCTTTTTAAATTCATTAAAAGTAATTTCTTGGGCGTTTACAGCAACTGTTTTTTGCAACATAGTTTACTAATTTTTGGTTTTGCAAAGATAGTTTTTTTAATCGAAATTTAAAAATTAGTCTGATACTTAAGAATATGTTAAGAATTTATCAATAAAACTTAATTTTGTTGATAATTACACAATAAATGGGTTTTTGTTTGAATTTATAGAATTCCTCTTCTAAAGAAATTAAAAATAGAGCGAAGATTCCCTGTGAAGGTAAAACGAATTTTTTCTGCATACGCTTCTTGCCCTATTTCCCAACCATTATTAGAATAGAAAGGAAAGTAAATTTCAAAAATATTATGTACAAAATTAAATCGAATTCCGTTATTATACGCAAAATACACAGGGATATTTTTGTTCTTTAAGAAGGCAACATCGTTGTAAAATTCGACCCATCTCCATAAACCAAAACTCGAATTTAAAGATACCATATATTGGTTGGCAAATCTTGTGGGCAAAATAGATTTAAAGCCACCTTCTGCAATAATGTATTGTTGACTAAAAATACCAGATTGTTCAGATCGTCCAAAATAATTGAGTTGAAATAAATAATCATTTGCTCTATCTAACCCAAAGCTAAAATAATCTCCTGAAGAACGATTGCTTAAAAATGAACCTGCATAAAGTCTAAAATCTAATTGTGAGTCTGAGGTCGATAAAGATCGGTATCTGATATCTGCAGCAACTTTCGAGAAGTTTTCTGCAACTTCTAAACTAAAATTATACCTGAATTCTTTAATAATGTCGGGGTTCATGTAATTGTATTGCAAACTAAAAATATTGTAATTATCTTGTGGACTCTCTATTTGTCCGAACGGAATTTCTTTATTGATGTGAACTATTCGAGCGCTTATCGATTCTTGCGTAGCATCTCTTAAATCTTTTCGTTTAAAAATTAGATTTACAAACGGAATTAAAGACTTATAGGATAAATCTGGGGCATAATCAGATGTTCCTCCAGCAACGCCATATACTATTTTATAAATACTGGTTTCTTCAAAAAATTGATGATATAAAATAGAGAAATTGCCTATGATAGAACTACTTTTAGCAGCATAAGAAGGTGCTACAGAAAATTCTAAATTTCTTTTTATTAAGGGTTTGTTATGAATGCTTACTCCAAAAATTAAGCCATTGTAAAAATTATAAGCAAAATTTGGTTGATAAAAGAGCTGGTTGTAATAGGGGTCTTGAATGTCTTTAATTAAGCTAAACTTTAAAGGCTTGTTGAAAATCTTATTTTTTAACCTTTTCCAGTTATCAAGTGTGTTTAGTTCAGGGTAAAAATTTTCATAGTTTAAACTAACCTTATTGATTCCCTTTTTAGGTATAGTTACAGTAGCTGTATCTTCTATGCCTGTAATCCATTTTTTAAATTTTATTTCTTTATCCTTAAGGCCATATAACAAAACAGGAGTTGTCATATTTCTTTTATTTCTAATGGTAACAGATATACTATCTCCTCTAATTTTTAAATTGTCAATGGTATGATCAATTTTTTTATTGGTAGTGATAAAATCATTAAAAAACCAATTAATTTCTTTGTCTGTTTTAGTAGATAATAATTCTTGAAAATCGGTACTACCCACAATTTTTGTTTGGCTATTTTGGTAAAAGTCTTTGATGGTACTATTTAAAACACTATCACCTAAAAAACCTTTTAAATACCTAAAAGCCAAGCCAGCTTTGTATTTGTTGGCTACTTTTCTATTAAAATTAGATAATGAATCTGCAGAGGTAGTTAAAGATTGGTCTAAAAATTTTCGTGAAATAAATTGATAAATTAATGGGTATTTATCGTTAAAATCTGCCTTAGAAAAATTAAAACTTTTTATGAACCAATTGTTTGAGAATTTACCTAATAGTTTGGTGTCAGGATAAAATTCCTCAATATATTCAATCATTAAATAGTTTTGTAAGCCATCTATAAGCCAATAATCTTTTCGTTTATTTAAAAGTAGCGTGTTTTCTATAAATTTTCTACTTAAGGCTTTAAAGATGGTAATATCTGCTTTAAAGTTCTCTGAAAAAGGATGTAAAAAATCAGGAAGTTGTGTAAGTCCATACACAGGATCTTTTCGTTGTGTAACTTTATCCACATATATTTCTTTATGGGGATACTTACCCAAATATTTTTCTAGAAAATTGAGATTTCTATTTAAAATGTTCACTTTAGCTTTGTAGGTTAATTCTTCTTCATCCTCGAAAACATCTGTGTAAACCGTTACTTTTTTAGTTTTGTAAGTTTTTGATTGTTTAGTTTTGTTGATACTTAAAATAATGTCTGTTGTCTTTTTACCAACCAAATAATAATTGGTCGAATTTGTGCTATTTGTTTCGTATTGATAGAGGTTACTTTCTAGAACATAGGGTTTAGGAATGTCTATTTCAATACTAAAATTGGTAGCTTCTTCATATAAGTCATCCATATTTAAATTGCTCATTAACGCCCAACCTTTGTTGTAAACTGCGGGTGTTATGTACCAAAATCGTAAATGATAGCCTTCTTTGGTTTTGCCATACCCTGTAAAAGAAGCGTTTGGTATTTTAACAGTATAAGTTAAAATTATTTTAACACTATCGTTTTGTGCTAATGGTTTTTGTAAAGTTACTTTTAAAATATCGGCTTTATCTTCTAACTCATTAAAAGAAGTATTTTCAAAATTTACGGTTAAGTTTTTTATGAGGGTTGCCCCTAGATTTTCTTTTTTTGCAAAATATAAATCTTTTCTATAATCTAAAATAAACCTTTTAGATAGTGGAGTTTTTCGATCTTTAAAGCTATTTGCCCAATTGTGTAAATAGATGTTAGTTAAGGTACTGTCTGTATCATTTATAAAAATAATTTCTTGCTTTATTAAAAGCTCATTCGTGTCAACGTTTAAAGCTGCTTTTATGTTTATAGTATTTTCTTGCGCGTTAAAGGCACAACAAAAAAAACAAATAAGAAGTGTGATGTTGATGTTTTTCAATTTAATTTTTTACAAATTTTAGAGGAGTGTAACTGTCTGTTTTTAAGAAGTAAATCCCCTTTGAAAACGTACTTGTATCAATGGTCAATTCAGTTCTACTATTATTTTTTTGCTGGTAAACAATTTGGCCTAGCAGATTGTAAATAATAATTGAGTTCACGGTTTCTTTTAATGCTAAAGTTATTGAATTTTTAACAATATTAGTACTTGAAAATGAAATTGGATGATAATTTTTTGAGATAGATAATGTATTTTTTGGTGTTTCTATACTCATTACCACTGGTAAATGATCACTAAATTCATATAAAGCATTTCTCAGCTCTTGAGAATACACGCCATGACAAGAAGTATTGCTTACAAAAGAGTTATAGCAATTACCATTATTACCAATGGTTTTATAACTATCTTTTACATAATATAAATTTGTATCGGTGTTAAAGTTTTCAGACATCAATATAAAATCGAATCGATCATCCATTCCTCCTCCAGCACCATCTCCATTTAATTGAGAAGTTCGTGTAGATTGAGTTTGGATATCTGCAAATGAACTATGTCTCCAAAAATAATTTGAACTAGAGCTGTAAAACTCAAAAGGATCACCAACGTTCGAATTATTTGGAAATTGATTTGCAGGTCTATCAATAGGATCTATAATTTTAATATTATTTCTTCGGTCTGTTAAAACTCTAAAACCATCTTCATTGCTTGTATAAAAATTAAAATCGCCCGAAAACAATACAAAACTATCAGAAGGTAAAGTATCTAATTCATCTAAGAAATTTAGGATAGAATTGTATCTTTTTAATCGATTGTCGCTTCCTGTAGACGCTTTTAAATGGGTTACAAAAACTTCTAAAGTTATAGGATTTGTTGCTGAATCTTCTGTATTTATGGTAAAGGTATAACGATTAATATCTCTTATACCTGTAGGAATAACTTTTGTTGATTTTAAAATAAGCTTAGCTGTATTATAATATACCATTTGAAGTAAATCTGTTGCAGGAGATTGACTGTCGTTAAAAGGAGCTTTATTAAAGTTTGATAAATTTGAAACAATAGCATTCTCATATAAATAATCTGAAGCGGTTTCATTTTTTAGCTCACATATCATAAATAAATCGGGTTGTACTGCTTCTAAAATCATTTTTAAGTGAATCGTTCTATTTTGGCTTTCAGTGTTAGCGTCATAATTTAACGTGTTGTAAAACATCGTTTTAATTCTAGTTTGCCCAGATATAGATAAAACAACAAATAAGAGTAAAAAGAGAATTCCTTTTTTAAGCATTCTTAGAAGTTTGGCTTTAATTTATATTTTGCATAAAATTTGTTAAAGTGCTCAACTGCTTCATCAGCGGTATCAACAATTCTAAACAAATTTAAATCTTCCTCGCTAATATTACCTTCTTCGATAAGTGTATTTTTAATCCAATCTAACAAACCTGTCCAAAATTTCTTACCCATTAAAACAATAGGAAAACGCCCAATTTTTTTAGTTTGAATTAAGGTTATGGCTTCAAAAAGTTCATCCATAGTGCCAAATCCTCCAGGCATAACTACAAAACCTTGTGAGTATTTTACAAACATTACTTTTCTTACAAAAAAGTAATCGAAATCTAAACTTTTTCCACGATCAATCCAAGGGTTGTCATGTTGTTCAAAAGGGAGTTCAATATTTAAACCCACAGAAAGCCCTTTGCCTCTGTTTGCGCCTTTATTACCGGCTTCCATAATTCCTGGGCCACCACCAGTAATTACTCCAAAACCACTTTTTGTTAATTTAAAAGCAACTTCTTCTGCTAATTTATAATATGGATGCGTTGGTTTTGTACGTGCAGAACCAAAAATAGATACACATGGGCCTATTTTACTAAGTTTTTCATAACCATCAACAAATTCTGCCATTATTTTAAAAATAGCCCAAGAATCGTTGGTTTTAATTTCATTCCAAGTTTTTGGTTGAAATTGTTCTTTTATTTTTCTATCGTCTTGTGTCATAATAAATCTATTTTACGAACTTTTCAAAAAGAAAAGCCCACCAAATTAAACCTTTTTCAAATCTCTATGGCATTTTTTTAGTTCAACTTTTAATTTAATTCTTTTTTCAAAAATTTAGCGGTATAACTTTTTTTGTGCATCGCCACTTCTTCTGGAGTACCTGTAACTAAAATTTTTCCACCATTTTTTCCACCTTCCATACCCACATCAATAATATAATCTGCCAATTTGATAACATCTAAATTATGTTCTATAATTAAGACTGTATTTCCTTTATCAGCAAGTTTATTTAAAACTTCCATCAACACACGAATATCCTCAAAATGCAAACCTGTTGTAGGTTCATCTAAAATATAAAACGTATTTCCTGTATCTCTTTTCGAGAGTTCAGCAGCCAATTTAATACGCTGCGCTTCTCCTCCAGAAAGTGTGGTAGATTGTTGGCCAAGCGTAATATACCCCAAACCAACATCTTTAATAGTTTTTAATTTTCTGTGGATTTTAGGAATCATTTCAAAGAAATCTGTAGCATCTTCAATGGTCATATTTAGAATATCAGAAATCGATTTTCCTTTATAACGAATTTCTAAAGTTTCTCTGTTAAAACGTTTTCCTTGGCAGGTTTCACATTCTACCTGAACATCTGGTAAAAAATTCATTTCAATGACACGAACGCCACCACCTTGACAGGTTTCGCAACGACCACCTTTTACATTAAACGAAAAACGTCCTGGTTTGTAACCACGAATGGCAGCTTCTGGGGTTTTAGCAAATAAACTCCGAATTTCGTCAAAAGTTTTGGTGTAGGTGGCTGGGTTAGAACGTGGAGTTCTACCAATTGGAGATTGATTTGGTGTAGGTGGCTGGGTTAGAACGTGGAGTTCTACCAATTGGAGATTGATCAATATCAATGACTTTATCTACATGTTCTAATCCTTCAATTTTCTTGTAAGGCATTGGTTTTTTTACGCCTCTATAAATATGCGCATTTAAAATTGGATATAAGGTTTCGTTAATTAAGGTTGATTTTCCGCTTCCAGAAACGCCGGTAACACATATCATTTTACCTAAAGGAAATTCAACGGAAACGTTTTTTAAATTATTGCCAGAAGCGCCTTTTAGTTTAATGGTTTTACCATTGCCTTCTCTACGTTTTTTAGGGACTTCAATTTTCTTTCTTCCTATTAAATAATCTGTGGTTAAGGTGTTGTTTTTAATGATTTCATCATACGTGCCAATACTCACAATTTCTCCACCATGTTTGCCAGCTCCTGGACCAATATCAAGGATATAATCTGCTTTTTTCATCATATCCTCATCATGTTCAACAACCAAAACAGAGTTGCCTACATCTCTGAGTTTTACTAAAGAATCGATTAATTTTTGATTATCTCGCTGATGTAAACCAATGCTAGGCTCATCTAAAATATATAAAACACCCACTAATTGCGAACCAATTTGGGTGGCTAATCGAATACGTTGTGCTTCACCACCAGAAAGTGATTTCGATGTTCTGTCTAAGGTTAAATAATCTAAACCAACATCTAATAAAAATTGAATTCGCATTCTAATTTCTTTTATTATTTCTGATGCAATTGCAATTTGTTTTTGCGATAGATTTTTTTCAATACTCCTAAACCAAAAAGCCAATTCAGTAATATCCATTTGTACTACATCACTAATATTTTTAGAGGTGATTTTAAAATGAAGGGCTTCTTTTTTTAAACGTTTTCCTTGACAAGTTTTACAAGAAACTTCATCCATAAAACCATTTGCCCAACGTTTTATAGAAGTGCTTTCTGCATTTTTATATTGATTTTCGATAAAAGCAACAATACCTTCAAAATCGATTTTATAATTTCTAGTTACCCCAACCGTTTTAGATTCAATAGCAAAAGTTTCATTACCACCATTTAAAATGATGTCTAACGCTTCTTTTGGGATGTTCTTTACAGCGTCTGTTAATTTAAATTGATAACGTTCTGCAATATTTTGAAGTTGTTTAAAAATCCAACTATTTTTTTGTTCACCTAAAGGCTTTAT
>P_2C_Liq_3_UnCtyDRAFT_100499_pt1 | contig 11764 bp, 7 predicted proteins | sample Pon2CUnioCityCA_3_FD_9720 | JGI IMG/M metagenome (IMG submission 9720)
GATGAAGATGACAACTTATTAAGTTTTCTAGATTATAATAAGTTGAAAGAAGGTAAAATGTGTCGTCATATGGTTTGTGTTCTTCCCTATCGTGCTTCCTGTGATGCTTTAGAGGAATTAATTAAATCGAATGAATTTAAAAATCTAAGTTCTTACGAAGTAATTAATATTTCTGGTGTAGAAAATGATAAAATTTACAAAGACACACAGTCAGTAAAATCTAAAATAACTAAATGTGAAAGCGAGAACAAAAAAACTATCACTTTAACTGTAAATAGAATGCTTACAGGAAGTACAGTACCTGAATGGGACACTATGCTTTATTTAAAAGACACAGCTTCACCACAAGAGTACGACCAAGCAATTTTTAGGCTTCAAAGCCAATTTATTAAGGTTTATAAAGAACCTGATGGAGATATTGTAAAATACAATATGAAACCTCAAACACTATTAGTAGATTTTAATCCTAATAGAGTGTTTCAAATGCAGGAACAAAAGTCGCAGATTTATAATGTTAATGTAGAATCTAACGGAAATACCGAATTAGAAGAAAGAATAAAAAGAGAACTACAAGTTTCACCAATAGTTGTCATTAACAACAAAAAAATGGTTGAAGTTGAGCCAACAGATATTTTAGATGCTGTTCGCAAATATTCGAATGAAAGGAGTGTTTTAGATGAAGCCACATCAATTTCTATAGATTTTAAACTGTTGGACATTGAGGCAATAAAAGCTGTAATCGAAAAACAAGGTGGTTTAAAATCAAGACAAGGTCTAGAAATAGAAGCATCAGAAGGAGAAGGTGACGATATTGATACTGGTGATGAACCTGAAAATGGAGAAAAGCCAGATAAAAAAGAAAAGGAACCTAAGACTTGGAATGATGATGAGAAAATAGATTACAAAGGAAAGTTTGCAATGTATTATGCCAGAATTCTATTCTTTTCATTTTTGACGGATTCAACTGTTAAATCACTTCAAGAAATTATCAATGTAATAATTAATGATGAAAACAATCTGCGTATAGCAACACATTTAAATCTTGAAGTAGATATACTTGTTCTATTTCAAGAACACATTAATCCTTTTATTCTAAGCGAATTAGATTATAAAATTTCTAATATAAATTCTTTAGCAAACGACACTACAATTACACCAATTGAAAGAGCAAGTAATGCGATGAAAAAATTTAGTCGCTTATCGGATTCTGAGATTGTTACACCCGAAATTGTTGCCGATAAAATGATGAACTCATTACCTGTCGATGCAATAAACGAAACTACTTTATTACTTGATATTGCTTCCAAACAAGGCGAGTTCGTGTATGCAACATATAAAAAATTTGGAAAAGAGGTTGCAAATAATTTTTACTCAATCCCAACATCAAAAATTGCTTATGAGTTTACTAGAAAAGTATACAAACTACTTGAACTAGAAATTGAAAATATAGAATCAAACTACACATCTTACGATTTAATCAAAGAAAACGATTTGATTGAAGATGAAACAATAAAAATTAACAACAACGATATGAAATTTAATGTAATTGTTGGTAATCCACCATACCAAGAAAGCGATGGAGGTGCACAAGCTAGTGCTAGACCTATTTATCACCATTTTGTAAATATTGCAAAAAAACTAAATCCCACACATATTTCTATGATTATGCCAACACGCTGGTATGCTGGTGGAAGAGGATTAAATGATTTTAGAGAACAAATGTTAAATGATACAGGAATTTCAGAATTGCACGATTTTCTGAAACCAGATTTAATTTTCCCTAATATCAACCTTAGAGGTGGCATTTGTTTTTTATTATGGGATAACCAACACGATAATTCTAAAGATTTAACCAATGTTTATACTTACAATGACGACTTAAATCCAACAATCAATCTGAGAAGTCTAAAAACTGATGACTCAGACATATTAATACGTCATAATAGAGCGATTGAAATCACAGAAAAAGTGAAATTAAATGATGATTTTGAATCTTTTGAAAATTATATATCTTCCTTAAGACCTTTCGGATTTAGAGGCTATTTTACGAAAGATGAAAAATTTAGAAGTTCAAACGAAGGATTAAAAAACCCAATTGTCTGTTATGGGAAAGGAAAGCAAATAGGCTATCTAGAAAGGGACGAAATAAATAAAAATGAAGACTGGATTAGTAAATATAAAGTTTACACAGCTAGAGCTAACAATATCGGAACAGAGTTAAATGATGACAACCTAAACACATTTATTGGTAAGCCTAATACAATATGCACGGAATCATATATAGTTGTTGGAATCGGATTGAAACTAAATAACTATTCTGCTTCTAACCTTTCTAAATATTTTAAAACTAGATTTGCTAGATTTCAACATAGCATAGGTAAAGCTGGTCAAGACGCTACATCAAAAACCTACAAATTTATTCCTCTTCAAGATTTTACATCTAAATCTGACATTAACTGGACTAAATCCATTGAGGAAATCGACAAGCAACTTTATGAAAAATATAAATTGAGTAAAGAAGAAATTGAATTTATTGAAAAAATGATAAAAACGATGTAAAAGGCAACTTACAAAGCCATATACATTAAAAATTAGCTTCTTCTCAAACACAAGTCCAAAATGGCAGACAGCTTATGTTTTATAAAAGCCTATATACTATATATATAAAACCCAAAAGCAGACACCAGTAGTTTAGAAAAAGAAATAGACCAAATGGTGTATGAATTGTATGGTTTAACAGAAGAAGAAATCTTACTCGTTGAAAACGCTTAAGATTCACGAATACCAAATAAAAACTTAAAAAAGTGGTGCGCTAAATTGCTATTGTAGAGGCTAGTTAGTCATTGCGCTTGTTCTGAACTTGTTTCAGAAACTCACGTAGCAATCTTTTAATATTTTTAAAATTACGAAAAGATAATAAATCAGAAAATAAGATTGTAGGTGTTAATAAAAATGAAAATATGGGAATTAAAGCTACAACAATTGAAGAACAAATTGAGATACTAAAAAAAAGGGGACTTATTTTTGATACAGGAGAAGAAAAAGCAAAAGAAGTACTTTTAGATATAGGTTATTATAGGTTAGGTTTTTATTGGTCTCCTTTTGAAGTGGACGCAAAACATAATCTATTAACGAACACAAAATTTTCAACAGTTTTACAATTATATTATTTAGATGTTGATTTAAAAAATATTTTAGTTAAGGCTTTAAACAGGATAGAAATTAATTTTAAAACACAGTTAATTTATTACGCTTCTAACAAATATAATAATGATGCAGTTTGGTTCTCTAATCCTAAAATTGTTAAAAACAGTTTTGTAGAAGGTTTTTATAATTTTTATAACAAGAATATAAAAACCATTAACAATAAACCAATACAGAAGCATCATTTAAAATATAAAAATCATAAGTACGCACCTGCTTGGAAAACTATTGAGTTTATGTCGTTAGGTAGCACTATTAAACTATATGATGCATTACTCAATGAATCATTAAAAAGAAAGATAGCAAAACAGTACAATGTATTAAGTTTGCAAAATTTTAAAAACTACTTAAAAACCATTAGATTCATAAGAAATATTTGTGCTCATAGTGATTTATTATTTGACTCTAATACTAGCTTTACAATTTTAAGTTCTCCACAAATACCAATAGAGAATGATAAAACACATTGTCTAGATACTGCTATTAGGGTGATACTTTATTTTTTAAAACAAATTTCCTTGAAGAGATATTTAGAATATAAAGATGACATTAATATAGTTATTGAAAAGAATTCTAAAAATAAAACCATAAAAGAAATAATTGAAACAAGAATACGATATAAAATAAAATAGTAAGAATAATTTGTAGATACTTATTTATTTCGTAATTTTGTAGTAGTGCCCAACCAAACGTAAGCTCTTGGTGATGCACTTAAAAATATTGAAAAATAGCCCAGTCGTTCGCACTGGGTTTTTTATTTTCTGTTTTTAAAACTTAAAGAAGTTGAAAGTTAAACAACCTTTATATTAAATTAAGTTGTTTAAAAACAAAATCCTCAGTATAAGACCGAGGAATATTGCCGACCGGGAAATGCCCAATCCAGTATTTTTGAAATTACCCCAATTAAAAAACCGAGGATTTTGTTGCGGCCCTATTAAAGCAAACGGCTTTAATCGAGTCGACTTAATTTCTTATATATACAGAGTTAATAAAATTTAAATAAAATAATGCAATTTTAATGCCAAATCATTAAATATAAAAGATTTAAAAGAGAGAAAAAACACCGAATGCTGCAATAACTGCATGATGTATGCCTTATAGGGTTTCACCAAGAGTATTGAGAGGGTTTTAGGACGAAGCAATCTCATAACCACAACAAACAGATTGCTTTAATGCGTTGGCAATGAGTCTTGTAATTGTTAATGAGCAGTGCCGCGCAATAATAAACGTACGCTAACTATACCCCACAAAAAACGCCTCATTTTGCAATGAGGCGTTTCTTTTAACGATTTAAAGGTAAAATGCTAAGCACTTAACACTTCTGCAACTTTATCAGCCGCTTCTTGAAATTCTGTAGCAGAAATAATTTCCATTCCAGAATTGTCAATTAAATCTTTTGCTTCTTTAGCATTTGTACCTTGTAATCTACAAATTATTGGCACTGTAATTTTATCGCCCATACTTTGGTAAGCATCTACAACCCCTTGTGCTACTCTGTCACAACGTACAATACCTCCAAATATATTTACTAAAATTGCTTTTACATTTGGGTCTTTTAAAATGATACCAAAAGCAGTTTCTACTCTTTGCGCATCTGCAGTACCTCCAACATCTAAAAAGTTAGCAGGCTCTCCTCCAGACTCTTTAATTAAATCCATAGTACCCATTGCTAAACCAGCTCCGTTTACCATACAACCCACGTTACCATCTAAATCTACATAGTTTAAACCAGCAGCTTTTGCTTCAACTTCAATTGGGTTTTCTTCACGTAAATCGCGCATTGCTGCATAATCTTTGTGTCTGTATAATGCATTTTCATCTAAAGAAACCTTAGCATCAACAGCCATTATTTTAGAATCAGATGTTTTTAAAACAGGATTAATCTCAAACATAGAAGAATCTGAACCTATATATGCTTTATATAAAGCAGCAACAAATTTTGTCATCTCTTTAAAAGCAACACCAGATAAGCCTAAATTAAACGCTATTTTACGCGCTTGAAATGGCATTAAACCTAATAAAGGATCAATTTCTTCTGTAAAAATTAAATGTGGCGTTTCTTCTGCCACAGTTTCAATATCCATTCCACCTTCTGTGGAATACATAATCATATTTTTACCTGTTGCTCTGTTTAATAACACAGACATGTAGTACTCATCTGGCTCTTCATCACCTGGATAATACACATCTTCTGCTATTAAAACCTGATTTACCAATTTCCCTTCTGCAGAAGTTTGTGGGGTAATCAACATCATTCCTAAAATATCATCAGCAATACTTTCTACTTGCTCTAAGTTTTTAGCCAACTTAACACCACCTCCTTTTCCACGACCACCTGCGTGTACTTGTGCTTTAATTACATGCCAACCTGTCCCTGTATCTTCCGTTAATTTTTTGGCAGCAGCAACTGCTTCTGCAGGAGTACTTGCTACGATTCCTCTCTGAATTCTAACTCCAAAACTACTTAGTATTTCTTTACCTTGATATTCGTGTAAGTTCATTTGTAATGTTTTTTATAACGCAAGCAAAAATACAAATTCAAAGATGAATGTTTGTAAATATTTTAATAAAATTATGTGGTGAATATCAGTGCGCTTTTTAGGCTTACAATTGGTCATATTATTAGGTTTTATTGATAATTTCATCCTTTTACAGTAACATTAAAAAAGATTTTAAGATATAATTAACAGTAGTAAACTGTAACACTTTACATGATTAGGTAGTCTTTAGAACGGATTACGAACATTTTGTAAGGAAGTTTCTTTTTAAGAATATCCATTGCTACGTGTTTTTAAATCCAAATCAACCAGAAAACTATATGTTCAAAAAAATCACACTTGTACTGATTGCAGTATTTAGCATGCAACAGCTATTGTCTCAGAATAAAAAAGACAGAAAAACAGTGCAAACCACAAGAGTCTCAAAAGCCCCAAAAATTGATGGTAATTTAGATGATGAGGCTTGGGTAAATGCAGCAATATTAACTGACTTTGTTATTTTTAGACCCGAAAACGGTCAATTAGTAACAACGGCATATCAAACAACAGTAAAGGTGGTTTATGATGATAATGCTGTGTATATTGCTGCACAAATGAATGATCCTGACCCCAAAAATATTCCTAGTGAATTTGCGGTTAGAGATAATTTTGGAATCTCTGATTTTTTCTTAGTAACCATTAACCCAAATGACGATGGCCAAAATCCTTTTGAATTTATTGTTCAAGTAACCAATAACCAAGCAGACGCTAAAGTTTCTAACGGTAATGAAGATATGGATTGGAGTGCGGTTTGGGATAGCGCCACAACAATCACAGCTAAAGGATGGAACGTAGAAATGGAGATTCCTTACAGAGCGCTGCGTTTTGCAAACAGCCCTATACAATCTTGGGGATTCAACTTTCATCGAAGATTAGAAAAATTAAACCAACAACATACTTGGACACACGTAGACAATACTGTAGGTAGATGGACACAATATGATGGATTAATCACAGGTTTTAAAGATATAAAACCAGCCACAAGATTAAATTTATACCCTTATGCCTCTGCAGTAAGCAACTCTTTTGAAGGGGCTACCGATTTTGATTGGAACGTTGGTATGGATGTTAAATACGGAATTACCGAAAATTTTACATTAGATGCTACTTTAATTCCCGATTTTAGTCAAGTTGGATTTGATGATGTTGTTTTAAACTTAGGGCCTTTTGAACAACAATTTACAGAACAAAGACAGTTTTTTACAGAAGGAACTGAACTGTTTAACATTGCCAATTTATTTTATTCAAGAAGAATTGGCGGTGCTCCAATAGATCAATTTAATGTTTCTAGCACGATTGCTGATGATGAAGAAATTACAAATTATCCAGGTAAAGTAACCATGCTAAATGCGGTTAAAATATCGGGAAGAACTAAAAAAGGATTAGGTATTGGTTTCTTTAATGCCATTACAGAAAAAACAGAAGCAAGCATAACAAACAACATTACAGGCAATACTAGAAAAGAAATTATTGATCCTTTTACCAATTATAACATTTTAGTTTTAGACCAACAGTTTAATCAGAATTCCAGTATTTCTTTAATCAACACCAATGTTACTAGAGATGGACGTTTTAGAGACGCAAATGTAACTGCTTTAGATTGGCATATAGAAACCAAAGACAGCAAATACAATGCCGATGGTTCTGTAAGAATGAGCAACATTTCAGACGATGTAAATAGCACAAATACCGGATATACTTTTGATAATAGTTTTGGATATAATTCAGGGAATTGGTTCTGGGAGTTAGGTTATAATTTCGAAAATAAAGATTTTGACAATAACGATTTGGGTATTTTATTTACCAACAACCAACAAACCATCTATGGAAATGTAGGTTGGCGAACGGTACAGCCTACAAAAAACTTTAATAGAATTTGGGTTAATTCTTACCATAACGCGAACTTTCAGCATTTTTCTGGCGTGTATACAGGCTATGAAGCGGGAATTGGTGGTAGTGCCCAAACAAGAGAACGTTTTTCTTTTGGAGGTAATTTAAATTATGGATCAGAAGAGAAAGATTTCTTTGAACCCAGACAAGGTACAACAAGTGGTCAGTATTTTTTACAACCGCAAAGAACAAATATTAATGGCTGGTTTGAAACCAATTCTCAAAAGAAATTTGAACTGAGTGGTAATCTATATTACACAGGTTACACCAACAACATAAAGGAAGGTTATGGCTACAGACTGGGCTTAAGAAATCGTTTTGACGATCGGTTTTCTTTGCGATATAGCATCCGATTTAATAAAACCAATGACGACCAAGGGTATGTAGATGAAACCGAAGATGCCATTATTTTTGGATTTAGAGATCGTAAAAATTACACAAACACCATTTCTGGTAAATATAGCTTTAGCACAAATTCGTCACTTTCATTAAGTTTTAGACATTTCTGGGAAGCTGTTAGCTATAATAGTTTCAATACTTTGAATGCAGATGGTAGTTTAGCGCCCAACACAACATATATGGGAGATAATGTAAACTTTAATAGTTGGAATTTAGACCTCAATTACATTTGGCAATTTGCACCCGGAAGTCAATTAATTGCTTTTTATAGAAACTCTATTTTTAATTCGGATACAAATTCTGATTTAGATTTTTTTGGGAATTTAGACAATCTTTTTAATCAATCTCAAAGACACACTGTTTCTGTTCGTTTTGTATATTTTATTGATTATAATAACCTGAAGAATATATTTTAAGTTGTAAACGCAAAGTCGCAACATTTTTTTTGGAAAGCTCGAATAGGAATCTATAAGACAACTTTGCGAGCTTTGCTTTTTTCTTTGTGTCTCTGCGTTTATATGCCCCATAATTCCTAACTTTTTTTATACATTCGTAAATCGATATAAGAACTATGATTGTTACAAAAAATATCCATAAATATTATGGTGATGTTGAAGTNTTAAAAGGAGTAGATTTACACATAAAAAAGGGNGAAATTGTTGCTATTGTTGGTNCTTCTGGAGCTGGNAAAACCACCTTATTACAAATTTTAGGCACCTTAGACAAACCTTTAAAAGAGCAAGATTTTGAGCTCTCTATCAATAACATATCTCTTAAGAATTTATCCGACAAGCAACTTTCAGAATTTAGAAACCAACATATTGGCTTCATATTTCAGTTTCATCAATTATTACCAGAATTTACAGCATTAGAAAACGTTTGTATTCCTGCTTTTATTGGTAAAAAATCTAAAAAAGAGGCAGAAGCAAAGGCGAAAGAATTATTAGAATTCTTAGGATTATCTCATAGAATCAATCATAAACCCAATGAGCTTTCAGGTGGAGAACAACAACGCGTTGCTGTGGCTCGAGCTTTAGTTAACAATCCATCTGTTATTTTAGCAGATGAACCTAGTGGAAATTTAGACAGTGCTTCTGCTAAAAATTTGCACGAACTGTTCTTTAAACTACGTGACGAATTTGGGCAAACCTTTGTTTTAGTAACGCATAACGAAGAATTGGCAACAATGGCAGACAGAAAATTAACGATGAAAGACGGTAAAATTTTGTAGTATTTGTAACAAATAAAGTTATGTTACTACTAATCCACTAAATATAATCAATGAAAGAAACATTTTTTGACCTGATCGCTTATTTAAAAAAACCAGTTTTAGAGCAAGATTCTAATACCAATTTTAAATACCGAATCACGCGATTTTTTCAGATTTTAATGATCTGTTTGGCTGTGAGTTTGTGCATTACTCCAATTTTCTCGCTAATTGAAGAATTGGGCTGGGTAGATATGAATGACCATGCAATGGAAGACATTATGCAACAGTTCTCTAAACCAATGGTTTTCTTTTTCGCTGTAATTTTAGCACCTTTTTTTGAAGAATTATTTTTTAGAGCTCCTTTACCCCTCTTTAAAAACCAAAAAAGCTTTAAAATTGCGTTTTATATTTTTGCTGTTTTGTTTGGGTTAATTCATATTACCAACTTTAACATTACGACTAATGTACTGTTGCTTACTCCTATTTTAGTGGCACCTCAAACCATTTTAGGAGGCATACTTGGCTTTATACGAGTTAAATTTGGGCTGATTTGGAGTATGGCATTACACGGATGTTATAATGGAATTTTAATGCTGATCGCTTTCTCTACAGAATCATTTTAAAATGACAAAAAAAGAACTCAAAGAATTTTTAGACGTAAAAGTAAACCGCTACAACAATCCAAAATTTATTGAGTCAGACCCCATACAAATTCCGCATAGCTTTTCTAAAAAAGAAGATATTGAAATCGCTGCTTTTTTAACAGCCACTATTTCTTGGGGAAACAGAACGATGATTATTAAAAATGCCTTTAAAATGATGGAATTGTTAGACAATGCTCCTTACGATTTCATCATCAATCATCAGGAAAAAGATTTAGACAGGTTTGAAAAATTTGTACATAGAACGTTTAATTTTATTGATTTTCAGCAATTTATAATATCATTACAACATATTTATGAACATCATCAAGGTTTAGAAAATGCTTTATTAATCACCGACAATTCTAACACCTACCAAACTACCATTCACCAATTTAAACGGCTTTTTTTTGAAGTTCCTCATCAACAAAGAACGCAAAAACACGTTTCAGACCCGCTTAAAAATTCGGCTGCAAAACGAATCAATATGTTTTTACGTTGGATGGTGAGAAACGATAATGCTGGTGTAGATTTTGGCATTTGGCAAACACACAATCCCGCTCATTTATCCTGCCCATTAGACGTGCATTCTGGTAATGTTGCACGAAAATTAAAATTGTTAAAAAGAACACAAAACGACTGGAAAGCATTGACTGAACTGGACAAAAACCTAAGAAAACTAGATGTAAAAGATCCTGTAAAATACGATTTTGCACTCTTTGGCTTGGGTGTTTTTGAAAAGTTTTAAATATCACTTTAATACCCAAAAAGATAAAAATATTGATTTAAAATAGCAGTTTTTGCGTAAATCTTAAATCAATATTAACAAAGCATATTCTATTATTTTGGCTATTTTTGATGTTGACTTAAATTTAAAACATAAAAGCAACAATATGAAAAAAACTATTTTTCTTTTAAGCATACTATGTTCGTTAACTATTTCATCACAAGATCATAGAATTCCTTTAGATACTATGGTTGTAACCACAAATTCTGTAGTGATTAAAGGCAAAACAGTGCCTTATAAAGCCATAACAGGAATGCAACCTGTTTGGGATGATCATGGAAATATCACAGCTTCTTTGTACTACACCTATTACAAAAGAAGCGATATTAAAAATGATGAAAACAGACCGATAATAATGTCTTTTAATGGAGGCCCAGGTTCTGCTTCGGTTTGGATGCACATTGCTTATACTGGCCCAAAAGTTTTAAAAATTGATGATGAAGGTTATCCTGTGCAACCTTATGGTGTTAAAGACAATCCAAATTCTATTATAGATGTCGCGGATATTGTATATGTAAACCCTGTAAACACAGGATACTCAAGACCTGTAGTTGCAGAAGGTAAAAAATTAGATAAATCTAAATTTTTCGGCATTAATGCCGATATCAAATACTTGGCAAGTTGGCTAAATACATTTATCACCAGAAATAATCGTTGGAAATCGCCTAAATATATTATCGGAGAAAGTTATGGAGGTACACGCGTTATGGGCTTGGCAGCAGAATTGCAAAATAGTCAATGGATGTATTTGAATGGTGTTATTATGGTATCGCCAGCAGATTATAAAGTCTTACGAACAGAAAGTGCTGTAGACTACGCCATTAACCTACCTTATTTTACGGCTGCTGCTTGGTATCACAACATATTACCGGCAACATTACAAAACAAGGATTTATTAGACATTTTGCCAGAAGCCGAAAATTATGCCATTAACAACTTATTACCAGCAATNGCTAAAGGTGGATTTATTGCTGCTGATGAAAAAAACGAAGTTGCTAAAAAAGTAGCNTATTATTCTGGTTTAAGCGAAAAAGTAATTCTCCAAAATAATTTAGAAGTGCCCCCTTCTTTCTTTTGGAAAGAATTGTTAAGAGAT
>P_2C_Liq_3_UnCtyDRAFT_100502_pt1 | contig 11690 bp, 10 predicted proteins | sample Pon2CUnioCityCA_3_FD_9720 | JGI IMG/M metagenome (IMG submission 9720)
TTTCACTGCAACGGCTGGTGTTTCCCTTGGACACTCTCCGCCATTATCGGCACCCATGTCTGCCTGCGTCAGGTGCGCGCCGAGCCGATCTGGGCCGCACTCGCCGAGGAAAAAGTCACTCACCTCTGCGGCGCACCCATCGTTATGTCTCTGATGATCTCGGCTCCCGAGGCCGATAAACGCGCGCTCGATCACACGGTGCAATTCTTCACCGCTGCCGCCCCTCCCCCCGAAAAGCTTCTGGCCGACATGAAAACCGCTGGCTTCGATGTCACCCACCTTTATGGGCTGACCGAAACCTACGGACCCGCCGTCGTGAATGATTGGCATCAGGAATGGTCGGCTTTGCCCACCGCCGAACAGGCAACCCTGAAGTCGCGCCAAGGCGTGCGCTACCTGCCACTTGAGGGTCTCGATGTGCTTGACCCCGAAACATTACAGCCCGTGCCGCGCGACGGCAAAACAATGGGCGAGGTCATGTTCCGCGGCAACGTCGTGATGAAAGGCTATTTCCGCAACCCGACAGCCACAGAAGAGGCTTTCGCAGGCGGCTGGTTCCACTCTGGTGATCTGGGCGTGCGATATCCCGACGGTTATATCCAGCTCAAGGACCGCTCAAAGGACATCATCATTTCGGGGGGCGAGAATATCTCCTCCATCGAAGTGGAAGAAGCGCTCTACCGTCACCCCGCAGTCGAGATCGCGGCCGTGGTTGCCATGCCCCACGAAAAATGGGGCGAAACGCCCTGCGCGTTTGTAGAGTTGGCCCTAGGTAAATTTGCGGATGCTGCCAGTTTGCGGGCTTGGTGCAAAGACCAGCTTGCCCCCTACAAAGTGCCAAGCCAGTTCGTGTTCATGCCGATCCCGCGCACATCAACTGGCAAGATCCAGAAATTTGTTTTGCGAGACAAAGCCAGAGACATCGCGCAAAATGCAAACGCGATCAAATAGGCTCAGCATAAGAAATAAGAGCTTGTCTTACACGATAAGGCGGCTCTCTCGAGCGTTACATACACCCGCCAAGAATGCCCCAGGTCTTCAGCGCACTCGGCCCATTCCTGCCGCGCACCAGCCCGTCAAGTTCGCACAGCCGTAGCCCGCATTGCGGCCATTTGCTGCTATAGCAAAATGAAGCGGCTCAGGAGCCAGCGTTCTACGGGGATTTTCTGCCGTCTATCTCAAATATGCGAAGGACGGCCTCCACACTAACGACAATTGCTTCAGCCTCAAAAAAACCGTGCCAGCTTTTCCGTATCAATCGCCTTACAGATCGCGCCTTTGGGTTTCACTGTTGCGACATCCTCACCCGCGACAATTGCGTTGATGACGGCCTCTTCAACAGCTTGCACCGCCGCAAGATAAAGCGGGTCGATGAACTCGGTGTTGATCTCTTGTTTTTGGATAACGACATCATCGTGCCCCGGCATTGGCCGTTCATTGGCCACCGAGAAGGCTAGAAAAATGTCACCTGAGTTGTTGCCTCCAGGCGAGCCTCCGCGGCCAACGCCGATAGCTGCGCGTTTGGCGATCTGTTTAAGGGCGAGACCGGAAAGAGGCGCATCTGTTGCCAGAACCACGATGATTGAGCCAGTTTCTTCTTTCAGAAGCCTGTCTTCCATCATGTTTTGGCCGACGGGTTTTCCCAACACGGTCAGCCACGGCCGAATACCATGATTGGCCTGCACCATAGCGCCAATGGTATATGTCTTTTCGCCGAGCTTGACGCGCCGAGAAGATGTTCCCGTGCCGCCTTTGAACTCGTAACAGATCATGCCATTGCCGCCTCCCGTCGAGCCTTCGGCGACGGGGCCTGATTTCGCGGCATTCAGGGCGTCAAGGGCGTGCTCCGAAGTGATATGTAACGCGGTGATGTCGTTGAGAACGCCGTCATATGTCTCGGCAACGACAGGCATGGCCCATGCGTGCTCAGACTGAAAATAACTCGAGTAGCGCTCGATCATCCATTTGGTTGCGCCGTGGTGAACTTGCCCGACACCATGGGTGTTGGTGATGCAAATGGGGCCGGCGAAATAGCCAGCATCATTGATCCAATGCGTGCCAGTCATCTCGCCATTCCCGTTGAGCGCATATTGCCCTGCCCAGACGGGTTGTGGCGCGCCCTCATCCTGTCGCGGGACGATTGCGGTGACGCCTGTGCGCATATCCTTGGACGGGTCCGTCAGCGTCGTGAAGCCCACTGTGACACCTGCCACATCGGTGATCGCGTTATAGGGTCCTGTCTCGCCGGGAAAGGGCAGGCCCAAATCACGGGCGCGCGGCTTTGTGGAGAGATTGTTTGCTTGTTTGTTCATTCTGTTCACTCCACGCGGCGGTTTCTGAGATACAATCCAATCATCGCAATTACCAGTGAGGCGAGGATAATCAGCGTTGCGATGGCGTTGATCTCGGGCTTCACGCCACGGCGCACCATCGAAAAGATAAACATCGGCAAGGTTGTGCTGTCAGTGCCCGCGATGAAGTAGGTGATCACCAGATCATCCATCGAGATGATGAACGCCAAGAGCGCGCCACCGACAATGCCGGGCATAAGCTGAGGAAGCAGCACTTTCTTGAACGTCACCCACTCGTTTGCGCCCAAGTCGGCGGAGGCCTCTTCCAGCGCCGGATCAATCGACGCCATGCGCGCCGAGACGACTATGAAAACGTAAGACGAAAGAAATGTGCAGTGGCCAATGATGATTGTCATCAGCCCGAGGTTCACGCCGAGCGTCACGAAGAAGATCAAAAGACCAATGCCGAGCACAATGTCAGGCATCATCATCGGAAGCATCATCAGGCCCTGATAGGCCCCGCGCAGGCGGAACCTGTAGCGCGCCATAGCGATTGCTGTCGCGGTTCCAATCGTTGTCGAGATCAGAGTTGTTGTTGTCGCCACGATAAGGCTGTTGCGCAGCGCGGCGAGCAATTGGTCTGTGGATTCAACGTAAGCGCCCGAGCTGCCAATCGCAGAAGTCTTATCGGAAAGACCAAAGATGCTGAGATACCAGTCAAAAGTGAAGCCTGTCCAGACAGTCATATCAAGGGTGTTCGAGTTAAAGGAATAATAGATAATCACGCCGAGCGGCAGATAGAGAAAGATAAAGAACGCCACGCTGAACAGTGTCAGAGACAACCAACCTATGCCAAGACGGGCTTTCATCATGATGCTCCCTGCTCTGATCCCGAACGGGCAATCTTGCGCACATAAAACAACATCACAGTGAGGACGACAGCCATGATCAACATCGAAAGGGCTGCCCCGAAGGGCCAGTTGCGCGCCGACAGAAACTGCTGCTCGACAAGGTTTCCGATCATCAGGCCTTTGGCCCCTCCGAGGATGTCAGGGATAACAAAGTTTCCAACCGACGGGATGAACACAATCACAGATCCGCCTGCGATCCCCGGCATTGTTTGAGGCAAGATGACCTTCAGAAATGTCTGCCAAGGCTTTGCGCCCAGATCGGCACTGGCCTCCAGCAAAGAATCGTCGAGTTGCTCAACGCTTGAGAAGACGGGCAGGAACATAAACGGAATCATCACGTAGACCATGCCCAGCACAACAGCGAAGCGGGTGAACACCATATCAAGCGGTTGATCCAGCAAGCCGATGCCAAGGAGCACATCATTGATCAGGCCAGATGGCTTGAGCAACATCAACCACGCATAAAGCCGGACGATGAGGCTCGTGAAAAACGGCAATGTCACGAGGAACATGAAAAACATCTGCCATTTTTTCTGCAGTCGGCTCACCCAGAAGGCAACGGGGTAGGCGATAATCAGGCAGAGAACAACTGTGATCAATGCCATGAGAAGCGAGCGGCCCAAGATCCGCAGATAGACGCTTTCGTAAACTTCGATAAACCCGTCAGCCCAACCAAAGATGCGGCCATAATTCCAGTGATAGAAGTTCCAAACCACGCCGCCGTAAAGGCCCGGCTCAAGGAATGAGAAAACGGCGATGATCAGCAGCGGGCCAATGAAAAAGATGCCCAGATATATCGTAACGGGCGAGAGCAAGCCGAGCAGAAAAGCGGTTTGACGACGCATCTATTCAGCCTCCATCAAATGAATAGACTCAGGCGCATATGTCAGGCGCACCCTCTCGCCGACAGAGCGCTGCGTGCCAATGTCACGGGCTGTCACGCGGATCGCTTCGCCCCCGACGTCGGGTTTGATTAGATAATGCAGATCAGAGCCTAGATAGATTTCTTGGGCGAGCACACCAGCGATTGCAGACTGGCTTCTGGTGCCCTCATCCATCACGTTAAGCTCGGTTGGGCGTAGCGCTAAAACCCTGTCGCCGGTTTGGCCTTTTGCGCTCTCCGGGAGCGTGAAGGTGAGACCATGCTCGGTGCGTGCGCCCTCAGACGACACTGTGACAGGAAACAAGTTTGTCTCACCTATAAATTCGGCAACAAATCGCGATTTTGGCCTGCGGTATATATCACGGGGCGCGCCAATTTGTTCGATCAAACCTGCACGCATCACAACGATTCTGTCCGACATCGTCAGGGCTTCTTCTTGGTCGTGCGTCACGAAAACAAATGAAACACCAAGCTCATTCTGTAGCGATTTAAGCTCAACTTGCATTTGCTGTCGCAGCTGCCGGTCAAGTGCGGAGAGCGGCTCATCAAGCAACAGAAGTTTCGGTTTGGCAACCAAAGCGCGGGCAAGAGCAACGCGTTGACGCTGGCCGCCCGATAGCTGTGACGGCTTGCGATTTTCCATACCATTGAGGCCAACAAGCTCAAGGGCTTGACCGATTTCGCGGGTGCGCTCGGGCTTTTTCATGCCCGCAACTTCAAGGCTGTAACCGATGTTGCGGCCCACGCTCATATGCGAAAACAGAGCGTAGCTTTGGAAAACAGTGTTGATCGGTCGCTTGTGCGTTGGCACGCGTAGCATATCTTGACCATCTAGATGGATCGATCCTGCATCAAGGTTTTCGAACCCTGCGATTGCGCGCAGAAGTGTTGTTTTCCCACAGCCCGAAGGCCCAAGAAGCGTCACAAACTCGTTTGTATTGATCTCTAGGTCTACGCCACCCAAGGCCTTGACGGTGCCGCCTTCTGGCGTCGGGAAAATGCGGGTTGCATCGCGTATCTCTAACAAGCTGGACATGGCTCACCCTTGGCAAAACTGCGGATTTATCAGGAGGCATAGGCCAAGCGGATGATCGCTTGGCCCTCTAGGGTAGAGCTTAGTCAGCCGTGCGGATCGAGTTCCAAGCGCGGTCATACTGTTTGACGGCCGCGCCAATATCCTTGAACATCTCAAGGCGCTCCATCGTGGCTGCTGACACGTTGATGTTGGGGTTGTTCTTGATCGCATCGGGCAGCAACGCGCGGGCAGGAATATTAGCAGAACCGTTAAACTGCTGCGCTGTGTTCATGGCTGAGATTTCAGGCTTCAGGAAGAATTCCATAAATTTGCGAGCGTTTTCCTTGTTCGGGGCTGAAGCCAGCACACACATATTTTCCTGATACATCGTCGCGCCCTCGCTCGGAATGACATACTCCATACCGTCCACGTTCGTGGCCATCGCATTGAGCCCGACAAAGAACTGTCCCGCAGCAATGTCACCACTCGAGATCATTCCTGGCACTGCATAGGTGAAGGCAGAGATCGCGTCTTTGTGGCTGATAAGTGTGTCCATCGCAGCTTTGATCTCGGCTGGGTCCGAAGCGTTCACGCTGTTGCCGTTCATGATCAGGCCGACGGCCATAACCTCACGCATATCGTTGAGCATGGTGATTTTGTTGCCCGTTTTCTCTGGAATGGCAAAGAAGTCAGCCCAGCTGGTAATCTCGTCGCCAGCGGCTTCGGAGTTGTAAAATAGACCGACTGTGCCCCAGCCATAGGGCATACAGTATTCGCCGTTGGGATCGGAGGCGGCTGTCATAAACGCGGGGTCAATGTTGCCCCAATCCGCAGCTTGGTTAATGTCGGTTTTGGCGAGTAAGTCGAGTTTCACCATGATGTCCTGCATATGCACAGACGGGAACACAATGTCATAGCCTGTGGCCCCAGCCTGGATTTTGGCAAGCATTTCCTCGTTTGAGGCATAAGTATCGAGGCCAACTTCAATCCCTGTTTCTTCGGTGAATTTTTTGAGGATTTCCGGATTTATATAGTCGCCCCAGTTATAGAGGCGAAGCTCTTCTGCGGCGGCCCCGTTGGCCGTAACCGCTGCACCGAAAAGTGCGGCAATGATGCTGGTTTTTATGGTCATGAGTGTTCCCCTGATGTTTCGCTTAAGGGCTTCGCGCCCTCTTATCGGAGAAGACTTGCACAAAATGGTTTCAAAATATACAAATTGGTAAGAATGACAGAATACTGTCTTTTGTGGGGGGGGGCCATGGCAGATAACAGAGTTTCGAGCCATATTCGAAGAGCCTTACCAAGGCTGACAAAGTCGGAAGCCAAAGTCGCTCGCTACATCTTACAGAACCAACAGAAAATAAGCCTTGAGACTGGCGCATCTCTTGCGCAGGCAACCCAGCTCAGCGAGATCACCATCAGCCGCTTTCTCAACAAAGTCGGTTACCGAGGTATGCGCGCCCTCAAAGAAGACTTGAGGCTAGGCCTGCCCGAGCAAGACGTGCAAAGCCACGAGCGCCTTCATAGCCTGATGTCGTCAAGCCAAAGCGCGCTGATCAACGAGGAAAGCGCAGCCATTCTGAAACTTGCCGAGCAAGTCGCAACGCAGGAATGGCGCGACGCAACCGACCTGATCGCACAGGCAGACCGCATTTTTCTCACGGGGTTTCAGACTGTTAAAGGTGTCTCGGAAGACTTCGCCCGTCGCCTGTCCATCGTCCGGGATGCGGTGCGGTTTGTGGCTGTGCATGATGGCGGGTTGGTTGAATGGACCATGCCCTCAAAATCTATAGAACGCGGCAGCAACGTCTTGATATTGACAGATGTTACACCCTACGCGCGCGAAGCAGAGATGATCTGCAAGATCGCGACAGAGCGGGGGATAGCGATCATCGTTTTTACCGATGAGTTCAACAACTGGGCCTATGCCTACACCTCATATGTGTTTCATGTTCATACGAAAACAGGGTCGTTTCTGGAAACGACGGCGCCGTTGGTGTCTCTCATGAACTTCATGGTGCATTCAGTCGCAGAAAAGCAGCCCGACATCGTGAAAGAGCGCATCGAGAACTGGCAGGATATCACGGGGCATCTTGAGTTATTCTAACGAGCGCCACGCGCTGGTAAAACCTGTAGGGTGCGAACCAAGGGCCCAAGCTGTGGATGACTTATGCTTAGAAGAGGCCAATCATCGTCTCGCGAGTGCATTGTCATACGAAACAGCTTGCGTGCCCCAGACAGGCTCCATCAGTGGGTGCAATTCAACCTCCGCTTCGCGCCCGCTAGAGCTTTGATCACGTCATGCTCGGCGCTCGTCACAGCGTCACGTTGGCCGCTGTCCGTCTCAGCGCCCCGCACCCAAACGCGAAGCGGATCAGAAGCAAAGCCGATCTTGGGCGCAATCGATGTGAGCGCGCTTGACGGACACTCAAATTCGCCCTGATGTTTGCACACCATCCGCACAGCACCTTCGCGCACCTCCCCTCTCACCGCTACTGCGTATCGATGGCCAGACAACGGGCTGAATATCTGTTTCCACATTTGGTCTATCCCCTAACCCAGTGTCCTTACGTCTCGGGCTGGAGCACATAAGCGGCGGCTCCCTACTGACTGGACCAGATTTTGCGCCGCCGTTCCTTGACCAGTTCATTGCCGTCGGCAGACCCGTCGTGGAAGGTGCCAAACCAGCGATCCCAAGGTGTTTCCCCAGTTCCGTAATTGCAATCAAAGAACCGGTGATGAAGTTGGTGAAAGAAGTCACCAACTTCGATATCCACACCGCGTCCGAGCTTCACCTTTTCGAACCCTGCATGGGAGGTGGGCGCACCGACCCCGTGGTGAAACATCAGGAACAGGATATGGATGGGATGCGCAGGGATCAGCAGGAAGATCAACACATCGGTCATCAAGATGAAGCTCTCGACCGGATGCATTGCAAGGCCGGACCATGGGCCTGTGTTGATGTTGCGGTGGTGCCAAGAATGCACATGGCGATAAATAAACCTCATGTGCAATACGCGGTGGTGAGCGTAAAAATACAGGCCCGCATAGATCGGGATCAGCACGATAAGCACAACGAACCAAACGGGGTTGCTGTCAAACGTGATCATTGTTGCCCAGCCGTTCGCATAGGCATACCACATCAGGCATTCAAAGAATGTCCAGAAATGTAGGGCAACATAGGACCAGAATATATTGTCCCAGACCTGATTCTTGAACCAGAAAACCTTTGCGCCCTTCATCATCGGGCGCATATCATAGCGGTAGTCTTCGCCCTGTGTCGCAAACCGCCAGAGCAGCAAATGAAGCCCCCCCGCCACGCAGGTCAGCAAGATAACGTTGCGCAGCCAAACCTCGAACACCCAATCAAATTGCAGCGTTTGGGCACGCGATATTTCGGGGGTGAAGAACGACCAAACTATCACGGCTAGCGCAAGAAACATGAGCCGCGTTCCAACAGGGTTCCAGCTTTTGAGCAGATAACCCAGCGAAGCGAGCGGACGCAGCGGCCAATCCCAATAGGGCGCAAGCTGCAACGGCAACGCAGGCGTAAAATTCCAGATGCGGCGCGGGGCACGGGGCGATGTTTCGGGGCGGTCACTCATAAGGACACCTTCAAAGCGGCTAGGCAGCAGTGCGGCTGGCGGCCACGGCCGCATCTGTCAGCGGCGCACGAACGCCAGCTTGGATCACATTCGGATCATAGGGCGTGCGGGCAAACACCTCTTCGACCATGGGGGCGAAAAACGAAAGCGGCAGGTCATCATAGGCAGGGTCAAAGCTTGCCTGATCCCAGCGTTCGCAAAACACGGCACAATCATCGAAATAGGGGCTATCTTTGAACCGGTCGCGCTTGTTGGGGTCGCCGCCGACGTGATGGCCGTAATAGATCATCTGAAAGTCGCCGTGGGTCTGAACGCACCATGCGCATTGCTCGCGCACAAAAGGCCGCAAGATTGATGCTGCGTATTCATCATGGTTATAGGGAGCGTAGATATCGCCAATGTCATGGAGCAAGGTGGAGACGATCCAGTCAATATCAGCACCATCCCACCAGGCACGTGTTGCAGATTGCAGCGAATGTCCAAGCCGTGTTACCTGATAGCCCGACAGGCTCGCGTCCAACTCAACCATCGCTTTCATCAGTCTCTTGGCCGTGTCCTTGGCGTAGTCGGTCTCATGTTCGGTGAGGAATGCATATTCCTCCTTTGTGCCGTCTTTCATCTGCGTGAACGCGACTTTTTCCATTGTTTGTCTCCCACTATATTTACCGAACTATGCAGACCAATCGGCTTTACCGCGATCCTCAAAAGTGGAATACTGCAATACCTTTTTGTTATCACACGGCGGTATGGCCATGCGGCGCAAACTCCCCCCTCTCAACGCGCTTCTGGCCTTCGAGGCAGCTGCTCGGCACAGCAATTTTACCCATGCGGCGCGGGAGCTGTCTGTTGCCCAACCCGCCGTCACCCGTCATGTGGCGCGGTTAGAGGATTGGATCGGGTCGCCGCTCTTTCGCCGCAACGGTAGTGTTATCCAGCTGACCCGCGAGGGGGCCCTTTTGTCGGATATCGCGACAACTCTTCTGGACCGTCTTGAGCTTGGCATTCGGGATGTAACACGCGTCGGCAAAGACGAATTGGTCGTGGGTGCGTCCTTTGGCATTGCACATCTGTGGTTAATGCCAAAGATCAGCGCGCTGCGGATGGCGTCAGACGCCACCGTGAATTTCCTGACCGCCGATGATTATCGGGCCTTCGATGATCCGTCTGTCGATTTTTCTATCCGCTACGGAAACGGAGATTTTGGCGTGAACTGCGCAGATTTGCTATTTGGCGAAAACTGTCAGGTGATCGCTGCGCCTAAGTTTTTGGACCAGCATCCAGAGTTTGATCCAGATGCGCCACTGTCGACGCTTGACCCGCGTTTCATTTTTGATCACGGCGACCCCTATGGTGCAGGATGGGTCACTTGGCCTGTCTGGTGTGGCCTGACCGGCCAGCATCTTCCAGACCGTGGAAAGATTTCCACAATTCGCAGCTACCCAACAATGCTTGATTTGGTGAGTGCGGGCGAAGGCATAGGAATTGGAACCATGGGATTGGAGGATGATCTGGTCGCATCAGGCGCGATTGTCCGTGTTGGCACGCCAGTCGCGCGCGATGGCTTTGGATACTACCTCGTTTATCGCAAGGAGCTTCTCGACAAGCCATCGTTCGCGCGGCTTAGAGAGAGTTTACTTGGCTGATTGAAGTGGTCCTGCTTTTGAGAACAGTTTTGCGGCTTGGTTACGATGCATCAGGTGTGTGTTCATGCCGCTTTTCGTGTTTCACTTTAGCCGAAGTATGCCGCGTCTTGTGAGCGTTTGCCGAAGGCGTTGTGAGCGCCGTTCGTTGTTGTAGCACCCTATCCAGTTATAAATGATCCGTTTTGCTTGATCTCTGGCTTGCCGTATCGGGCGATTGGCTTGGAGACCATGGGCTGCTTTTGAAAGGGCCTGTGCATTACGAGGGCCTTCTGCGCGTGCCGATGATCGACAAAGGGCTGGGTGTGCCAGCGGGTAAAAAAGTCGACGCACCAGTTTGGACGCTTGTTTAATGCAACGTCCCATATAGACATTCAGGCAAGCCCAATGGACGGGGTAAACAGCCGCTCCAACAACATGAGGCCCAACCAAGCTCAGGTTGGGATGGCATAGGACCAACCTGACGACACTGTCCACATCCCTTACGACTGGGCTACGGTTTCGCACAATGTGCGAAAATCAAACGGATATATAAGAAGACCGTCAACTTGCGCGCAGTTCAGCTTCTATTAGGTCCTCCCAAAATGGACAGCACGAGACGCGATCTTGGCGTAGATCTCGAAAGAGCGCTCGCTGTCGTTGGGCGTCTCTGATGTGGGGGCTCTCTGGTCAATACCAACCACAGGCAAACTCTCTGGCCATGAATGAGCCTCTCTTGAGGTTAGGAGATGCCCCTCTAACGAAAATCGCGGCTTGGAAACAGCCGTTTGGCTTGGTCGCGCGGGTGCATGGCGCGCGCCTGTGCGCGTATGCGAGGGGCGTCGTCGGCTTGGGGTTGGGTGATGCCGATGGCGTTTTCCATCGGGTGGCCGAGCGTGCTCAGGCGGTGTGAGACGTCTTCGATGTGCTGCGCAATGAGATGCACCACGATGCCTTCGCGCTGAACCACACCCGTGACGCGCAGCAACCGCCCGCCCATGACGGCGCGGCGAAACTGTTTGTAGACCGTCTTCCACACCACCACATTTGATACGCCCGTTTCATCCTCCAGCGTCAAAAACACAACGCCCGACGCGGTGCCGGGGCGCTGCCGCGTGATCACTAAGCCGCATACAGAAATGGCGCGCCCCGCAATTGGGTCAAGGGGCACATCAGGCAAGGCCGCATGGGGCGTCATCCCCTCCATTTCGGGGCGCAAAAGCTCCATAGGGTGGGCCTTGAGCGACAGGCGCATGGCGACGTAATCCTCGACGACCTCTTCGCCCAGATGCATCGCAGGCAGGGTCACGGACGTCTCGCGTATTCCTTCGCCCTCGATCGCGTCGCTGAACAGCGGCAGCGGCTT
>P_2C_Liq_3_UnCtyDRAFT_100503_pt1 | contig 11672 bp, 12 predicted proteins | sample Pon2CUnioCityCA_3_FD_9720 | JGI IMG/M metagenome (IMG submission 9720)
GCAAAGGCCAGCCGATAGGCGGGCGCGCGAGTCTGCGGCGTGTCGGGGATCTGCTCGGCTGTGTCTCGGTCTGTGTGGGCGTCCCGAAACGGGCTCATGCGCTCTTCATTCATATACTCATTCCCTGCTTGCACCTATAATCAAGACCTATAGGCTCCGCGCATTAAAGGCCAGTTACGGAGACGTGATCAATGTCATGGAAAGCCCAAATCAGAGAGGCCTCCGCGCGCATCGCGCCCTATGTCGAGCGCACGCCCGTTATGCTCACCCAGAGCTTTGGGCTGCCTTACGCCATAGAAATGAAGCTCGAACAGCTCCAACACACCGGTACATTCAAAGCCCGCGGTGCCTTTAACACGCTTCTGTCTGGTCCCGTGCCGCAAGCAGGTATCGTCGCGGCCTCTGGCGGCAATCACGGCGCAGCCGTGGCCTTCGCCGCCGAAAAGCTCGGTCATACGGCGCATATCTTTGTCCCCGAGATGGCAGGGCCGTCAAAGATCGCCCTGATCGAGCGCACAGGCGCAGAGCTCACCGTGGTCAAAGGCGAATACGCCAATGCCGCAGAGGCCGCCGCCAAATATGAGGCCGCGACAGGCGCCATGCAAATTCACGCCTATGACGCCCCCGCCACGGTCGCAGGTCAAGGCACCTGCATGGCCGAATGGGAGGAGCAGGGCCTTATGGCCGACACTGTGCTCATAGCCGTCGGAGGGGGAGGCCTCATTGGCGGCGCGCTCGGCTGGCTTGCTGGCGCGCGCAAGGTCGTGGCGGTTGAGCCGGTGACCTCCTGCGCCCTCCATGCCGCCCTCGCCAAGGGCGCGCCCTGCGATGTGCAGGTCTCAGGCGTCGCCGCCAATGCCCTCGGCGCGCGCAAAATCGGCCAGATCTGCTATGATCTCGCCACAGAACACCGCTGCGAAAGCGTGCTTGTGACAGATGCCGCGATCAGCGCCGCGCAAAAAGCCCTCTGGCAAGAGCGCCGCCTTCTGGTCGAGCCTGCGGGCGCGGCCGCTCTCGCCGCCCTGATGAGTGGGGCCTACACCCCCGCCAAAGGCGAGCGTGTGGCCGTGCTCCTCTGTGGCGCAAATATCGCGCCTGATCCTCTCGTCTGATCGCCAGCGCCCCCTAAGTCCAGATTGCCAAGCCCTTCAGTCCAGTCTAAGCTGGCCTCTATGGCGATTTCGGTAGAAACCTTCTTTCTCAATCCAGACGCGCAGGGCACGCTGCAAGCCCAGATTCAACAGATGGTTGCCGAGGGTATTCTTTCGGGCCGCCTGCGTCAGGGAGAGAAACTCCCCTCAACGCGTAAGCTGGCGCAGCATCTGCGCGTGTCGCGTATTACGGTCACACTCGCCTACACCGAGCTTCTGGCCAACGACTACCTCAGCTCCAAAGGCCGCTCTGGTTACTTCGTGTCTGAAAACGCCCCCGAGCCGCCAAGTTTTCCACCCCGCCCCGAGGCCGAGGAGGCGCTCGACTGGTCCCGCGCCATCGGTCAGCGGTTCTCGGGCGGAACACCCCATCTCAAACCGCGCGACTGGGCACGCTTCCGCTATCCCTTCATCTACGGTCAGACCGACCCAACCCTATTTGATCATGCCAACTGGCGGCTTTGCGCGCTTCAGGCTCTGGGCCAGAAAGACTTCGAGCCGCTGACATCTGACTATTACGATCAGGACGACCCCGAGCTGATCGAGTTCATCGCCCGCCACACCCTGCCGCGCCGCGGGATCCTTGCAGAGCCGGAAGAAATCCTCGTCACCATGGGCGCACAAAATGCGCTCTGGCTCGCCACCCAAGTTCTGCTCACCCAGCGCCGCACCGCCGCCGTAGAGGAGCCGTGCTATCCTTCCCTGCGCAACATTCTAAGCCAGTCCCGCTGCCATATCGCCCCTGTGGGCTTGGACGATGACGGCATCCTTCATCAAGACATCCCCCCCGAAACCGATGTGATCTTCACAACCCCAAGCCACCAGTGCCCCACCACATCCACAATGCCGCTCTCCCGCCGCCGCGCGCTGCTGGGCAAAGCCCGCGAGATCGGCGCGGTGATTGTCGAGGACGATTACGAGTTTGAAATGTCCTTCGCAGGCGCGCCCTCACCTGCGCTCAAATCGCTCGATGGTGATGGCCGTGTTGTCTATGTCGGCAGCTTCTCCAAATCGCTCTTTCCGGGCCTGCGCTTGGGCTATCTCGTCGGCTCGCGCCCGTTTATCCGCGAGGCACGTGCCCTGCGCACCTCGGTCTTGCGCCATGTTCCGGGCCATATCCAGCGCACCGCCGCCTATTTCCTCCGTCTGGGCCATTATGATGCGCTCATCCGGCGGATGTCAGGCGTTCTGTCAGAGCGCCGCCGCGTGATGAGCGCAGCCCTCGCCGAGAACAACCTGACGCTCGCAGGTCAGAGCGGCACAGGCGGCTCTGCCTTCTGGATGCGCGCCCCCGACGGCGTCGATACCAGCGCGCTTGCCGCAAAACTGCAAAGCCGCTCCGTGCTGATCGAGCCGGGCGCCCCCTTCTTCAATGGCCCTGATGCGCCACAAAACTTCTACCGCTTGGGCTATAGCTCTATCCCCGCCTCAAAAATTCCGGACGGGATCAGGATCATTGGCGAGGCCCTCGATAACTGGCCTTAAGCGCGCCACCTAGCTGGCCCTAACCTGATGCGCCGCACACCCGTAATTTCAGATTCAACGACAGCCTTGCAAACGCGGGCTGATTCTTATTTTGACCCGCGACCCTTTCGGAGAAAACGCACATGAAAATGACGACAGAAGAAGCCTTCGTAAAGGTCCTCCAGCGCCACGGTATCGCACACGCCTTTGGCATTATCGGCTCCGCCATGATGCCGATCTCCGATCTGTTCCCCAAAGCGGGCATCACATTCTGGGATTGCGCCCACGAAGGCTCCGCTGGCATGATGAGCGACGGCTACACCCGCGCCACTGGCAAAATGTCGATGATGATCGCCCAAAACGGCCCCGGCATCACAAACTTCGTGACCGCCGTCAAAACAGCCTATTGGAACCACACACCGCTCCTCCTCGTGACCCCCCAAGCCGCCAACAAAACAATCGGCCAAGGCGGCTTTCAGGAAGTCGAGCAGATGAAACTGTTTGAAGACATGGTCGCCTATCAGGAAGAGGTCCGCGATCCCTCCCGCGTGGTCGAAGTGCTCACCCGCGTGATCGCGCAGGCCAAGCGCCTCTCAGGCCCCGCCCAGCTCAATATCCCGCGTGACTTCTGGACACAGGTGATTGACGTCGAAATCGCCGATCCAATCGAATTCGAGCGCTCACCGGGCGGCACAAACTCTGTTGCCGAAGCCGCAGCACTCCTCAGCACAGCCAAAAATCCGGTGATCCTCAACGGCGCAGGTGTTGTTCTCTCGCACGGCGGGATCGCAGCCAGCCAAGCCCTCGCCGAGCGCCTCGATGCGCCCGTCTGTGTCGGCTACCAGCACAATGACGCCTTCCCGGGCAGCCACCCGCTCTTTGCCGGCCCACTGGGCTACAACGGCTCAAAAGCAGGTATGGAGCTGATCAAAGAGGCCGATGTAGTCCTCTGCCTTGGCACCCGTCTCAACCCCTTCTCCACCCTGCCGGGTTACGGCATGGATTACTGGCCGACGAATGCCAAAATCATTCAAGTCGACATCAACCCTGATCGCATTGGTCTAACGAAAAAGGTCACAGTCGGGATCGTCGGCGACGCCGCCATGGTTGCAGAAGGCATCCTCGAAAAGCTCTCTGGCACAGCAGGCGACGAAGGCCGCGATGCACGCCGCGCCAAAATCGCCGAGACAAAATCACGCTGGGCGCAGCAGCTCTCCAGCATGGACCACGAAGACGACGACGAAGGCACAGATTGGAACAAGCGCGCGCGCTCCGACAAGCCCGACTGGATGAGCCCCCGCATGGCATGGCGCGCGATCCAGTCCGCCCTGCCCGCAAATGCGATTATCTCGTCTGACATTGGCAACAACTGCGCCATTGGCAACGCCTACCCAAGCTTCAACGAAGGCCGCAAATATCTCGCGCCTGGTCTCTTCGGCCCCTGCGGCTACGGCCTCCCCGCCGTTGTCGGTGCCAAGATCGGCTGCCCCGATGTGCCCGTGGTCGGCTTCTCAGGCGATGGTGCTTTCGGTATCGCCGTAAACGAGCTGACAGCCATTGGCCGCGGCGAGTGGCCCGCTGTCACACAGGTTGTTTTCCGCAACTACCAGTGGGGCGCCGAAAAGCGCAACTCGACACTCTGGTTTGATGACAACTTCGTCGGCACAGAGCTCGACACCCAAGTCAGCTACGCAGGCATCGCCACAGCCTGTGGCCTCAAAGGCGTTGTTGCACGCACAATGGACGAGCTGACAGCCGCGCTCGCCCAAGCCTGTGAAGATCAGAAAAACGGCATCACAACCCTGATCGAAGCCATGATCAACCAAGAGCTCGGCGAGCCGTTCCGCCGTGACGCCATGAAAAAACCTGTCGCCGTCGCAGGCATTTCTGCGGCCGATATGGTTTCACAAGCCTAAGCCAATGACAGGGTCCAGCATCACAGGCTCCATTCTGGTCCTCAATGCTGGATCCTCCTCAATCAAGTTCGCGCTGTTTGATGAGGCGCTCAAAGAACAGATATCAGGCCTCGCCGCAGGCATTGGCGGCCAGAGCTTTCTTGAAGTCTCAGGCCAGCGCGAGGCGATCCCCCTCATAGATCACCGTGCGGCGCTCAAAGCCGTTCTGGCGGCTCTTGAGGCCAAGGGCATGAGCCTCACAAGCCTCCAAGCCGCCGCTCACCGCGTGGTCCATGGCGGGCGCAAACTCACCCGGCCTTTGCGCATTTCTCCTGAGGTCCGCAGCGAGATTGCCGCCTGTTCACCGCTCGCACCGCTTCACAACCCACACAACCTCGCCGCCATAGACACCCTCGCAGAGCTTGCGCCAGAGCTGCCACAATACGCCAGCTTTGACACAAGCTTTCACGCCACCAACCCTGATGTCGCGACCCGCTACGCCATCCCCAAAATGCAGGAAACAAAAGGCATCCGCCGCTACGGCTTTCACGGCCTCAGCTATGCCTCGCTGGTGGACGCGCTCCCCGAGATTTCGGGCGCGCCCCTGCCCTCGCGACTGCTCGCCTTTCATCTGGGCAATGGCGCCTCCCTCTGCGCCATACGCAACGGCGCCTCCGTTGCCACAACCATGGGCTACTCCCCGCTTGACGGCCTCACAATGGGCACCCGCTCCGGCGGAATAGATGCCAACGCCGTCTTGCGCCTTGTGGAAGACAACGGCCTTGAGCGCACCAAAGCCATCCTCAATCACGAAAGCGGCCTGCTTGGCCTTTCCGGCGGCAAATCCGATATGCGCCGCCTGATGCTGGATCAAACCGCCGACAGCGACTTTGCCATCGAGCATTTTTGCTACTGGTCCCTACGCCACGCAGGCTCGCTCATTGCCGCCATGGAAGGCCTCGATGCTATCGCCTTCACAGGCGGGATCGGCGAAAACGCAGTAGGCGTGCGCGCCCGTATCTGCCGTGGACTTGAGTGGACAGGCCTGCGCATGAACCCTGATGCCAACCACGGCCATGGCCCACAGCTTCAGTCCCAAGGCTCACGCGTTGCCGCATGGGTTGTCCCTGCGCGCGAAGAACGCCAGATCGCGCAAGATGCACAACAGCTGATCAAAACGTCATGAGCTACGAAAGCGCCACAACAATAGCGCTCACAGCGACAATATCCTCCACAGTCGCACCCCGACTCAAATCGCCGACAGGCTTGGCAAACCCCTGCAAGACAGGTCCCAAAGCCTGCGCGCCGGCAAGCTCCTGCGCCAGCTTATACGCAATATTGCCCGCATCCAGACTGGGGAAAATGAGCACATTCGCCGCGCCCGCGCCCATCCCCTTCTTGGCCGCGACCCTCGGATTCAATGCCGCATCGCCCTGCACAGGCCCGACAAACCCCGCAAGCTCTACGGCCCTGCGCACCCGCTCCACGCTGGGACCAGTCCCGCTTGTGCCCGTCGAGAATGATAGCATAGCCACCTCGGAGCGCCCCAAAAGGGCTTTGGCGCTCGCGTCAGAGGCGCGCGCAATATCGGCCAGTTCCTCGGCACTTGGCTCAAGGTTCAAGGCACAATCCGCAAAGATCAGCTCGCGCCCGTCAGGAAAGAGCATCACAAAGAAAGACGAGGCCGTGCTCACGCCTGCCGCAGGGCCAATCGCCATAGACGCCGCCTCGATCACCCGCCGTGTCGGGCTGTCCGCCCCCGCGACCATGGCATCCGCCTCGCCCGCCGCCACCATCGCCGCCGCGCGATACAACGGCTTCGCCAGCAAGCGCCGCGCCATCGCCTCCTTCATGCCCCGCGCGCTCACAAGCGCCTGCACCTGTGCCTCCGTGACCGCGCCCAAAGCCAACGGCTCGCAGATCCCCTCCGCCCTGAGCCGCGCCATCGCCGCAGCAATCCGCGGCTCCTCCGCCTCCGGAAAAACAACCCGTTTGGACCGCGCCCGCGCCACCTCATAAATTTTTTTCAAAAATTCCATGTATGCCTCTGTATACTTTCCCCAAAGGAGCCAGCAATGAGCACAGACGTCAAGATCAACCGTGGCCTCAAAGGCATCTACTTCGAACGCTCGGGCGTCAGCCATATCGACGGAGCCAAAGGCGAGCTGAGCTATCGTGGCTATTCTATCCACGATCTGGCCACCCGCTCGACCTTTGAGGAAGTCTGCTATCTGCTCATCTTTGGAGAGCTGCCGAGCACAACAGAGCTGGCTGAGTTTGACGCCCGCCTCAAGGCCGCGCGCCAGCTGCCCCCTGCGATCTATGACATCATCGACAGCACCAAGACAGGCCACCCGATGGATGTCTTGCGCACGGCTGTCTCGGCGCTCGCAGCCCTTGAACCACAGAGCCAAACCGTGGGCGAAGACGCCTTCATAGAGAACGGCATCCGCCTGACGGCACAGGTTCCAATGATCATTGCGGCACATGAGCATATCCGCAATGGCCGCGCCCCTGTGCCCGCCGATCCGTCGCTCAGCCATGCCGCCAACTGGCTCTATATGCTCAAAGGCACGCGCCCGTCTGAAGATGCCGCACGGCTGGCAGATGTCGATTTTATTCTCCACGCCGAACACGGCGCAAACGCCTCCGCCTTTGCCGCCCGCGTCACTGTCGGCACCGAAGTAAACCTGCACGGTGCCATGGTCACAGCCCTCGCCACCCTCGCAGGCCCCGCCCATGGCGGTGCTGCCGAAGACGTTATGAAAATGGTTCAGGAGATCGGCTCGCCCGACAAGGCCGCCGCCTACGTCAAAGCCAAACGCGCCGCCCGCGAACCCGTCACAGGCTTTGGCCACCGCGTCTATCGCGCCGAAGACCCGCGCGCGCGCCATATGCGCGAGGGCGTTCGCAAACTGGGCGCCGAGATGGGCGCACCGGTCTGGTATGAAATCCTGCAAGGCGTGGTCGAGGCCATGAAGCCCTATGCCCGCCACGGTCTCAATGTGAACGTCGACTTCTACTCAGGCGTCATCTACCAGCTTCACGGTATCCCGATGGACCTCTACGTGCCGATTTTCGCAATCGGCCGTATGCCCGGCTGGATCATCCAATGTGTTGAACAACAGCGCGGCAATATCCTCATTCGTCCGCTCACGCTCTATAATGGCCCCGACCTGCGCGACTATGTGGACATGAACGACAGGTGAGAGGTGACAGAGCTTTTTGACCTCACAACAGCCCAACTGGGCTTCGCTCTCGCCGCTGTCTTTGTGGCAGGCGTCGTGCGCGGCTTTGCTGGCTTTGCCCTCTCGGCGCTCACCATGGCCGCACTGGCCAGTATCATTCCCCCCGTCGAGCTGATCCCGATCTGCACCATGCTGGAACTGGCCTCCGCCGCCCTTCTGATGCGCGGCGGCTTTTTTGAGGCCAACACCCGCATGGCCTTCACGCTTCAAGCAGGCGCACTCATAGGCGTGCCCTCTGGCCTCTACCTGACCACAACGATCGACCCCGAGATCTCGAAAATCATCGCCCTTGGCCTGATCGTCTGCCTGGCCGTGCTACAGCTGGCGCGCGTGCGCCTGCCGCTCACGCCCTCCCCTGTGCCAACCTTTCTCACAGGTATCTTTTCAGGCTTCGTCACAGGCCTCGCCAGCATTGGCGGCCTCGTGATTGCGCTCTACACACTGGCGCTGCAAATGCCGCCCAAAAAGATGCGCGGAACCCTGATCGTGATCATTTTTATCGGCGGAACCCTGACATTTCTCTGGCAGCTCCTCTACGGCATGATCACGCCTCTGGCCCTCACCCGTGCCGTCGCCTTCGCCCCGCCAATGCTCGCAGGCGTGATGCTGGGGCGCGCCTTCTTCAAGCCCGAATACGAGCGCCACTACAGGCCCTTCTGCCTCACATTGCTCATCGGCCTCGCAGCCTTCGGCCTGTTCAACACGCTTCTTTAAAGCGCGCGACACCCCGCTTCCTCTTTCTATAAATATCCAAACACACCCCCAGCCAAACCGCGCAACGCCCCTATTGGCCTGCAAAGGCTGCCGCGGGGTGGGGTAAGCCTATTTGCTGCGCCAGCTGTCAAGCCAGCTCTGCACCCGACTCTTGCGCGCGTCATAGCCGTCTTCCAACGCATCCATGGTCGGATCGACCGTGCGCTCGACAAACTGCCGCCACATGGCCCGCACAAACAAAAGCCCGACGATAAGAAACGCAAAAAAGAAAAGGTTAAACCACGGAAACGGCCGATACTCAGGCCCGCTCACAGGCTTAATCGAAATCGCATTGGGGTAGATCGACAAAAACCGCATCCGCCAGCCATAATGCGTGATGGAAACCCACTGCTCCTTGCCCGCAAGCGCTGCGGCCTCGGCTTCAAGGTCGGAACTGTCAAACTTGAAATAGGGCGGGTAAACGCCCGTATCCTCGTTGCGATAGACCATGACCTCTTCGCCCCCGCGCCAAAGCCCGAAAAACCATGTGTTGACCCGCACGGTGTTGATCAGCCGCAAATCACGCATCTCGCTCTGATCGGCCCCAAGATCGCCTTGGTTGTAAAATGGGCGCTGAACCCAAGACAGCCGCTCCAGACGGTCCGAGATTCCTGTCACCTTGGCGACATCATGCTGGGGCAGCGTGTAATGGAAATAAAGCCCAACCAGCACAAACAAGACCCCGCGTATAAACCGTCTCACATTGCGCATCGCGCACCCCCTCAATTGATCACATAAATCAGCACCGTCACCGCAAGGGTGGGTATCACATAGACCAGCAAAATCAACTTTTTGCGAAAGCCGTTTTCATACCGCTCAAGCCCCTCCCTGACAAATCTGTCACGGGGTGTTTGCGCTTTACTGGTCTCTTCCAGCGCGTCCCACTCGCCCTCAAGCCACTCGCGCCTGACAGAGCGCGAATAAATCGAAACCAGCAGATAGACAATTGTCAGCAGAACAAAGCCGACCACAGCAAACCGAATAAACTGCATTCCCTCTCCTTGCCCTTTGGCGGGCGTCGCACTCATAAAACCTCACAACAGCATATGCGCCCGACCGGCCCGCAGCCACAGCTATTTGCCAGCCGCCCGAAGCTTTGGCCTTATGGGTTTGCCAGCTCAGTCATCACGGCGCCTGTCGAGCCAATAGGCCAGCCCGCCCACCGCCGAGAATATAAGAAGCCCGATCCCGACAGGCAGGGCCGAAAGACCAAGCGCATCAAACCGCGCCCAGGCTTCAAAGCCGATCAGATCGCCCAGACTGAGGACAACAGCAAAGGCCACACAAAGCCCAACGATAAAGACGACAGCTTTTCTGATCATGGTCTGGCACCTCCCCGAGCCGCTCACACTGTGAGATTATGCGTGTTCAGCTTGCATTTGGACAGTCTTTTCGCTGGCCGCAGCGCGGAACTTGTTTTCGAACTGTGCTGCGCACACTCCGACCGGTTGAGGGGGGCCAGCCCCCCTCAAACTCCCCCCGGGATATTTAGGGAAAGAAAAAGAGGCAGGCGGCCTAGTAGACCACAACGCTCCTGATGCTTTCGCCCGAGTGCATCAAATCAAAGGCGCGGTTGATCTCTTCAAGTGGCATTTTATGGGTGATCATCTCGTCGATCTCCACTTTGCCATCCATATACCAATCAACAATCTTGGGCACATCCGTGCGCCCCTTTGCGCCGCCAAAGGCTGTGCCTTTCCAGACGCGGCCTGTGACAAGCTGAAACGGGCGGGTGCTGATTTCGGCTCCTGCAGGCGCGACCCCGATGATGACCGAAACGCCCCAACCGCGGTGCGAACATTCCAGCGCATCGCGCATGACTTTGACATTGCCTGTGGCGTCAAAAGAGTAATCCACGCCGCCGAAAGCGTCTTGCTCGGTCTTGGTCAGCGCGACAATCGCCTCGGTGACAGTTTGGCCCTCAAGTTTGGACGGGTTTACAAAATCGGTCATGCCGAATTTGCGCGCCATGGCTTCCTTATCATCGTTCAGGTCAACGCCAATGATCTTGTCAGCACCTGCCATCCGCAGGCCCTGAATCACGTTAAGGCCGATCCCGCCAAGACCAAAGACAGCCGCCGTCGACCCGATCTCGACACCCGCCGTATTGATCACAGCGCCAATGCCCGTTGTCACGCCGCAGCCGATGTAGCAAATGCTCTCGAACGGCGCGTCCTTGCGCACTTTGGCGAGCGCGATTTCAGGCATGACCGTATGATTGGCAAAGGTCGAGCAGCCCATATAGTGAAAGATCGGCGTGCCATCGAGCATCTTGAAGCGCGTGGTGCCATCGGGCATCAGGCCTTGGCCCTGCGTGCCGCGAATGGCGGTGCAGAGGTTGGTCTTGCCCGAGAGACAGGCATGACACTCGCGGCATTCGGGCGTGTAGAGCGGGATCACATGATCGCCTGGCTGAAGCGTTGTCACGCCCTCGCCCACTTCAAGCACAACACCGGCACCCTCATGGCCAAGGATGCTGGGAAACAGCCCCTCAGGGTCATCGCCCGAGCGCGTGAACTCGTCGGTGTGGCACACACCCGTGGCCTTGATCTCGATCAGAACCTCGCCCTTCTTCGGGCCTTCGAGCTCGACTTCCATAATCTCAAGGGGCTTGCCTGCTGCAAGCGCCACAGCTGCACGTGTTCGCATGATGTCTCTCCAAAATATCTTGGCCAGAGCCTGCGGGAAACGGCACAAAGTTGCAAGACTTAGGGGGAGAGGACAGGGCGGAATTCCCCTGATATAAAAGAAACAGCCTTGCTACTGTTTTGGCACGGATTCGGGAGTAACACGTATGAATTTTAAAACCATCACCGCCGCCTTTGGCGCAATTGCTGCGCTGTCTGCCTGCCAGATGAACGGCATCCTAGACCAAAACGAGCCCCTCATTCCTGCGGAAACACGTGCCGCGCTGGCAGATTCCTGCGGCGCTGACGATCTTGCCTTTATGACAGGGATGAGAGTTGGCGAAGTCGAGTTTGACGCCCGCGAGCGCCCCGTGCGCATTGTCGGCCCAAACAGCGCCGTCACAACAGATCTGCGCCCCGAGCGCCTCAATGTCAAAATCGACAGCTCCGAGCGGATCACAGGCTTTAGCTGCGGCTGATCACTTCTTGATGCGATAGGCCTTGTGGCAGGCGGCACAGGTGCCGCCAAGCTCG
>P_2C_Liq_3_UnCtyDRAFT_100505_pt1 | contig 11661 bp, 19 predicted proteins | sample Pon2CUnioCityCA_3_FD_9720 | JGI IMG/M metagenome (IMG submission 9720)
CATATGATTTTGTTTAGTATCTTTTTGATGGGGTCGAATTAGGATCGACAGGTGTGAAAGTGAAAGTGGAGTTTACCGGATGACTGCGTTATTGGTCAAAATTTCTAAATGCAAACGCAAATAGAGCGCCAGAAATGGCAATTGCAGCCTAATTAGGTATGCGGGGTCCGGTAGAACCTAGCAACAGAATCTACCCGTCATGACCCTCATGTTATTGGGTTTCGGGTATGGGCTCCACCCTTAACGGGCCCACTTATTTTTTTTACAGAGGAACTAAAAAATGACTAAAATTTTATCAGCTACAGCAGCACTATTGATGACTGCAACAATTGCTTCGGCAGAAGACTTTGCTATCGCAGGCCAAACGGTTTCTGTCGGTGGTGAATTTGATATGAACTACACAACAGGTACAGAAGTATGGGCACTTGAATTTGAGCCAACTGCAGGTTTCGCAGCATATGGTGCAGATTTTGAAGTCTCAACTACGATTGATCTTCTAGGTTTGAACGATGCAAGCGCTGATACATTCCAAGGTCTAGAGTTCGAAGCAGGTTACACATTGGGTAACGGACTCCGTGCGTACGGCGAAGTGGCAACTGATAAAGATCTTGAGTTTGGAGATCTTACTGCTGGCATGACATTCGCGTTTTAAGTTAACTGCTAATATCATAGACTAGTTTTTGTGCCGGTCAATTAAAAGGAGCTTCGGCTCCTTTTTTTTATTATAAATAAAATTACAGCACAAATATAGAAGGCATACATTATGACCAATAAATTGAAACAACTCACTTGGGCTCATCATCAAGCTGCCGAACGAAGAAAATTTGCTAAACAGCTAATTAGTGGTGGAATCGATCCTTTTGTATATTACAAATTTCTAAATTGCCAATATCTCGTGTATAAATCACTAGAAGATAAAGTTATCATTCCTCCAAACCTTACGACAATTTATAGAGCACCACGCATCTTAAAGGATATTGAAGAGCTTGGTGAAATATACGGCTTTGATGATATTGATCATTATCCTGCGTCGGTTGGAAGATGCTTAGGGCATATAGAACAATTATACGAATCTGGTGACAACGATGGGCTTTTAGCCCATATGTACGTGCGCCACTTTGGTGAATTGCATGGCGGTCAGATAATTAAAAGTAAAACACCTGGAAGTGGTGTTATGTATGAGTTTGAAGGCGATACTAAAATACTTATTGAAGAGTTTAGAAAACTGCTTCATGATGGAATGGAACAAGAAGCAAAACTGTGCTTCGACTTTGCATCAGAACTTTTCGACGAACTGTCAAATATTAGTTGACACAAACCACACACTGTTATATAATGTATACAAATCAATAAAAACATAGGAGACTTACTATGCGAGCAGCTATTCAAGAAAATTCACTTGACAAAACTAACGAGCCAGATCCTATTGAAATTAAAGATATGAAAAAGGCAGTACGTATGCTACGAAGCGAAACTGCTAGAAAACGACGAAAAGAACTCAAGCAAGTACGCGAAGTTAAGCTTATGAATGAATGGGCGCGTGCACGCAGAGAAAGACGCAAATCAAAATGATATCAAGAACACTAGATGTTCAAGAAGATCCTCTTACCGGGGATCTTTTTATAGAAATACCTGATGACATTCTAAAAGCAGCAAACCTCACAGAAGGTGATACTATTGATTGGGTAAAAAATGGTGATAATTCTTGGATATTAAGGAAAGCCAATGACACATCCATTGTGGAAACGACTAAATGATTATTCGGATAGTATAGCAAGAAAATTCAACGATAACTTCATAGAATATCACGAACATAACATGGAAGGCCTGAATTTCAAAGATTGGTCTGATAGATTCTGGGCTTCCGACACGGTTTACAAAGCACATTTAAAAACGATTAATCCTAAAGATGGTAAAGGATTATGGTTGATGCATGTAAATGTGTTTCCTCACGAGGGCGTTGAACTACCGATTCTTGGGTTTGACATTGTAGCTGGACCAAAAAAGATTACAGGATCCTTTATGGATTTCAGTCCACTCCATGGCTACAACCATCCTTATAATAATTATATGGAACAGGCTGTAAAGAACTTAGAATGGAACAAGCCCCGCGAATTACCAGAGTGGGCTAAGGAAATATTTTCTCCAAGCATGATTGCCGTTGGTAATTTGCGCGATGATCACGAATTAGACCAGTTTATGGAAGTAACAAATGATTTAGTAAACCATTATTTAGATAATATTGATACATATGCAATAGAATCTACACGAGACACACTTCCTATTATTAATAAGTATTGCGCAAATCAAAAACTTAATCCGCATCTTCATAGATCTATTTTAGCTATGGGCATATCCGAAAAGGATAAAAATGCTTACATAAACGATGTTTTATTTGAAGAAAGGCTTGAAAGTAGTTGACAGTTAACGGATGTTGTGATATAGTTAATTTAAGCCAAGATGCAGAAACAGTTACATTTGGTCAACACTCTTTTAGGGTGTCCATAACTTATTGTACTAACTGCGGCGCAGTAAAAGCAACCTCAAACATAAAGGAAGCAGATAATGACAAACGCGATTATTACGGAAAAGGCAGGTAAGACGCTTAAAGCAGAGTACTTCGAAGTACCTAATGGTGCTGGATGCCGGTTTTTTATTAATGAAGAATTTATCCAAGAAGAAATTTATGAAGGTAAGTCAATTCATTGGGCAGAGAGTGCTGCTCAAAACTGGCTTAGTGGGGTTAAATCTTTAAATGGATAAAACACAAGATCAGATAATTAATCCGAGAACACCGGAAAGGGTTCATCACGATATATCACATATGCTATCACGAGGCGTTAACTACATTGACGCACTTGTTGAGTACGCGTACAAAAATGATCTTGAGATTGAAGCAGTAGCCGATATCGTAAAAAAGTCTTCAATTCTTAAAGAAAAGGTAAGAACCGAGGCTGTGAAAATGAAAATGGTGATAAAAGAAGATGATAAAGACATCACAGAGCTTTGCTAACGAGGAATCGTATAATTGTTATGTAAAGTATCTCGCTATGAAAAAGCACTTTACAACAGACGGTTATGACTATCACAAATATCGTGGAAAAATTAGAGCATCATTTGACACATATCGTACGCGCAACGATGTTTTCTTTTTTCATAAACTTGCACAAAAGGAAGATCCAGAAAAGTTATTAATGGCTAATATGATAGTCAAACCTAAAATCTGGATTAGAGAAATCGTTGAGCAAGATGGCGAAGATCGTTACAACGAATGGGTTAAAAAAAGAGATTCGCTTACACGTGTTGTAAAAGATGATCTTAATAACCTGCGAGATGTATATCAAGATAATTTTGTAGCGGTCAATGGACAACATCCTGCGATCATTACATCTTATATACAAAAACAAATCACCTTAGAAACGTTTACTATACTTACACATCAAGCCAAAATATTTGATTATTGGCGTGATAATGTGGTTGACAAAATAGTAGCAGGTGATATAATAAGACTATCAAAGAAGTATTATCCCTTTCTTGATATAGATCAGAAAAAATTTAAAAATGTTATTCGTGATTATTTTTTCTGATATAAATAGATGGTCGGCAGGTTCGACACATACATCGCAATATAAACAATCGCTATACAAAGCAAAAACTAGGAGATATAAACCATGACTATGGATTTTAATGCACTCAAGAAGAACCGTTCATCTTCTCTAAACAAATTGAACTCTCAGCTCGAGAAAATTTCTCAAAAGAGCTATGCAGATCCCAACGAAGGTAAAATGTGGAAACCACAACGCGACAAAGCGGGGAATGGTTTCGCAATTATTCGTTTCCTACCAGCAGCCCAAGGTGAAGAAATGCCATTTACGCGCATTTGGGATCACGGTTTCCAAGGTCCAACCGGTCTATGGTACATCGAAAACTCTCTCACTACAATTAACCAAGATGATCCAGTTTCTGAGTATAACTCTAAACTCTGGAATTCAGGTCTAGACTCGGATAAAGAGTTGGCTCGTAAACAAAAGCGTCGTCTTAAATACGTTGCTAATATCTTGGTAATTAAAGACTCGGCTAATCCAGAAAACGATGGTAAAGTCTTTATGTATTCGTTTGGTAAGAAAATCTTTGACAAACTAAACGATTTGATGAATCCACAGTTCGAAGATGAAACACCAGTAAATCCCTTTGATTTTTGGGAAGGTGCAAACTTCCGTTTGAAAATTCGTCAGTTTGAAGGTTATCCAAATTATGATAAATCTGAGTTTGATAGCCCATCGCCAATCGCAGATACTGATGAAGAGATTGAAGCTATCTGGAATAAACAACACAAACTTCAAGAGTTGGTTGATCCAAAGAACTTTAAGCCATATGCAGAGTTGAAAGCAAAGTTGTATCGAGTACTTGCACTCGACGAAGATGCATCAACACCATCTACTGCTATGGATGAAGACGATGATGATCTTGATCTTTCAGGCTTTAACAACAAAACAGCGCCTGAGCCTACATTGAAAGAAGCTATGCCTGAGTCGCAGCCTTCTTCTATGTCTATGGATGACGATGATGATGATCTTTCGATCTTTAAGGAACTAGCGAATGGCTAATAAAGTCTATGAAGAAGTTCTAGACTTTGATTTCGGCTTCAGCTTTATTGATAAAGAGCTTCAAGAAAAAGAAGCTGAAGCCGAACAAAAAATTCAAGAAGTCAGTAGCGAAAAGCAATCTCTTGAGGATCAACTCAACGATGCTAAAGTAGCTGCTGACGACCTTGAGTATAGGTTAGAACTACTATACAAATCTATTGTTCCGTTCTTAAACAATCTTTGTAACAATCCAGATAAATCAACAATTTATTGGCCCGATAGAGTTTCTAAAATCGAATCTTATCGGGACAAGCTACTTTCAATCGTAGAAGGAAAATAATATGAGTCTATTAGACAAACTTGTGAAAAACAGCACTATTAAAATGACGGCACCGCTATTAGATTCGAAAGTGTATGGTAAAAAAGATATGGCGCCAACTCAGGTTCCAATGGTAAATGTAGCGTTATCTGGTCGCATTGATGGTGGATTAACACCGGGACTGCTCGTTTTGGCCGGTCCATCTAAGCACTTTAAATCTGCGTTTGCTTTGCTTATGGCTGGTGCTTATATGCAACGAAACCCAGATGCGGTATTGCTATTTTACGATGCAGAATTTGGTACGCCTCAGGCATATTTTGAGTCATTTGGTATTGATATGGATCGTGTTGTTCATACACCTATTACGAATGTAGAAGAACTTAAGTTTGATATTTCACAACAACTTGATAAAATCGAAAAGGGCGATAAAGTTTGTATCGTCATTGATTCCGTCGGTAACCTTGCGTCAAAGAAAGAAGTACAAGATTCGCTTGATGGTAAATCAGTAGCAGATATGTCACGCGCTAAAGCTCTTAAATCTCTATTCCGCATCGTAACGCCACACCTCAATCTTAAAGATATCCCATTAATTGCGGTTAACCATACCTATCAAGAAATTGGATTGTTTCCAAAGGCTGTTGTATCAGGTGGCACAGGCATTTACTACTCAGCTGATGCAATTTGGATTATTGGTCGCCAGCAAGACAAAGTTGGCCAAGAAATCAAAGGTTATCACTTTGTTATTAATATTGAAAAATCTCGTCATGTGCGTGAAAAATCAAAAATCCCAATTAGTGTAAGTTACGACGGCGGTATTGTTAAATGGTCTGGACTTATGGATGTTGCCGAAGGCGGCGGTTATCTGCGTAAACCTAAAGTCGGTTGGTACGAAGCAGTTAATCCAGAAACCGGTGAAATTCTCAACGAAAAGCTAATGCGTGCTAAAGAAGTTAACGACAACAAAGAGTTTTGGTTGATGATGTTTGAAAAAACAAACCTTGGTCAATACATCCGCGACAAGTTTACTATTGGCGCATCTGGTGCTATTATGCGCGATGACGAAACTACAGAAGAGCTAGATGAGTTGCTCGACGATGAAGTTGTTGACGATTAATAGGTTGACAGTATCCACTTTATGGATTATATTATAATTAATATTACAAGTGGCGGCTTTTTAGTCGCCACTATATTAACATTCAGCTTCAGGATTTATAATGATAGAAACAACAGTTCTCTCGAACTTAGTATTTAACGAAGACTATTTCAGAAAAGTATATCCTTACATTAAAAAAGATTACTTCGAAGACAATAATATTAAAAAGGTGTTTGAAACTTACTCATCGTATGTTGATGAATACCGCGAACCTCCATCTATCGAAGTGTTGAAACTTACGCTTGATAAAAGTAAGGATATGAATGAAGATACTTACAAAAAGGTGTTGGAAACTGTTGACACACTTAAACGAGATCCAGACACAGACCAAGATTGGTTAGTAGCAGAAACAGAAAAATTTTGCCAAGATCGCGATTTATATAACGCGATTAGAAAAGCAATCTTGGTTGTAGATGGATCTGATAAAGAATTTAGCAAGGACGGCTTGCCATCGTTACTTCAAGACTCTCTTGCTATTAGTTTTGACACGAGTGTTGGCCACGATTTTCTTGAAGATTACGAATCGCGTTATGATTTTTATCACAAGAAAGAAGAACGCATTCCTTTTGATATTGATTTGTTAAATAAAATCACCAAAGGTGGTCTCCCTAGAAAATCAATGACTGTTTTGCTAGCCACAACTGGCGGTGGTAAATCATTAGTAAAATGTCATATGGCAGCAAACGCTATGATGGCTGGTAAAAATGTTGTATACATTACTATGGAAATGGCTGAAGAACGCATTTCAGAACGTATTGATGCTAATCTACTTAATGTTACTATTGACGAAGTATCTGAAATGCCTAGAGATGTATATGACAAGAGAATGAATCGTATCAAAGGTAAAGCCACTGGTAAGCTCGTAGTTAAAGAATTTCCCACTGGTTCTGCTCATGTTGGTCATTTTAGACACCTGCTTACAGAACTTCGCATGAAGAAAAACTTTAAGCCAGATATTATTATGATTGACTATCTAAACATTTGCGCATCTGCCCGTGTAAAAGGTGCCGCAGCTGCTAATTCATATACATTAGTTAAGTCTATTGCAGAAGAAGTACGCGGCCTCGCAATGGAATATAACTGTGCGGTTGTAACATCGTCTCAATTTAATAGAGATGGCTATGGCAATACCGATGTTGATCTTACAAATACTTCTGAGTCTATGGGTATTACTCACACAGCCGACTGTATCCTTGGCCTTATTACAACAGAAGAATTAGATAGCCTAGGGCAACTCATGCTAAAGCAACTTAAAAACCGTTGGGGTGACCTAAGTAAGTATCGCCGATTTGTTGTTGGAATTGACAGGTCTAAAATGCAAATTTACGATCTTGAAGATAGCGCTCAGCGAGGTATTACACAAGGACAATCCGTTGCTAACACGGCGCCAAGACCTTCTGTATCCTTTACTGACGATAGTCCAGTGTTTGACAAAGGTGCAATTGGTAAAACCAGCAAAAAAAGCTTATACGGTGTAGGAGAGATAACATGAGTTATGTAGTAAAAGCATCTATAACCATGAAGGGTACGTTTGATGTTATTCAAACAGATTCTAACGTCCGTATTGAATTATCACTAAGTAGAAAAATAGCAAACTCAGTTGCCAGAAAGCTTAACCTCGGTGGCGGGTTTGCTTATAGCCATGTTCCTACATTTTTTGCAAACCAAAACAAACAGAATTGCTTATCGTATAAATAATCTTATAATTTTTTATTAAGGAATACAGAGTGTTTAGCTTTAAAGGATTCATAACCGAAATGGCAAATACTGACAGCGCAGACGTAAACGAAATTCAATTAGGATATTTTTTATCTAACGATTGGAAAAACTTTGTAGGTAAAAGCGACGCGCAAACACAGTTAGCTGCAAAAAGACGTAAAGTTGGTGATGACGAGTATAATGTCCAAACCCAACGGGCAAAAACTATGGCTGATGAGGTACTAGCGTGGGCAAGAGCTAACGGCTATGTAGGACCCGTTGTTAAAGTTTGGTGGACAGCTAGACCCGGCATTCTCGCATCTGCGGTAGGTCGAGAAGTTGATAGCAGAAAAAATCCAACAGATGTTCTTATTCAATTTAAAGATAAACAATTTTTAGGATTGTCCGCAAAGTCAACTAAGACACAGGGTGATATTGGATTTAAAAATCCTGGTCTTGGAACTATTGAAAAAAGCCTCGGAAAAATGCCAACGTACGCGCAAAACGCAGTAAACCAACTTATGAAAAAGCACGGTGATTTGAGTAACTCTGCAGCTAGTAGAAAAAAACAAATCAGAGCAAACGCGTCTATAAAACAAGATGCTGAAGAGTTGGGTACCAAAGTACTTAATCAGATTAGAGACGACCTATATGGTAAGCTGTCTAAGATGAAACAACAAGATCTAATGCAATATATACTTGACGATTGGATGGATGCAAAGGCTGTATATCCAAGATATATTAAAATTACAGGCATGAGATCAGGTGCTAAAATTGAAGACCCGCTGGCTAATAGTAAAATAGCAGCGCTTACATCTGAAAAAATTACATTNTCTAAANTTGGAAACGACAGTGTTGGTATTCAAGCNGGTNAAAAACGTATTATGAAAATGCGCGCAAAATATGAATCTCAAAAGCTTGGATCAACAATCAAATTTTCTGGAGATCCATGGAANTGAAAACATTTAANCAATACTTAAACGAATCTAAAAACACGCACATGGAACATCTTGAGGATAATATTCTCAATAATGGTGTTGCTGGAACNCGCGATTCAATTAACTTTTTGCGAGCANTGCGAGATATGCTGGCAGGCAGTTCTAAATCAAAGGTAAATGTTTCCGTAAAATGGGATGGTGCTCCCGCAGTATTTGCAGGTAGAGATCCGTCAGACGGAAAATTCTTTGTAGCTAAAAAGGGTGTATTCAATAAAAATCCCAAGGTTTATAAAACACACGCCGATATTGATGCTGATACAGTTGGCAAAGATGAGCTTAATTCTAAATTAAAACTAGCCTTAGATGAGTTCAAAAAGCTTGGTATTAAAGGCGTAGTACAAGGTGATTTTCTATATGATAAAAATGATCTCAAGACGATTAACATTAAAGGTGAACCGCATATTACTTTCCATCCTAATACGATTGTTTACGCGGTACCTAAAGAATCTAAACTCGGTAAGGAAATACTCAAATCCAAGGTCGGAGTGGTCTGGCATACAACATACCGAGGATCAAGCTTTGAAGAAATGTCTGCAAGTTTTGGAGAGGAGATTGCATCTGGCCTTAAAAAAGTAAGCTCTATTTGGTCAGTTGATGCAGTTTACCAAGACTTATCTGGTACAGCTACCATGACTAAGGCAGAAACAGAAAAAGTTACCGCTATCTTATCTGAAGCAGGGCGCGTGTTTAATAGCATTAAAGCAACAACGCTAGATGGTGTCTCTGAAAATCCAGAAACTCTTATGAGAATAAAAGTATTTGTAAATTCAAAAATTAGAGCTGGGGAAAAAATTAGAAATACTAAAATCTTTGTGCGCGATCTGGAAAAGTATATCAGTGATTATTATGAAAACGCAGCAGCTAAGCTTAAAACACCTAAGGGTAAAGCTGGTCAGCTTGCTAAAAAAGATAAGACTCTAGAGTATTTTAGAAAAACACCAACATCACAATTGGTGGCAATGTTTGATCTTTATAACCTAATTATCGATGCAAAACACATGGTTATTCGCAAATTAGATAAGGCTAAAAACATTAGTACACTACTTAAAACTGCCGATGGTCTAGAAGTAACAGAACAAGAAGGCTTTGTTGCTATTGATAAGATGGGTAAGAACGCAGTTAAACTTGTTGATAGATTACAATTTAGTCATGCTAACTTTTCTGACAAATATATTAAAGGGTGGCAAAAATAATGGCTTGGGTAGTAGTACCAGGATCAAGCGGCGTATGGGAATACGATAATGCTGCAAATACTTCTTTGTCAGATACGTACGAAGAAGCAAACGGAACAGTAACAGGCGGTATTAGAACTTTTACTCCTACCGGCGGTAGTGCACAATATACTTATATTAGATGTAGGAAAACTGGCGAAACTATTGTGCGCGGCGAATTAAACAAAAACTACTATGACGGGAAAATCTAATGGCAGACGTACACTACTTAAAAAGATCTCATAACGAAGCAGTTCTTAAAATCTATTCAACTGAGTCAGCCGGTCAAACTATTGATATTGCTCTTTCTGACTTAGCTACACCTGATGAAACATTTGATGCTAATGAGGCTAAAGTTAACATTAAATCAATGCATTGGGGTACAAAGAAAGATAAACAAGTTGACGTCACTCGACTTATTTCCGCAGATCCCGTTGAAACACATGGTCACTATTATCTTATGAATGCAGGAAATCACGAGTTTATTGGATTCGTCGATAATGCTTATCAAGAAAACGACATACGAGTTATTTCAGATGGGCCATTTCACATCATTATGAAACTCACCAAAGAATCAGGATATACTACGTAAAGTATAGTTTACTAAAATGGTTAACGGGTATTCAAGATTGGCAAACCTTATTTCCCAGTTTCCTTAATAAATATAATTGTAAAAAGATATACAATAACATTTATTAGAAGGAAATGTACACATGTCATACGCACAACCACAAGTAAAATTAGTAGATTTTTCAGGACTAGCTAGTTTAGTTAAAAAGACCTCCGCATATTTTAAACGCAGAGCACTAGTAAGAAAAACATACAAAGAATTATCAGAACTTTCTAATCGTGAGTTATTAGATATGGGTATTTCGCGCTGTTCAATCCGTTCTATCGCGGAAGGAACTTATTACGACGAAAAAAGAACATTTCCTGTAAAAAATGATAACTTGAGAGGATGGGTATAATGGGCACTATTGTAATGAATTATACAGTTAATCCTACATGGAATGTTTTTAGGTTTGTTGGAAATGGTATTAAAAACATTTTCTGGAGAATGGTAGAAGCCCAAGCTCGAGTTGGTAAAGCAAGAGCAGCAGCACATTTAGCAGCTATGGGTTATCAAGAAGAAGCAAGAAAAATCATGTTATCTGACTAATAATTTAACTAAAAAAATTAGATAAATAAAAGGGTAAGTATAAAAGCTTGCCCTTTTTTTGGTTAAACTATGGATTATAATATGAATATTGAAAAGAAAATGACCCACATTTGGATTGGTCCAAAAGAACCCCCGACAAAATGGATGAATACCTGGCGCGATAAACACCCAGATTGGCAATATAGTGTATTTACAGATAAGATGCTAAAATCTCGCAAATGGAAAAACCAGCATTTAATTGATAAGTATTACAGCATGGGTAAGTTTGCAGGTGCTCATGATTTGATTAGATATGAATTAATATATGAGCAAGGAGGATTTTGGCCAGCCGCTGATTCTGTGTGTTTAGAAAATACTGACGAATTATTCACAAGTCCAGAATATCACGCTTACACGGTTTATGAAAACGAAAAGGCAAGACCAGGTTTTTGTTCTCCTATTCTCGCAGCAAATAAGGGTAATAACGTATTAGCTGCTATCATTGATGAACTACATAAGCTTAAACCGCATCAATTAAATCCACACCCGTTTATATCA
>P_2C_Liq_3_UnCtyDRAFT_100507_pt1 | contig 11612 bp, 13 predicted proteins | sample Pon2CUnioCityCA_3_FD_9720 | JGI IMG/M metagenome (IMG submission 9720)
GGCGGCATGGGCGCGGGGCGTTGCTGCGCCAGTGGGGGGCGTTGGTGACAGACTGGCCGCTCGACGCTGTGGCCAGTCAGACGCATTTTGACCATATGGGCACCCATCATGAATCCTCTTGCCGCCTGCGCCCCATTCGTCAGCGATATATACAGTGAAGTCGGCCCCTGCCACGCGCATTCTGGAAGATCATGATATCATCGATCTGGGCGATCGGGCATTTGAAGTCATCCATACACCTGGCCACAGCCCCGGAGGGATTGCCTTGTGGGGAAAAGCAACGGGCTTGCTGATTTCTGGTGACATCGTTTATGATGGCCCCCTCATCGAAAGTGACGATCCATCCGAGATGGAACACTATGTTGCCAGTATGAAACGCTTGCTCGAGCTGCCTGTGCAAACAGTCCACGGCGGACATTTTCCGTCTTATGACGGTGCGCGGCATCGCGAGATCATCACCAAATGGCTGCGCGATAAAGGCGCTTAAAAGAGATCAACTGACAGGACACCCCTCATGACAGACTTCAACCAGCCGCTTGGCGGCAACACGATGCCGCGGTTTGGTGGCCCGGCGACCATGATGCGCTTGGCCGCTCAAGACACGGCCGCAGGGCTTGATGCTTGTTTTGTCGGGGTGCCGATGGATATTGGCACCTCGAACCGTCCTGGCACACGCTTGGGCCCACGCCAGATCAGAGATGAAAGCCGTATGCTGCGCCCCTACAACATGGCGACAGGAGCGGCCCCGTTTGATGACTTGCAGGTGGCAGATATCGGAGATGTGCCGATCAACACGTTTGATCTCAAGAAGTCGGTTCAGATCATCGAGACCCATTACAAAGAGATTCTGACGCATGATGTCATCCCTCTGACTTTGGGGGGAGATCACACGCTGACATGGCCGATCCTGAAAGCGATCAAAGAGAAGCACGGCCCGGTTGCCTTGATCCATGTGGATGCCCATGCCGACACCAACGCCAATATGTTCGGCGAGGAGGTCGCGCACGGCTGCCCGTTCCGGCGCGCGTATGAGGACGGATGCCTGATCAATGACAAGGTGTTCCAGATCGGTCTGCGGGGCACCGGCTATGCCCCCGAAGACTTTGATTGGGGCCGCAAGAAGGGCTGGAAAGTGATACCGGCAGAGGCTTGCTGGCACAAATCACTTGCCCCTCTGATGGCCAAAATACGAGACATGATCGGGGATACGAAGGTCTACCTGACCTTTGACATCGACAGTCTCGATCCGGCTTTTGCGCCTGGCACAGGCACTGCCGAGGTGGGTGGCCTGACAGTCATGCAAGGTCTTGAGATTGTGCGGGGGTGTGCGGGCCTCAACATTGTCGGTGGTGATCTTGTTGAAGTGTCTCCAGCCTATGACCCCTCAGGCAATACCTCTGTCGCTGGCGCCAGCCTGCTTTTTGAAATGCTCTGTGCATTGCCGGGGGTGAGGCGCGACGGCGAAACGCCACGGTCCGATATTTCTTTCTAAACGCACGCTTGAACAGGCAAAACCTGCGCGCCGACTTGGGGGATAAGACCAAGGCGTGGTGCGAAAGGGGGGCAGAGCGGTTTCGCCTGTCTTTCGAGGTGAGGCGCGTTGTGGCTTGAGACGGTTTGTTTTGCCGCACACGGGATTGGTGCGCAAAAGAAGCCTATCGCGTTAGCGTCAGTCTGCGTCACGCAGATTGGCGAGCGGTGCTGCATCATAAATGCGCGCCAGTAGTTCGTCCATGAAGGTCCGCAGAATGAGGCTTTCCCGCGCATTTTTGCGGGTCGCGAGATAAAAGTTCACATCATAAGAGGTTTCGTTTTCGCGCAGCAGCCGCATTTGACCTGAGTCGAGCCAGCGCTGCGCATAGCAGCGCGGTAGATAGCCAAGATAGCACCCGCTCAAGATAAAGGTTGCAATCGCTTCGACGTTCGAGGCCGAAGCGGCGACTTTTGCCTTTTGAAATATCTTCAATTCATTCGTGTCGCGGTAGGGGCGCACAACAAAAGGATAGTCCTCGATCTTGTCGAGCGTCAGGCGGGTGACGTCAAACAAAGGGTGCAAGTGACCACAGCAGAGCACCTGCCGCTCGTCATAGACCTTGCGGCGCACGATACGGTCATCCATCGAGAAGGCGGGCGTGAGTGTCAAACTCAGCTCGCCGCGCAGCAGTTTGGCCTCGATATCGGCTGCGACGCCCACCTCCAACCTGACATCAACCGAACGTGTCTGCGCCAAGAATCGGTTGAGCGCCAAAGGCACAGGCAAATGGGGGTCGCTGATGATATTGTCCGAGATACCGATGCTCAAACGCCCTGTCAGCTCGTCGCGCATCTCCCCTACTGTGTCTGAAAACTCATCAAGTCGCTGAAATAATACGCGGACGTGTTCGTAAATTTCGGCGCCTTTTTCGGTAAGGGCAAATCCTGCGCGACCGCGATGGCACAGACGGAACCCCAACCGATCCTCCAGCTTCACCATGTGCTGGCTGACCGCCGACTGGCTAATATTCAAGGAATACTGAGCGCTTACAAAGCTGCCGTGCTCCACGATCGTCCGAAAGACGTTCAAGCTGCTGATATCCGAGCTGTTGAAAAGCATGCCGTTCTCCCTGCGATATCTGATCTTTCATTACTTTCGCTAATGTAAGCAACATTAAAAATGTATTTCGCGGTGTAAATTTTTCAGCGAATGGTTCTCGCAGGACAGACGACGAATTTGCTCCAACCCCTCAACCAAGGATGCCCAAGATGAAATACTCCTCCCCCCTCGTATTCGCAGCTTTCGCGGCCATGACGGCCTTTAGCGCGCCCATGGTGGCCCATGCTGATCTGCTTGAAGAGATCAAAGAACGCGGCGTTTTCAACGTCGGCACCGAAGCCCGCTTTCCGCCGTTCGAATTCATCGAAGATGGCGAGATTGTCGGGTATTCTGCCGATATCATGGCCGAGCTGATGAAAGAGCTTCCAGGCGTAGAGTTGAACCGTATCGACCTGCCGTTTCAGGGCATCTTGCCCGGTTTGGAAGCCGAACAATTCGACTATATCGTGACGTCCCTGACCCTGACGGCAGAGCGCTATGACCGATATGCCATGTCGTTGCCGATTGCTGACAGCACGATGTCAATCATGACCACCACATCCACCGACGACATCAGCGTGCCTGCAGATATTGCCGGTCACGTTATCGGGACACAGGCCGGCAGCGCCCATCTGGAGGCTTTGACCGCCTACACCGCCACGCTGGACAGCCCCGTCGAGATCAAAACCTATGTCGATTACAACGAGGCCTATGCCGATCTTGCTGCGGGCCGCATTGCGGGCGTGGCCAATAGCCTGCCCAACCTGCTGGATGCCCAAGCAAAGCGCCCCGAGCTATTTGCTGTTGTTGATGGCACCTTCGGTCCGCAGAAATTCTACACATGGGCGGGGCGCAAGGACGACACCAGCGCGTCCCTGACCGCGTTTATGAACGACGGCATTGCGCGCCTGCAGGCCGACGGCACATTGGATGCGCTGCAGGTCAAATGGTTTGGTGGTGCGATGACACTCCCCGAAGGGCCTTTGCTGCGCCCTGCAGAATAACCAACCCTGGATGTGGCGCGCCCCTGCGCCACATCCCCCTTTNTGCGCGCNGGACATGTCATGGCCACTTTCTTCACACTCCTTGNACAGCATTGGGACGCCTTTTTAGCGGGNGCCGTGTTCTCGGTGACCCTGTCTTTCACNGCTATCGCTTGCGGTGTTCTGGTCGGCCTGATCCTTGCCTTNGGCCTGTTGTCGGAAAACCGCCTGATCCGTTACGCCAGCAATATCTACCGCAGCATCTGGCGTGGCACGCCNTTGTTGATCCAGCTGCTGATCATCTTCTACTTTCTGCCCCATGTCGGCATCGAGCTTCCCCCCCTCGGGGCGGCCTGTCTGGCGCTGTCGATGAACACTGCCGCGTTTCAGGCCGAGATCTACCGCGGGGGGCTGATCGCCATTCCTGCAGGGCACACCGAAGCGGCGCGCATGCTGGGCATGACCCCGTTTCAAATTCGCAAGAACATCCTGTTGCCCCAGATGTTTCGCACCGTTTTACCATCGCTCACAAACGAAGCGACATCGTTGTTGAAAAATTCATCCCTGATTTCGGTGATCGGCGTGACCGAACTGCTGCGGACAGGCCAACAGGTGGTCTCGACGACCTACCGCCCCCTCGAAGTCTACCTGATTATTGCGCTGACCTACCTGGTGATGACGGTGTCATTGGGCCTTCTTGGGCGCGCATTGGAACGTCGCCTGAGCAAAAGTGAAAGAGTGTCCCATGGGATTTGATATTGATCTGCTGGTCCGCTACGCCCCGATCCTGCTGTCGGGTTTCGGGATCACGATTTTGATCTGCCTNCTTGCAGGCGCCTTGGCCGTTGTTGTAGGCCTGTTTGTGGCGCTTGGGCTGATGTCGGCCTCCAAGCCCGTGCGTATGCTGTGCCGTGTTTATGTCGAGGTCATGCGCGGCACGCCGATCTTGATCCTGTTGTTTCTGATGTATTATGGCGGCCCGTCCATTGGCCTGACCTTTTCTGCCGAAACCGTGGGTGTAATCGGCATGGGGCTCTATGGTGCGGCCTATTTCGGAGAGATCTTCCGCTCGGGCTTTCAGTCTATCCCGAAAGGGCAATCCGAGGCCGCCCAGATGCTGTGTATGTCACAGCTGCAAATCATTTGGCGTATTCGCATTCCACAGATGATGCGCCTGATTTTGCCTGCGCTGACCAATCAGTTTGTCATTCTGGTCAAGGAATCCGCCGTGCTCTCGATCATCACTGTGTCGGAGCTGACCAAGAACACCACACAGATGGTCAATGAAACCTTCGCCACACTCGAGCCCTATCTGGCGGCCGCTTTGCTTTATTGGATATTGATCGAAGCAATCGCCTACGTGGGGGCCAAACTAGAACAGAAAGTGCGCCACTGATGACCCAGAGACCCTCCCCCAATTGGACCCAGCGTTCTGTGGTCAAAGTTGAAAAGATGCACAAATATTTCGGGACCTCCCACATCCTCAAGGGGATCGACCTTGAGATCAGGGGCTCCGAGGTGGTCTGCATCATCGGCCCGTCAGGATCGGGCAAAAGCACACTGTTGCGCAGCATGGCCTTTCTTGAAACCTATGAAGAAGGCCAGATCCGCATCAAGGACAGGCTGCTCGGCTATCGCAGTGTCGAGGCGCCGCGCTTGCTTGAAACCACACGCAACATCAATGATGTGCGCGGATGTGTGGGGATGGTGTTTCAACAGTTCAACCTATGGCCACATATGACAGCCCTCGGCAATGTCAGTGAAGCGCTCAAGCAGGTTTTGAATCTGGACCGTCAGGCGGCTGATGCCCGCGCGCTGGAAAACCTCGCAAAAGTGGGGCTGGAAGAAAAAGCCAACCATTACCCGAGCCAGTTGTCAGGCGGGCAGCAACAGCGCGTCGCGATTGCGCGCGCGATGGCAAAACAGCCAGAGATCATGTTTTTTGATGAACCGACCTCCGCCCTTGACCCCGAGCTGGTGGGCGAAGTTCTGACAGTGATGCAAACCCTTGCACAAGAAGGCATGACCATGGTCATTGTAACCCATGAGATGGGCTTTGCGGCAAAGGTGGCTGACCGTGTCGTCTTTATGGATCAGGGTGTCGTTGTCGAAAGCGGGCCGCCCGCTGAGCTCTTTAAAAATCCACAAAGCCCGCGCCTGCAGCAATTTCTTGAAACGTGGAATGAACGGTCCTGAACGAGCGTTCCAACCTGACAGCTACCTGAGGATTACCTTGAAATGAGCACCACTCCTTTGTCCTTTATGCCCGTGTCCGCGATGGATGTCCCCCGCTTTGCAGGCATTCCGACCTTCATGCGCCTGCGGCATGTGCCACTGACCTCGCCTGACATCTCGCAGGTCGATATCGGGTTGGTCGGCGTGCCATGGGACACTGGCACGACCAACCGGCCGGGCGCGCGCCACGGGCCGCGTCAGTTGCGCGATCAGTCAACAATGATCCGCGCGCAGCATCCGGTCTCGGGGATCACCCCCTTTGCCATGCGAAACTGCGCCGACCTCGGCGATTGCCCCGTGAACCCGGCGGATACGATGGATACGCTGCAACGGGTCGAGGATTATTTCAGCGCGCTTAGCGCGGCGGGCGTCATCCCTTTGACAGGCGGCGGCGATCATCTCATCACCCTGCCGATCCTGCGCGGACTGGTCAAAAAAGAGCCGGTTGGCCTGATCCAGTTTGATGCCCACACAGATTTGTTTGATAGCTACTTCAACGGCTGCAAATTTACCCACGGCACGCCCTTTCGCCGTGCCATCGAAGAAGGGCTGGTTGATCCGAAACGGATGATCCAGATTGGCATTCGGGGCACACGCGGGGGCGATGATGTCGAATGGGGGCTGGAACAGGGCATCCGCATCGTCACCATCGAAGAGCTCTATGACACGGGCCATGATGCGATCATGCAAGAGGCGAGAGATATCGTCGGGGACGCGCCAACCTACATCACCTTTGACATCGACAGTATTGACCCGTCGTTTGCGCCCGGAACGGGCACGCCCGAAATAGGGGGCTTTACCACGCTCGAGGCGCAACGCATGGTGCGTAAGCTACAGGGGCTCAATCTGGTTGGGGCCGACCTCGTCGAGGTCTCTCCTCCGTTTGATGCGTCTGGCGGAACCGCTTGGGTGGGAGCGTCGATGATGTTTGAGTTGCTGTGTTTGTTTTGTGAGGCTCCCTCTTAAACGTGACACTCTTCAACCCTGACTCTCAGGCTCATCATATACACACCATCGAAAGTGATAGAACATGTCATCACATGGCTATGAAACAGGTCGGCTCGACCTTCCCTTTGTCGGGATCGCGACCTTTGGCAAAAAACCCTATGTGCAGGATTGGGACGCAATCGACGCGGATGTTGCCATTCTCGGCGCACCGTTTGATTTCGGGTGTCAGTTCCGGGCGGGCGCGCGGTTTGGTCCGCGGTCTGTTCGCGAAGCTTCAACGCTGTTCAGCTTTGGTCATGCGGGGGCCTATGATCACGAAGATGATGCGACTTATCTGGATGCCTCTGTGCGCATCGTTGATATCGGAGATGCCGACATCATCCACACCAAGACAGAAGAAAGCCACGCCAACATCGCCTATGGCGTCAAGAAAATTCTCGATGCTGGCGCTTTGCCTGTCACCATAGGCGGCGATCATTCGATCAACATTCCTTGTATCAAAGCCTTTGAAGAGGATTGTGCCAAAAACGGCCCGATCCATGTGGTGCAGATCGACGCCCATCTTGATTTTGTCGATGAGCGAAAGGGCGTCACCGACGGGCACGGCAACCCGATGCGCCGCGCCATAGAAAAGAACTATGTGTCCGGAATGACCCAACTGGGCATTCGCAATGTGTCTTCGACCGCAAAAGAAGGCTATGTCGATGCGCGCGCGCGCGGATCGGATATCCTGTCTGTGCGGCAAGTGCGCGCCCTTGGCACACAGGCGGTTCTAGACCGTATTCCAGAAGGTGCGCGCTACTACGTCACAATTGATATCGACGCGTTTTGCCCGTCCATCGCGCCGGGCACAGGCACACCCAGCCATGGCGGGTTTCAATACTATGATGTGTTGGAAATCCTTCAGGGGCTGAGCAAGAGGGGAGATGTCGTCGGGATTGATCTGGTCGAAGTTGCCCCTGCATATGACCCTTCCGAAAGCACACAGATCCTTGCCGCACAGCTCTTGCTGAATTTTATTGGGTTCATTTTCCACAACAAGACACCAAGATGATCAGGATGCGCAACGGACGCAGACAGCCGATACAGGGCCACGGGTTACGCTTGGATGACCGGGGAGAGCCGGATGCAGCCGAATGGCTGCCGCCCGCCTGAGATGGGACCCGTTGGGAAAGTTGCACGCCGATCAGCGCCATGATGCGCGGGCCCGCTCACGCGGCGGGCTCGGCTGTGCTGTGGGGGAGGNGAGATTGAGACGGGTTGNTNAAAGAGCCGGCTTGCGGAGTTTGCTGTCTGTCACATTCTTGCTATGAAGCGATCACAAGGGGGGCGACCGTGACCTCAGGAAAGAGCGCAAAATGTTTGAAATCGTTGTCGGCGCCTTAAGTGGCGATCCGCTCTATCAACAACATTTGTCTTGGTTGTTGCAAAGGCCTTTGTNCTGGCTGGTGATGACTAAATTCGCCATCGTTCTGTTCGGCGTTGTCTGGATATTCTTTGCTTTGAGTGCTGCGCGACTGTGGAAGGCCGTTGGGGGTTTTGCCCTCATACTTGTGGGGGCNGGCTGGGTGACTTTTGTGCTGTATCAACAAACAAAGCTAGGGTTTGAAAACGGGCAAGGCGCAGGCTTTGCATGGCGTGGGATCGGGCTCGCCACGGATGTTTTTGCCATTGGCGTGCTGATCACACTATGGAAAAGGCGGCGTTTTCTGTTTGCTGTCCGAAAGTGATCAGTGTGCCGATCATCAAAGCGTCGGCGTGTGCGGCAAAGCGAGAATAGGGCGTTGAGGGGCGTTTCTGGTTTTGAAGTTGCTTCAGGCGTCTTTCATTCTGGGGTTTTCAGAGATGGAGCATCCGCAGCAAAGGTGACTGCGTGTCAGTCTGGGCTTTTACCAGCCAGTCGCCACCATAGGCACGCACGTGGGTCATGTCCGCGCGTAGCTTCTCTCTTGATCCGCGTCTTTAACCCGACTATACGCCGCGGGTGGCCAATACTGGCTACAGAATCAAAATCAAGAAACGCCGTGTTCGCCCATTTCCGCTTCGGGGGCGCTTCCGGCAAGGAGAAGCGATATGAAACTTCACGAACTGCGCGACAATCCTGGCGCAACAAAAGCCCGCAAACGCGTTGGCCGTGGTCCTGGTTCCGGCACTGGTAAAACCGGTGGTCGTGGTATCAAAGGCCAAAAGTCACGTTCAGGTGTGGCGATCAAGGGTTTTGAAGGCGGCCAAATGCCGCTCTACCAACGCTTGCCAAAGCGTGGCTTCAACAAGCCCAACCAAAAGAAATTTGCCGTTGTTAACCTTGGCCTCATCCAGAAATTTGTTGATGAGAAAAAGCTTGATGCAACAGCAGCCATCACCGAAGACGCGCTGATTGCTTGTGGCCTCGTACGCCGCAAACTTGACGGTATCCGCGTTCTGGCGAAGGGCGAAATCACTGCAAAGATGAACATTGAAGTGACTGGTGCCTCCAAGTCTGCGGTTGCGGCCGTAGAAAAAGCTGGTGGCTCGCTCAAGGTAACGGTTGCGCAAGCGGCTGAATAAGAGGTTGTGAGGCGCGCTCAAGCGTCTTACATACCCTTAACAAGTTTTCCCGAAACGCCGCCAGTGCTTGGAAAATGCGCTGGCGGCGTTCATGCATAAGAGAGACCCCATGGTATCTGCCGCAGAACAAATGGCCGCCAACACGAGCTGGGGGACGCTTTTCAAAGCCTCCGACCTGCGCTCGCGTATCCTTTTCACCCTTGGATTGCTGATCGTTTATCGCCTTGGCACGTTTATTCCCGTTCCGGGTATCGACGGTGCGGCGCTGCGCGAGTTTATGGAGCAGGCAGGGCAGGGCATCGGCGGGATGGTCTCGATGTTTACGGGCGGTGCGCTCGGGCGGATGGGTATCTTTGCGCTCGGCATCATGCCTTATATTTCGGCCAGCATTATCGTTCAGCTTCTGACATCGATGGTGCCTTCGCTTGAGCAGCTCAAGAAAGAAGGCGAGCAGGGCCGCAAGAAAATCAACCAATACACCCGTTACGGCACAGTCGCCTTGGCGACATTGCAGTCATACGGCCTGTCGGTGAGCATCTTCGGGGGCGAGCTGGTTCAGCCTGATCTGCCTTACTGGTTCTTCGTCAGCTCCTGCATGATCACGCTGATCGGCGGCACGATGTTCCTGATGTGGCTGGGTGAGCAAATCACCGCACGCGGCATCGGCAACGGGATCTCACTCATCATTTTCGTCGGTATCATCGCCGAAGTGCCCGCCGCTCTGGCGCAGTTCTTCAGCCAGGGCCGTTCAGGTGCGATCAGCCCCGCTGTGATCATCGGTGTGATTCTGATGGTGATCGCGACGATCATGTTTGTGGTGTTCATGGAGCGCGCTCTGCGCAAGATCAACATCCAGTACCCCCGCCGTCAGGTGGGCATGAAGATGTATGATGGCGGCTCAAGCCACCTGCCTGTCAAGGTCAACCCCGCGGGTGTTATCCCTGCGATCTTTGCAAGCTCGCTTCTGCTTCTGCCAACCACGATCAGCACGTTCAGCGCGCAAGGCTCAACCGGCCCTGTGATGTCATGGCTGCTGGCGTTCTTTGGCCCGGGCCAGCCGCTCTACCTGTTGTTTTTTGCTCTGATGATCGTGTTTTTCGCCTATTTCTACACCTTCAACGTGAGCTTTAAGCCCGATGATGTTGCTGACAACCTCAAGAACCAGTCAGGCTTTGTGCCAGGGGTGCGCCCGGGCAAGAAGACGGCCGAGTATCTTGAGTATGTGGTCAACCGTGTGCTTGTACTCGGTTCGGCGTATCTTGCGCTTGTGTGTCTCCTTCCAGAGTTCCTGCGCGGCCAATTCACAATTCCCTTCTATTTTGGCGGGACATCGGTGCTGATCGTTGTATCGGTGACGATGGACACGATCCAGCAAGTGCAAAGCCACTTGCTTGCGCATCAATATGAAGGTTTGATCGAAAGATCGCAGCTGTCTGGAAAAGGACGGAAGCGGAAACGTAAGGGAGCGACACGGCGATGAACATTATTCTTCTTGGACCACCAGGTGCTGGCAAAGGCACGCAAGCAGCGATGCTCGTGAAAGAGCGCAACATGATCCAGCTTTCCACTGGCGATATGCTGCGCGAAGCCAAGACCTCTGGCACGGCCATGGGGAAGAAAGTTGCCGAGGTCATGGACCGTGGCGAGCTTGTCACCGACGAGATCGTCATTGGCCTTATCCGCGAAAAGCTTGAAGGCGATAAAAAGGGCGGGTTCATCTTTGATGGCTTCCCGCGCACGCTGGCTCAGGCCGATGCTCTTGATGCGCTTCTGAGCGAGCAGGGCGAAACGCTTGATGCGGTGATCGAGATGCAGGTGAATGACGAAGTGCTCGTCTCCCGTATTCTCAACCGCGCCGCCGAGGCTGTTGCCGCTGGTGGCGAAGCCCGTGCCGATGACAACGAGGAAAGCCTTAAAGTGCGCCTGATGGCCTACTACAAGCAGACCTCACCGCTCATCGGCTATTACCATGCCAAAGGCCAGCTCAGCTCGGTCGATGGTCTTGGCACAATTGACGCCGTAACGGCCGATATTGCAGCGACGCTAAAGTAAGCTCGCTTGCAAACAACCAGAGGGGTTGACGCCCCTCTGAAATGCTCCTACCACGCCCTATCTCTGTTAAGAGATTGATTCTGCTTTGGGTCGCACCCGAGCGTTTCACATCACCTCGAAATCAGCTGCGGCCCGAGCGAACGCTTCGGGCCTACGTTGTGAAAAAAGGGTCTGGAACTACGGACCCGCAACGAAAGGACAAAAGACGTATGGCACGTATCGCCGGCGTAAACATCCCGACCAATAAACGGGTCCCGATCGCCCTCACATATATC
>P_2C_Liq_3_UnCtyDRAFT_100509_pt1 | contig 11597 bp, 11 predicted proteins | sample Pon2CUnioCityCA_3_FD_9720 | JGI IMG/M metagenome (IMG submission 9720)
GTGCTCATCATGGCGTTTCTCTTTGTCACAGCGCCGATCTCGGCCAACTTCATCGCCAAGGTCAATATCCACCAGCGCAGCTGCGACACNCCGCCNGCNCCANAGACCGATNNNGCATGGTCTGTGCTCAACACCTCGGCCGAAGACAAAGCGCTGTCCGAGACCACAGACACAGCCAGCTGAGACGCTGACAATCTGCCGCAAATTTTAGGCAAAAGCACTTCAAAACAATCGCACAATCCGCGTCGCCGNCCTCCTGAAAACGGGGGCGGCGAAAGGCTTTCTTAGGGGCTTCGCTCTAGGGTCTGACCCAAGCCAAATAGGAAGCCCCATGTCCGCGATGCAGCCCCTCTCACGCCTTGCGCCCAGCCCCGCTTCGGGCCGTGCCGCCACGCTCACGCCCGCGCAAAAAGCCGCCATCATTGTGCGCTTTCTGCTCAAGGAGGGGGCNGATGTGCCGCTGGAGCGGCTCTCTGACGCCAATCAAACTACGCTCACCGAGGCCATGGGCCAGATGCGCTATATCGACCGTGAGACACTCGCCAATGTGCTGGCCGAGTTCGCCCGCGAGATCGANGCCATGGGCCTTGTCTTTCCCGCAGGGCTGGCCGAGGCGCTTCACTCTCTGGAGGGGCGCATATCGCCTGTCACCGCCGCGCGGCTGCGCAAAGAGGCGGGCGTGCGCCAAGTGGGCGACCCTTGGGAGCGGATCCGCGCGCTTGATCCTGAAAAGCTGCTACCGCTCCTGCGCGAAGAAAGCACCGAGGTTGCAGCCGTTCTGCTCTCCAAGCTGCCTGTGCCCAAAGCCGCCGAGCTGCTTGGCCAGCTCCCCGGCCCTGAGGCCCGCAAGATCAGCTACGCTGTCTCTCTCACAGGCAATGTCACCCCCGAAGCGGTTGACAGAATCGGCCTGTCTCTGGCGGCCCAGTTTGAATATGAAGCGCCCCGCGCCTTTGAAGACGACCCCGTGGAGCGGCTGGGCGCGATTCTCAACATCGCCAATTCCGACATGCGCGATGCGCTGCTCTCAGGNCTTGCCGAGGATGACGCCGAGTTTGGCCAGCGCTTGCAAAAAGCCATCTTCACCTTTGTGCATATCCCTGCGCGCGTGGGGCCTGTCGATGTGCCCAAAATCACCCGCGAGGTTGACCCCGACCTCTTGCGCACCGCCCTCGCCTTTGCGCTTGCAGCCGAAGATGAAGGGCTGCGCGCCAGTGCGGAGTTTATCCTTGGCAATATCTCCAAGCGCATGGCCGAAAGTATGCGCGAAGAGATCGGCGAGGCAGGCCGCGTGAAGCCAAAAGATGGCGAAGCCGCAATGAACGCCGTGGTTGCAGGCATTGGCGCACTCCAAGCCGCAGGCGATCTGGAGCTGGTCTTTGAAGAGGACGAAGACACCGAGGAAGACTAAGGCGCTTCCCCTCCTGCCCGAACTTCGTTAACCTGCGAAGGATTTTTCTGGCAGGACAGCCCATGCCCCTCTCCACAACGTCAAAAGCCATTCTGCTGATGCTGGCAGCCATCTTTTGNTTTTCNACNATGGATCTGCTGGCCAAGCTGCTCTCGGCACGCGTCGGCACCATGACAACACTCTGGGTGCGCTACATCGGCCAGACCGTCTTTGTGACCCTGCTNATNNTGCCNAAGATCNNCCAGATCNCGCGCACNCGCTANCCCAAACTGCAATTCGCCCGCTCGGTCTTTCTGCTTGGGGCGACCACGTTTTTCTTCTTTGGCATCTCCAACATCGGCTTGGCCGAAGCCGCCTCGGTTATGTCCACCAATCCGATCTTCATCACTCTGGGCGCGGCCCTCTTTCTGGGCGAGCGCTTCGGCTTGCGCCGCGCCGCTGCGATCTTGGCCGCCTTTCTAGGGGCCTACCTCGTCATACGGCCCGGCTCTGATGTGTTTTCGCCCTATGCGTTGCTGCCTCTGGCCGCCGCGATCTGCTATTCGGCCTATGCCCTCGCCACCCGCTTTGTCGGGCGCGATGAAAACGCATGGACATCGCTCTTTTACACCGCGCTGTTCGGGGCTGTTGTGCTCACACTGGCCTTGCCTCGCTTCTGGCAGCCCATCGGCCTTGCCGAGGCGCCCTATGTCGTCGGAATAACCCTCTGCGCCACACTGGGCCAGCTCGCCCTCATCCGCGCGCTGATGGCCGGAGAAGCGGCGATGCTCGCGCCCTTTTCCTATGCGGGTATCCTCTTTGCGCTCACCTACGGCTTCTTTGTCTTTGCCGATGTGCCCGACCTGTTCACCCTCCTTGGCGCCTGCGTGATTGCGGCCTCAGGCCTCTATGTCTGGCACCGCGAAACCTTTGCAAAGCCCAAAGCCTAGCGCAAACCAGCCCTCCGATTGCGGCCAAATGCACCGTTTTTACCCCATCAAAACAGCCCTGAGTCGCATAAGAAGACCCTAGGGACCCAAGGTTGTTGCGCAGGAAGCACAGGCTAAGCATCTGTTTCAAAACAACTAAAGATCGAGTCGCGTTGCTCTTAAGCATTTAGACAAATTGTCACTTTTTCGCCCCATTTCATCCTTAAGAAAAACAGGAAGAACAGCGAAAAGTCTGTTTATTGAAAAAACCGAAGGCAGAAGCTGACGATGAAAAAGACAGAGCTGGCGCATGCTGTGCGTCTGCGGGTCTCTAATGTGCCCGCTCCCGCATCTATCCGTATCTGCGCCCGAGCTTTGGCCGCCTCTGCTTCTGCGGGGGCGATCTGATGCGCAACAAGCTCCTGCTGCCCATTTTTCTGACACTGGTTGGCTGTATGCCGGGCAATATGTCCGACACGCCCTCGCGCGGCTTTGTTCAGGAAAGCGCGCTCGGCCTGCCCCCGCTCAAATCCTTCAACGTGACCACCGCCCAAGCGCCGATGCGCTCCAACAGCGACATCGCCCGCGATATCCTCGAACTCTCGTTTCACCTTGAGTCAGGTCGCGAGCTGCCCGTGCTCACGCGCTTTGAAGGCCCCATCAGCATCCGCGTCACAGGCGCTCCGCCCGCCACGCTCTTGCCCGACCTCACACGCCTGATCTACCGCTTCCAAAGCGAGGCCCGCCTCAACGTGAGCCTGACCAATGCGCCCGATGCCAACATCACAGTGCAAGCCGTCAGCCGCGCCGACATTCGCAAGAACCTGCCCCATGCCGCCTGCTTTGTGGTGCCCAATATCTCCGATATCTCCGAATATAAGGCCGCCCGTCGCAGCGCCAAGACCAACTGGGCGCTGATGCGCCAGCGCNACANGCTGGCCGTNTTTGTCCCCAATGATGCAAGCCCCCAAGAGGTGCGCGANTGCCTGCACGAAGAGCTGGCCCAAGCCATCGGCCCGCTCAATGACCTCTACCGCCTGCCCGATTCTGTCTTCAACGACGACAACATGCACACCGTTCTCACGGGCTTTGATATGCTCGTGCTGCGCGCCTATTATGCGCCCGAGCTGCGCACAGGGATGAGCAAACGGCAGGTCGCCGCTGTGCTCCCCGGTGTTCTGGCGCGGCTCAACCCGCGCGGCGAGGCCTTCAGCCCCGAGCGCACAGCCCCGACCCCGCGCAGCTACATCGCCGCCGTCCAGACGGCCCTTGGCCCGGGCGCAAGCATGCCCCAGCGGCGCAAGGCCGCTGAAAAGGCGCTCGACATCTCCCGCGCCTTCGGCTGGCAAGACCACCGCCGCGCCTTTGCGCACTATGCCATGGGCCGCATTGCGCTCGCCTCCGAGCCTGACACAGCGCTGAAGCACTTTCAGGCCGCAGACCAGTTCTACTCCAACTCACGCTCCACCACCTTGCACCGCGCCTATGTGGCCTCGCAGCTGGCCTCCCACGCCATCAGCCAGGGCAACGGCGTGCGCGCCCTCGCCCTCGTCAACCCTGCCATGCACATCGCCAAAGACCACGAGAATGCAGCGCTGCTCAGCACCCTCATGATGCTGCGCGCCGAAGCCCTCGAGTTGACGGGACGTTCCTCAGAAGCGCAGCATGTCAGACTGGACAGTCTGGGCTGGGCACGATACGGATTTGGTTCGGAATGGGCGGTGCGTGCAAAGATGCGCGAGATATCAGCGCTCAGTCCGCGACGGGGCCAAAGCGGGTAAGACAACATGATAGTAACTCTCGGCTTTCTCATCGGCGCTCTGACAGGAGCGGTGGTGGCATATAGAAAAGGCGGCAACAAACTGGACATGTTCCAGCATGGTATCGCCTTCGCGATCATCTTTGCGATTGTCGCTCTCTTCATCAATATTGCTATTCTGCGGATGATGTGAGGCCCCCATGTTTCTGCCCTTCTTTGAGAACCTCCGAGAAGCTCAGATCCCTGTGTCCCTCCGCGAATATCTGACCTTTCTTGAAGCCGTGAAAGCGGGTCTTGTGACCTATGACATCGAGGGNTTCTACTACCTCGCACGCACATCCATGGTCAAGGACGAGCGCCATATCGACAGGTTTGATCGCGCTTTTTCCAAAACATTTGAAGGCCTTGAGAGCATTACTTTAAGTGATGCTTTAAATGCAGTTGATATCCCCGCAGAGTGGCTTGAAAAGCTGGCAGAGAAACATCTGTCTGAGGAAGAGCGCGCCGAGATCGAAGCTTTAGGCGGCTTTGACAAGCTCATGGAAACCTTGAAAGAACGCCTCAAAGAGCAAGAGGGCCGCCATCAGGGTGGCAGCAAATGGATCGGCACAGCCGGCACATCTCCTTTTGGCGCCTACGGTTACAACCCTGAAGGCGTGCGCATTGGCCAGAGCGAAAGCCGCCACAAAAGCGCTGTCAAAGTCTGGGACAAACGCGAGTTCAAAAACCTCGATGGCGATGTCGAGCTTGGCACCCGTAACATCAAAGTCGCGCTCAAGCGCCTGCGCCGCTGGGCCCGCGACGGGGCCCATGACGAGCTCGACCTTGACGGCACGATCCGCGCCACGGCCGAGCACGGCTACCTCGATGTGAAGACCCGCCCCGAGCGGCGCAACGCCGTGAAAGTGCTCTTGTTCCTTGATATCGGCGGCTCGATGGACCCCCACATCAAGATGGTCGAAGAGCTTTTCTCTGCCGCCAAGTCNGAGTTCAAACACTTTGAGCATTTCTACTTNCACAACTGCCTCTATGAGGGCGTCTGGAAAGACAATGCCCGCCGCTGGGACCAGCAAACCCCCACATGGGAGGTTCTGCGCACCTATGGGGCCGACTACAAATGTATCTTCGTGGGCGATGCCTCCATGTCGCCCTACGAGGTCGCCTATGCAGGCGGCGCAAACGAACACTGGAACCCCGAGGCGGGGCAGGTCTGGCTCGAGCGCGCCCGCGCGCAATGGGCCAACAACGTCTGGATCAACCCTGTGCCCGAAAAATACTGGAGCTATACCCAGTCCATCGGCATGATTCAGGAGATCTTCGAAGATCGCATGGTGCCCATGACACTTGATGGCATCACCCGTGGCATGCGCGAGCTGATCTAGCCGCGCACGCCGCATTGACTAATTTTCGGTTAACAAGACGTCGCACAAGGCGGTGCACGCATGGTGCACGCCCGGTGCACGCAGTGTGCCCCCCTGTTTCGGGAGGCTCAATGGCCGTTAACCCCACCGCGCGCTGCGCTCAGAGCTCGAACAAGGCCCCCGGCCCCCAGCCGCTTGCATCGACCTGCGCCAGTTTTAACAAGTGCCAGATAAGCGCTTGATTTGACGAGATAACAGGGCAGCCCGCGCGCCGTTCGGCTTCGGCCAGAATGCCGAATGTCCGCAAGTTGGTGCAACTTGCGAAGATCGCATCGCAAGCGCTTGATTTTGCTATGCTTTCAATCGCTTCCAATGTGCTGATTTCAGCGATCCGCGCGACCTTTTTGTCCTCGGCCACGTTAAAACTCAGCTCGGAAACCGTCTCAAATCCGGCCTCTCCCAGCAGCTCCCGCATCGGCGCAGTCACCTCTTTGACATAGGGGCTGACAAAGCCAATTTTCTTTGCCTTCAAGGCCTTAAGCGCCGCCATCACAGCCGAGATCGGATCGGTGACCGCCGCGCGCGGGTGGCTNCGCCCCACCAGCTCCGCCACCCGTGCAGGCCCGATCACCGTGCTCGCAGAGGTGCAGGCATAGCCCACAGCCGCCAAACCCTCTGGCAACAACGCAGCCACATCAGGCAAGCGTTCTTCCATCATTTTCAGGGTCTTAGGTGTCACATCTGCTTCAGCCGCAATGCGCGCATGAACAAGGCTCACATCACGCCCCGCCAGAACCTGCCGCGCCTCGCTTTCCAGTGTCTCGTCGGTTGAGAGCACAATAAGGCCCAGCTTCGCCGCGCCACCAAACCCTTGATCTAGAACATAATTTGGCACCGTACGCTCCTCGAAATATCGCTGGCACGAATCTGCAACCACACCTAACCTTGCCCTATGACCAGCGCCTCTGTCACGCCTATTGCTCTTCCCGGCCAAACCCTCTTTGGCCCAATAGGCCGTAGCACAGCCAAACACCCGTTGCGCAGCCCCCTCAAAGCCCCCATATCTTTGCCATGTTAAAGCTCCTCCCCCTTATCCTGCCGCTGCTCTATGGCTACGTCATCTACCGCTTTTCTGTGCGCAACACGTTGAAAGAGCTTGATGAAAAGTCATCCGAGCTTGCCGACCCTGCCTTTCAACCCGTGCTTTCACGGCTCGCGGCTGCGCTCGGCCTTGAGCGTGTGCGCGTGTATCTTTACGAGATCGAGCCGGTCAACGGCCTCGCAGCGCCGGACGGGCGGATTTTCATAACCCGTGGGTTTTACAACAAGTTTCGCCAAGGCGAAGTGAGCGCCGAAGAGCTCGCAAGCGTTATCGCTCACGAACTTGGCCATGTCGCCTTGGGCCACTCGCGCCGCCGCATGATCGATTTTTCAGGGCAAAATGCGATGCGCATGGCGCTTGGGGCCGTGTTCTCGCGCTTCATTCCGGTGATCGGCTACTGGCTTGCCAATTTTGCCACATCGCTTCTCGCGGCGCGGCTCTCGCGCTCGGATGAATATGAGGCCGATGAATACGCCGCTGCGCTCATGACAAAGGCTGGCTTCGGGGTGACCCCGCAGATCGAACTATTCCACAAGCTGGAGCGCCTCACAGGCGCTGTGGCGGGCAGCCCGCCCGCATGGCTGCTCAGCCACCCCAAAACAGACGAACGTATCGAGGCGATCCGCAGCCTCGAGGCGCGCTGGCAGAAGGCTTAAGACAGCGCTTTCGCCAGCCGCGGCAAGCGGGCCTTTTTAAACAATGTGCGCATCGTCCACGCCTCACCTGACAGCTCGCAAGCCACCCGCAACACACGCGCAGCAACCGCTGAAACACGTTCAGGATCCGCCGCAAAAACACCCCGCAGGTAGGCATCCGGATCCATCAGGCTCAGGCCCTCCTCCGCCAAGATTTGCGCAGGAAAATCCTTTTTATTCAATGTGATAATAGCATCAGCCGAGCCTGCAACAGCCGCTGCAAGCACGTGGATATCGCCCGCATCAGGCAGCCAAAGGCGCGCTTTGAGCCCCTCGCCATAGCGCACCCGCCCGTTTGGCCAGCGAGCGTTGAGCATGGCTATTTCACCCTCGGCAAACACGCGTGCACCCGCCTGATGCTTTTCTGCTGTATGGGCCCACTCGCCCTCGATCTCGGCAGACCACAGCGGCTCGAAAGCCCCCGCATCCGCCACGCCCAAGAGCATCTCGCGCATGACAGTCGGATAGAGCACGCAAGTGTCTAGCAGGAGCTTCACAGGCGGTAGAACAACGCTTTGAGGTAGCCGCTTTCCGCCAGCTGCGGCATCAACGGGTGGTCAGGCCCCGCAAAGCCCGTATGGATGAGCTGGCTCGTGCGCCCTGCACGGCCAATGCCACGGCTGGAGGCTGCCCGAAACTTGCTCAAATCAGCCGCATGCGAGCAAGAGCACAGGCCCAGATAGCCACCCTCTTTCACCAAAACAGAAGCCAGCCGCGCAATCCGCTCATAGGCCCGCAAGCCCGCGTCGAGCGCCTTTTTAGACGGCGCAAAAGCGGGGGGATCACAGATCACCACATCAAATCGTCGGCCCTCTTGGGCCAGAGCCGCAAGGGCATCAAACGCATCAGAGACCCGTGTTTCAAAGCGCTCGGCCATACCTGAAGCCGCAGCGCCCGCTTGGGCCAGCTCAAGTGCCGCAGCCGAGCCATCGACAGCCACAGCGCTCGCTGCTCCGCCCGCCAAAGCCGCAAGGCCAAAGCCGCCGACATGGGAGAAAACATCAAGCACATCAGCACCTTGGCTCAGCTTCGCAGCAAAGGCCTGGTTGTCGCGTTGGTCAAAGAAGATCCCTGTTTTCTGCCCGCCTGTCAGGTCGGCCATATAGGTCGCACCGTTCATCATCACAGGCACTGGCGCTGTGGGGGCCGTGCCCGCCAACACGGCGCTGACGTCGTCCAGCCCCTCAAGGCCCCGCGCGCGCCCTGCGGCATTTTTCATGATCGTTGTGATACCATCCAGCGACAGCAGCGCTTCACACAGCGCATCCAGCTTGGCTTCGGCCCAAGCCGCATTTGGCTGCAACACAACCGTGTCGCCAAAGCGGTCGATGACCACACCGGGCAGGCCGTCGGCTTCGGCATGAACAAGGCGGTAAAATGGCTCTGAATAAAGGCGCTGGCGCATATCGAGCGCCTTTGTGAGCTTGGCCGCAAACCATGCCGCGTCAATCGTGGCAGTCACGTTGCGGTCCAGCATCCGCCCCGAAATCCGGCTTTCGGCGTTAAAGCCGACAAGCCCTATCGGCGCGCGCTCGGCGTCTTCCAGAAGCACCACCTCGCCTTTGGCGATGGCCTTGGTGCGGCGGTCGAGCACAAGTTCATTGTCAAACACCCAAGGCGCGCCATGGCGGATCTTGCGCGCGTCTGCTTTGGGGGTGAGGCGGATCGTTCTATAAGGGGACTGTGTCATGCAGCCCCCTTACATCACTTTTTGTTTGATGGGAAAGCCCTAGTAGAGCGCTGGAACAGGTGTTTCTGAGTTTGCAGCCTGTGCAACCTCCTCGCCTGCGTTGCGCGTCACAGCGCCTGTTGCAGCCGCAGCCGTTTCAAGCTCGCCGCGGATCACGCCAACCAAATGCTCGGTCACACGTTTTTTCTGGGTCTCGCCGCGCGCGTCAGCTTCAATCGCTGCTTGCCCGCCAAAGGCTTTCAGGTCTGCTTTCACTTTGCGTGGTGCCATAAGGTCGATGCCTGTCGCAGGGTCTGTCACACGCATCATAAAGCTGATGGAGTGGCTGCCACCGACCGTGTAGCGCGCTTTGTCGGTCACCGAGTGAAAGCGCAACACATCAATCTCGACATGAGCAGGCGTTGCGCCTCTCAGGTCTTTTGTGGCAACTTTGGCGCTATCTTGAAAGATCGGCACCCACCTGCTCATAGCGGTCGCCACGCGCCTCACCGCGCCAGACAATATCGGCAACAGGGTAAAACAGCTCCGCTTCAGAAACCCGCAAATCGCGCGAAACATTCACCTCGACATCACGGATCGCGATAACCTCGCTGAGCGGCGATTGCTCTTTAGGCGCCTCAAAAGATGCGTTTCGTGTGGCCACATCAACGCTGGCACATCCAGAAACAGTCAGCGCCAACGCGGCTACCAATGTTGCTTTTACGAATTTCATGTCCATTCTCCTTGGGCCTTTGCCCTTTACTGCTCGAGTAAGAGACTGGCCTCGGAATGGGACGACTTTATGGCATCATATAGGTAAATAGGTGGTCGCTCAGAGCATGGTTAATGCGGCGTATCACGCCGCCGCGCCATCCAGCCACCACGGCGGCGAGGCGCTTTCATCGTCTCAAGCCCGTCCTTGAGAACCTCGGTCATAGGGTGCCCCGCAACCCCGTGGCGCGCGAGCAAAAGGCCGATGGTCTCTGTCTGATCCATCTCGACAGGCAGGCTCAGCGCCCAGTCCAGAAAGATCGAGCGGCACTCGGGCGCAGTGATGCCTTCGATGTTGTAAGCCTCACGAATAAGCGCCTTCGGATCGTAAATGTCACCCTTCATCGCCTGCTCCTCCCAAAGTGGCCGCTATGATTGCCGCCGCAGCGTTTGCGCAGCTTTGCAACTCTGTTTGCAAGCTGGCAAGGCAATTCGCCCCTGTCTCTCTTAAGACAAGCTGCGCGGCTCCGACACTGGCGCTGTCTGCATCAAAAGGCTTGTCTGACAAGAACCGTGTACTGAGGTTCAGCGCCCAGAGAAGCCGATAGGCGCGCATCAAGGCTCGGTCGCCAGCCTTATCCACCAACCCGGCCTCCAGAAGCCCCTTCACACCCGCTTGCACACGCACGCTGGCGCCTCCTGCCGCCAAAGCGCCCATCTGGGAAAAAAGCTCAATGTCCTGCAAGCGCCCTGCCCCCAGCTTGGCATCCCATGGCCCGCTGGGCGACTTGGCGGTCGCAATCTTGCTGCGCATCTCGGCCACACCCCTGCGCGTGCGGCTGCGATCTTGGCCCTTTTCCGCCAGAATCGCTTGGCGAAAGGCCGTAAACTCGGCACCCAAGCTCGCAAGCCCGCAGATCGGGCGCGCCCGCACAAGCGCCAGATGTTCCCAAAGCCAGGCTTCGCTCTGCTGATACGATTTGAACGCAGGCCAGCTGGTGGCAACGGGCCCTTGGTTGCCCGAGGGCCGCAAGCGCATATCAAGCTCATAGAGCCTGCCCTCGGCCATAGGCGCACTCACCGCGGTCACAAGCGCTTGCGTCAGCCGCGCATAATAGGGCCGCGTGGCCAAAGGCCGCCTGCCCGTAGACATCTCCACATCCTCGGGGTCATAGATCACAATGATATCAAGGTCAGACGCGCTGGTCAGGCGGCCTGCGCCCAACGAGCCCATGCCGATGACCGTTGCGCCCTTGCCGGGCTGGGGGCCATGCTTCTCTTCAAATTGTGCCACCACCTCGGGCCAGAGCGCCACAAGCGCGGCCTCGGCCAGCTGGGCATATTGCGTACCCGCCTCCTCCGCTCCCGTCAGACCGCGCAAGAAGTGGACGCCGACGCGAAAGTGCCACTCTTTGTTCCAACGGCGCGCAAGGTCCAGCTTGCGCTCATAGTCTTCCTCTGCGGTCAGAAGCGCGCCCAGTTCCCCCGCCAAAGCTGCCACACTTGGCCAATCAGAGAAGAAGTCTCCCCCGATGACCGCGTCAAACACAGCCGAATTGCGGCTGAGGTGGCGCGCAAGTGCAGGGGCTGTGCTGACAATATCAACCACAAGGTCAACAAGCTGCGGGTTGGCCTCAAAAAGCGAAAACAGCTGCACACCCGCGGGCAGACCCGCCAAAAAGCCATCAAACGCCAGCAGCGCCGCGTGAGGGTCAGAGGAAAGCGCCAGCGCGCGCAGAATATCTGGCTTGAGGCGGTTGAAAATCTGCGTGCCCCGCTCCGAGCGCAGCGCAGCATAAGTCGGCCAGCGGCTGATCACGTCCTGATCCAGCGTCTCCAGCTCGGGGCCCGCCGCTTCGGGCGCAATCGCATCAGGCGCAAAGAAGCCCTCGGTCAGCTCGTGCACCTCTTCCAGCCGCTCTCGTAGCTCGGCCTCAAGGCTGGCGCGCTCTCGACCCATAAAGGCCGCAAGCTGCTCCAT
>P_2C_Liq_3_UnCtyDRAFT_100512_pt1 | contig 11562 bp, 8 predicted proteins | sample Pon2CUnioCityCA_3_FD_9720 | JGI IMG/M metagenome (IMG submission 9720)
TCGCCGCCAAGTCCAACATCTGCTCGGCCAGCAACTTCTTCAGCTTTGCGTTCTCGTCCTCAAGCGCCTTCAGCCGCTTGGCCTCCGACACCGTCATCCCGGAATACTTCGCCTTCCAGGCATAAAACGTGCCCTCAGACATCCCGTGCTTGCGGCAGAGGTCAGCACACTTCGCCCCCGCCTCATGCTCCTGCAAGATGCCAATGATCTGCTCTTCCGTCAGTCGTGCCTTCTTCATCGTCCGTCCTCTCCATGGGCCGGACTCTAATCGCAGATGGAGGAAAAATCCCGTGGCAGGTCAGCCGGACTGTGTAGGCAAGCGGCATGAGGATGTGATCAAGAGGTTGTTGCAAGGCGGCAAGATAGGCCGCTCACCCTCGGAGCGTCACCTCAAACAAGTGCCCCCAGTCACCAACGGAAGCACCATGTGGCCTGCAGAGGCCTATGGACTTGCAAGACCACTCGGACGCTTATGACAATTCATAAATCAAGCCATCTGCTTCCAAGCGCAATTGGGCGCTGACGTTCAACTCGCTTGGGAGAATAGAACGGAGCAGCAAAGTGCCAAACCCCTCCCTGTTTCCCGGTACAACGGTTGGCCCTCCGCGTTCTGTCCAGGTCAGGCGCTGGAATGCTTCGCCCTTTGCCTGAACGCAGATCCGGACCTCTCCGGCATCATTTGAAAGAGCGCCGTATTTGACGGCATTGGTGAGCAGCTCGTGTATGGCGAGGCCCGTCAGCATGGCGGTGTTCGGCGAAAGGCTGACATTGTCTCCTTCGCAGATCACACGTGCGCTTTGGGCGCTGGCATAGGCGCTGAGTTCAAGAGCGAGAATGTCCTTGAATGTCTGTTTTTGCCATCCGCTGGAGGTCAGCTTGTCATGGGTTCGGGCCATGGCTGCCAGACGTTCGTCAAGCTCTTCGACCATGCTCTGCGGGTCGGTTGCGGTAGAAGCGGTGAACCGTGTCACAGCTTGGATGGTGGCGATAACATTTTTGACCCGATGCTCAAGCTCTGCCACCAGGATATCCTTGCGGTCCGTTGCTTCCAAAAGCGCGGTCTGGTCGGTGATGGTAATCAGCACCTCCTGAATGTCTTCTGTGCTGCGATGCACGGGGGAGACCGAGATCAAGACCCGCCGCAATGAATTGTCTACGGGTGTGATGATACGTTCGTCATAACGTGAGGTCTGTCCCCCTAACGCAGTTTTCAAGGCGGTCTGCAGGCGATCGACCGCGTCGTTCTCCATCTCGACACTGGCCAGATATTGAAAATTGATCCCGATCAAGTCAGCCTTTGATTTTCCAATTGCTGCCGTTACGCTGTTGTTAACGTCGAGCAACACGCCATCGCGGTCCACCAATATAACCTGTGCTTCAAGCGCCTCAATGATGCTGGTCTGACGCAGTGTCTGCTGCACGTTTGCATCGCGCATGGCGACAAGTTCGGAAATCTCCAGGCTGACAGTCACGACACCCGTAATATTGCCCGCCAAATCGCGATAAGGCTGGATGATACGCCGAAAGACACCTTCAATTTTCTCTCCACGTGCATTTATGGAGTTGACTATAACTTCTCGATCAATATGAGTTTTTGCATCTTTATATACAGAATCATATGTAGCTTTCAGTGATTTGTAGTCTTGGGGAATAAACTCATCGACTGTCTTTCCAATCGGATCTTCTGTCCCAAGAATTTCGCGTGCCTTCCGGTTCGCATGGACGATCACATGGTCCGGACCTTGGTGAATGACAATAGAAAAAGGAACATGTTCGAAATTTCTCAGAATTCGTGAGCCAGCCTCCAGAAGCTCGGTTTTTTTTGCTTCAAGACTTTTTTCTAATCTTTTTTGTTGTGTGATTTCCAAAGCTGTGAACGCGATTTCAATCGTGTCACTGCCGTCGACCACGATCGGAAAATAATTGGAGATCCAGGTTTGAATTTCTTCGTTTTTCGACTGGATCCAAGCGTTTATTTCCACATCGAAAATTGGCTCCTTCGTCTGGGTTATTTTGTGAAACAGAGGTTTGACCTTATTCCAAACATCAGGAACAACTTCCTCGGGATGGCGCCCAACAATCTGTGATGCTGGCTTCCCGATCATTTTGGCCAATGCTTCGTTGACGCGCAGATATCGCATGTCGGGTCCATGCATGGCAGCGCCTATCGGGGTGCGGTCATAGAATGCTTCAAGTTCAGCAAGCCGATGTGCCAGTTGCTGGCTGGCCAGCTTGAGAGCCCATTGCTGCTCCAGTTGTTCGGTTATTTCAAAAAACGAGACGACAACCCCGTCTCTCCTGTTGTCAGGATCCAGGTATGGTCTTATTTTGACAATGTAATTGTGCCTCCTGTCCAGCGTGGATACTTCACGGGAAAATGTCGCCAAGGTTTTCTCTGGCTGCGTCAGATCGTCCTTGAGTTGTGGATAATCAAGTATCGTCACGAGATCAAAGATGGAGCGCCCAACATCCCGATCCTGAATGGAAAAGAGGTCTTTGCTGCGCGGTGTGAAGAGTTTAAGCAAACCTTGACGATCAACAAACATGATTGCGATATCGATGTTTTCGATCAGGTTTCGGAGATTGTTGTTTGCCACACCAAGGGCTTTGTTCTTCGCCGTCAGTTCGGAATTTATAATTTCAAGATCAGTATTCACGGAGTGTAATTCTTCTCTGGAGCTTTCCAGCTCTTCGTTTGAGCTCTGGAGCTCTTCGTTGATTGTCAAAAGTTCTTCGTTACTTGCCCAAAGTTCCTGTTCTGCCATCTTGAAATCGCGTTCACGATCCAGAAGGCGTTTTCTCGCCATGGTCAACTCTGCCTCATAAACAGATTCAGCCATATTGGCTGAAAAAATTGCGGCGCGTGTTTCTTTCCGGATGCGCACAGGCGAAAAGGCGACCAGGATGGACTTTGCTTCTTCATCCATTGGACGCGCCTGCAGGTCGAACATGTGCGCGATCCCATCGATCTCAACCATGATATCAGAAAGCGTTGTTTCGCTCTTTCGTTGACGAACATCCTTCAGGATCAATCGCAGCGGCATGCGCATGCTTTCGATAAAGTAATCTTCAAAAACCGGGCTCGGAACACCTTTGGCTGGTCGGAGAAAACGGCGTGCAGCTTCCGATGCATACAGAACTTCATCATACTGGCTAATTCGGACAAATGGCGGAGCAAAGCTTGTCAGGAAGGCCTGTTCCGTATCCGTTTCAAGATTGATGCTGCCACGGGTTCTACGTGCAAACGCCATGTCATGTAGTTGCTTCGGCGATTTAGGCAATCGCATGGAAAAGGCGTTGGTGAGGACTGTTTGTGCAAGGTTTGCTGCAGAATCATCACGTTTGAAAATGCGCGCATGACGATCTACAATTTCAAAAAGACGCGTGTTGCCAGAGAGATGTTCCGAAGGGCCCAGCCAGAGAAACCCATGTGGGTTGAGCGCATAGTGGAAGCGCGAGACAATGTCTTCTTGAGCGACGTGATCAACATAGATCATCAGATTGCGGCAAGAAATCAGGTCGACCTTCGAAAAGGGGGGGTCTGTCAAAACGTTGTGCCGTGCAAAAACGCACATGTTGCGCAAGCGCGCCGAGACGGTCAGAAGACCATGATCGTCGTCGAAAAAACGCTCTTGCCGAGCTTTGCTGACGGGTGTGAGGGCATTTCGGTCATATACACCTCGGCGTGCAGTCGCGAGGGCATCGGGGTTAATATCTGTGCCGAACAATTTCCAGGACCGTTGGTCTCCGGTCTTGTCCTGGAGTTCGGATATAAGGAGTGCAAGGGAATACACCTCCTCGCCGGAGGAACATCCCGGGCACCATATTCGAAACTCGTCTTGGTCGCTTTGCAGAAGGTCAGGGAGAACGGTTTCCGCAATGGTTCCGAACATATCTGCGTTGCGAAAGAACTGGGTTACCCCGATCAGGAAATCTCGCGCGAGCTCTCGGGGCTCATCTTCTGAGCTGCGCAACAGGTCGATATACTCATCGACGCCTGACACGCGACGCATCAGCATTCTGCGCAGGACACGCCTGCGCAAGGTCGCCGGTTTGTAATTATGAAATCCGGTCTCGTCAGTGATCTCCAATCTGTTCAGAAGGGCGGGTAAGCGTGCCTCGATATCTTGGTTGAGGGTCTCGTTTCGGACGATGGGAACCTGCTTGCGCCATTTCTCCAATTGCAGAAGTTTGGCAGGTATAGCTTTTGGTTCCAGTTTGAAGTCGATCAGACCCGTTTCGGCGGCGCTGTTCGGCATCCCGGCGAACTTGGCGCTGGTGGCGAGCTGCGCGAACGTCACACCTCCCGCCGTTTTGATGGCCTCGATCCCGATGGTCCCATCACTGCCCGTACCGGACAAGACAACGGCGTAAGCGTTGCTGCCCTGATCTTCTGCCAAGGATTGGAAAAACAGATCGATTGGCAAATGAAGTCGGTCATCCACATCGCTGTCTTTCAAGATCAGGATCCCATCCTTGATCGACAGATGAACGCCAGGTGGAACCACCTGGACCGTGTTCGGCTTCGGGATGTCGCCTGTCCTGATCTGCTCGACCTGCATCGTGGTGTGGCTTGCCAGGATGTCCGCCAGCATCGATGTTCGCCCGCGGGCCATGTGTTGCACGATGACAAAGGCAAGGCCAGTATCTGCAGGCGTTGCATCAAGAAGCTCCGCCAGCGCCTCGATCCCACCTGCCGATGCGCCGATGGCCACGATGGTGCTCCCCACGTTTGCTCCTCTTCGCGTTTGCCCGCTTCCTTATGCGCTTTTCTGCTCAATTCCATGATTGGAAGAATTACAGAATGAAGCACCATCCTTGATTACGGAGAAAGCGTGCCACAATGAGTGTTACATTTCAAAGGCTTTCAGGTCTCTATAATGCATTGATCAATTCTGAATATTTGCTTGCATTACTGAACTTGGACAAGATTTCAACACTGTCCAAGGCAGCGGGAAGGCCAAGATTTTTCAAGGACTCTTTTGAGTAGGACGTCAGGAAATAGATCGGAACATTGCCATCTTGCAGCAGACACGCAAGCTCGAAACACGTATCATCGCCAAGATTGACGTCCAGAAAAGCAATATCCGGTAAATCTTTTGATACAAGCTCGAAAGCTTTTTGTGCGCTGTTGCACACGACAAGCTTGCGGTCGCTTAAACCTTCAATTTTATGTGCGAGAAGGGCAGCGATGAGCGCCTCATCTTCTACGAGAAGTACATATGCCATGATACGCATTCAACCTAAGCGGAGAGCGTATCTAGACAATCCCTCGACAGCTGTTTCTCCTAAGGATTTCAGGTATCCCCAACCAAAGACATGAAAAATGTGTCGAGATGGCAACAGGGTGGGATCAGAAAACAATTTCTGGAAAAACGAACCAAACCTGACCGTTGTTCCCCGAATTGACCAGTGAGCTATTGCCTGTGGGATTGGCATCGTGAGATCGGAACAGGAAGACCGCTCAGAGGCTACCTTTGACCGAAGCCCAGCCCTGACCGGAGCAGAGCGTATTGGAAACCGGAGCTCATGTCGTCCTGTGTCCTGCGGATGCATCTTCACATGTCCTTTCCCGTCATATGAAAGGTATCTATAAATTGATTATTTTAAAAAACTATAGGGTATTTTCACCAGTCCAGCTGATTTCCAGATATGACGAGGTCCGTTTCGGACGGCGTCTTCGGTCATATACGTCACGTTGAGGCAAGTCCAAGCACCTGCCTCCGGCCCTTCCTCGGGCATGAAGAGAAGCCTCGGGATCAGAGGTGTCGGTCCTGGGTTGCACCGCTCTTCATTACAGCTAGAGAGGAGCGGGGGCAGGTGAGGATGGCCTCTGGAGGCGAGATCGAGACTCCAATTTACCGGGTAAAATATTTAACCGGATAATATGGAGTGGGTGGGACGGCACGATGATCCTGGATGACGGATTGCGATTACCTGTCGCGCTCGTCAAAACGGTATCGTCAGACACGTAACGGATCCATAAAATGACATTAAGACTTCTGGCCGGCTTGGTTGCAGTGGCGCTTGTGGCTGCCTGCGCTACCTTGAGTGAAGAGGAATGCATCGAGGGCAATTGGCGCGAGATCGGTCAACGGGATGGACAGGCCGGCCGGACCGCGAGTTTCCTCACGGAGCATGCCAAGGCCTGCGAAAAGATCGGCATTCTGCCGGACCAATCGCTCTGGGAACAGGGGCGGCAGGCCGGGTTGTCCGCTTATTGTACCCCTCCAAAAGCCTATGACGAAGGGCGCTCGGGGCGTGGTCTGTCGCCAGTCTGTCCTGCGGCGCAATTGCCCGCGCTGCAACTGGCCCATGGCAAGGGCATGGCATGGCATCGTCTCAGCAATGAGATCAATGTTCTGGATCGTGAAATGTCCGACTTGCACACCAAGGTCGTCAAAGAAAGCGACGAGAAAAAGCGGGCTTTATATTTGGCCAATATCCGCAGTCTTGAGAGCATCATCCGCCTGCTCGAAATGCGCCGCATGACCGAAGGCAGTTTCTGATCGCGATAGGGGCAGGGGATGTTCGTCATCTGTCTTGACGGCTGTTTTTCGCAGGAACAGGTCCGTGATCGCGCGGCGGTAAGCGTTGTGGACGATGCGTGTTCAGATCGCATCCATGAAGGTCGGCTCAAGGATGGTCCTGCCAAACTTTGAACGACGTGTTGGCTCTCTCTCACTTTGACTGATGGTCCAGCGCTGGTCGGAGATGCGGGGTCTGCCCATGATGAGGCAGACCCCGCATTCACATTAAAGCTGGACACCCTTCGTCAGGGCACCGTCGATCACAAGATTTGTCCCCGTAGTGAAGCTGGATGCCGGGCTCGCAAGAAATACGACGCCGCGGGCGATTTCTTCAGGTTTCGCCATACGCCCAGTGGGGTTCAAAGCCAGCGCCTCTGCGTAGAGGCCAGGCATGTTGGTTTCGATGTTTTGCCAAATGCCACCATCGAAATAAGTATTTCCCGGTGATACCGTATTGGCACGGATGCCCTTCGCGGCCAGTTTGTAAGCCAGTCCCTGCGCATAATGTACGATGGCTGCCTTGAAAGCGCCGTAGGCGGGCCCGGTGAAATCGATCTCACGGCCTGATACGGAGGAAACCAGCATTATGGACGCTGCTGAACTCTTTTCAAGCCAAGGCATGGCGACATTCACAAGGCGGACAGAATGCATCATGTCTGTTTCAAAGCTCGCCTGCCAGGCATCTTCGTCATCGCTCACGGCCAAGGCAGAGACATTGCCGATCACGATGTCTATTCCCCCAAGTGCCTCGGCTGACTTTGTGACCCAAGCTTCCAGAGCGGTCTTGTCTGAGACGTCGAGCGCTGTGCCATATGCAGTCGCGCCGAGGGCTGTCAGACGTGAGATCGCCGTTTCAACATCTGCCGAAGTGCGGGCACAGATGGACAGGGCAGCCCCTTCAGCCGCCAGAATCTCAGCACAGTGAAAGCCGATGCCCTTACTACCCCCGGTGATGAGAGCACGCAGTCCTTAAGACCAAGTTCCATGGTCAACCCCTTGATATCAAGTCAGATATTTCTTTTCGATCCCAGCTGCGAGGCTGTATTTCGGATCAACCATATTGCCCAGGCGGACTTTCCCGCACATCGTCAACAACATGTATGCATCGGCTTCGGATTGGCCGGTCTCCGCTGCCACCCAGCGGACCAACTCACGATACGCGATACGAGCCGCATCCTCCATCGGGCGTGCCGATCCGATGAACATGATCTTGTCTTCTGTTTCAAGTTGTGGCCAGCTGTTGCCGTAATCCTTGATCAGATCAATGTGAATTTCGANTGTCGCAGGAATTTCCAAAGCGACACCACACAACTCTCCGTCGCCTTGGATTGCGTGGCAGTCGCCCAGATAGAGGTAACCGCCATCGGTGTTCACCGGGAGACCTATCAGGGTTGTAAATACAAAATCCGGTCTGTCCTCGATGATTTGATTGACCACATCACTCAAGTCGATTTCGCCAACAGGAAAGTACCGTTCTCCCAGAACCACGCCTCCAGAGGCAGCAATCGCCTCACGAAGAATGCGGTTGTTTTCCCACGCCCAGATATAGTTGGAGTCAACCATCCAGCCATGTGTGCCAAACTGCCTCAAAAGATGGCGTGTCAGTGGCACGATGTGCTGATTGGGACCAGCACCACTATAGACAACATTCTCGAAGCCTTCGTAGTGAGAAGGATACCAGAGAAGGGCATCCGCCTTTTCGAAAAGCGGCAACACCTCCTTTCGACTGGACGAGGTATAGCAGCCCACCACATGCTTCAAACCATGATCCTGCAGTAGAGAGCGTGCGCCCTCCACATAGTTCGAGAGTACACCGGCGGGATCGATGGATACCGGCGTGATACTCACCGACTGGTTTGGGCTTGCGTTGATTTCCTCGATAGCCAGCTTTGCTCCGGCATGCATGACGCGGCTGACAGCCTCATAGGAGCCGCCCTGCGACATCAGCAATCCTATCGGGAGTTCCAGTCTCTGGGTCATCAGTCCTCGAACGCGAAAAAGCCCCTGACAGCATTTCTGCTGCAGGCATTTCTGCTGCAGAGGCTACATTGCCAAGCCGCTTTGCGCGGCAGTTCATTCTATGATTTGTGGCGGTCTCCTCATTGTGCCCGTAACCACACGACTCAAACCTAAGACAGTGCCGAATGATTTGGCAAGTAATTTGGTGATTGCACAGGTCCATCTGGAAGAAAGCTGCATACAATATGTGCAGATTGCGTAATCCAGAGCTGTTCAAAGCAGTTTCACTGAGCGTTTGTGGCGGCATGGGACGCTCTTACCCCAGATTCACACCCACCCTCCATTCCGCATCCTCCTCGCCGCTCTTGGAGACCTGAAAGCTTTGCCCGATCTTGAGCGTGCCAGCCTTTGGCCGGGGAACCGGCGCAGGACGGAGAGGCGGCCTGTCTTGCTGGAAGCCCAACAATCGAGGTTTTGCGAAGAACGCTTTAATCTTTCAGCCCGAAGGTCAGGGCAGGGGCGGTTTCCCTGTCCGCAACCCGGCTCAACATGTCGAGCATGGCCGGGTAATACCCCTGTCCCACGTCAAGTTCAGGCGTGTCGAAGCTTCGCCCATCGACCAGCCGGTGAACTGCGGCAAAGCCCTCGTAGGAGCTTGTGTCGAGAACACTTCGGTCCTTGAGGTCAACGACAACAGGCGTAATCTGACCAGAGGCGCTTGCGTAAATCTCCTTGGCATGGGCAACCGCCGCATGATCGCGGTGTCCGGACCAGATAAGGTACAACGGCACCCGGACCGCATCGTACCCGTAATGTGCCATGTGCTCGGACGACGGTCTGAGACCGGCAATGTCGACCTCGGCCCAATTCGGAATGCCGGTAGACCTGGCAAGCTCGTCCAGGATCACCAAGCCGTCATTGGCCACCTGAGCCAATCGCGGATCACGGATCAATGCCGACAGGTCATAGAGCGCGCGGGGCATGATATAAGAGGGGTTGATGATCGCCTTGGTGCCACGCAGGAACCCTTCGGCTGCGGGCAAAAGGATCAACCGGTCGCGATTGCGGGGATCGGGGTGAACACAATGGGCGGATATCGCCTTTGCGATCTCTGTGGCATGGAACCGAGCCTTGGGAATGTCGAACCGGTCGGCCCCCATCGCCAAACCCCAAGCGAAAAAGAGATCGCCATCGGTTGCGTTCATGGCGTCCGGCGCTGTCTGGCCCGGTACCAGTTTCCAGTTCAGAAGCGCATCGTTGCGACGGTTCAGATTTGCAGAGGTCCAGGACCAGATCGCGTCAAACGCGGCACGGTCACCATGGATGACAGACAAGACCAGCCCGTAGCCCTGACCCTCGGAATGGGTCGACTGATCCTGCAAGTGATCGACGACACGACCGTCCGGCATCAGAAACGTGGCTTTCCACGCCGTCCAATCCCGATCATTCACCGTGTCCACCCCATTCGACTGCGCCAACGCCGAAAAGGGCGCACAGACCGCAAGAGCAGTCAATGTCGAAAGGAAGTTGCGTCTGTTCATGCGGCTGCTCAAATCCCTGGGCGCCATGGCCCACTTGCGTTGTCAGTCCGAAGGGTAAACTCTTCGTCGTCTTGATCAGTTTCAGGCAAACGCTTGCGCGCTGTCTCGTCTGACGATGTTGAGTGGGCGACGATCTCGGCTAGCTCCTGTCGAAGGTTTCAGAAAGTGCCTTTAGGTCGATCATCTTGACGTCCCCCGAGAACATCTCGTCTGAGGAGTGGTATGCTCGAGAAGCAGGAGGGCACATTCAGATCAGGCATCCATCGTCACGGCAGATATAAGTCCGTAGCATCATCACCTCGCTGCAACCGCGATCTTTTCGGGTCGTAGGTGGGTTAACTGTTTGGGGAACAGGGTGCGCCGGCAGTTGCCGGTGGATAACTGCCGGTAACCCACCTACAGAAGGAACGGTAAGTTCAATTGAGGACGTGTGACAACGGCGCAATAGTATAGGCCAGTACTTTTTCTATTTCGTAATCGCTTTAGAATTCATGCTTTGTATCTTAATGGTGTTTTTTGTGAAATTGATATTTCAAAATATTGTTTTTTCATGATTTGAGGGGAAAGAGTAATTCTAATTTGTTGACTGGAGATCAGCACAGGTTATAATGCAGTATCACACGCGGAATTCTTTTGGGTTCTGCTCTCAACTTCAACCCTGGCGTCAGGTCAGGGTTTTTTCTTTTCTGCAGACGCGGCCAGATGTTGGTGCATGATGCCCGAAAGGATGTCGAAAATTTTCCAACTTCTGATTCATTTGGATTTTTCTGTATCGGGCGCGCGATCACGCCAATTTTATCTATCATGTATCATGCCTGACAAAGCGAGCGATAAGGCGCACGATCGCAAGCGGATATCGGGCATGTATAAAATTCATTTGCCCCTTCCCTTTCTTGAGGGTGTGGCAAGGGGTGATGTGCGATCCGTCAGGGTATGATGATACGGGACATGCTGGAGGTCGAGTTGGTACAAGTGAAAATCATGCTTCCAAAAAGAGAAATGTCTATAGAGGGCAATAACCTTGCTCGGGATTGTCGCGTTTCCAGGTGGTGAAAGGGTAACTGGTATGCGGATGTCTTCAGATACCTTAAGATGGACTGGAGAATTAGGCGCTTTGCTTGTTCGTCTTGGGCTCCCCGCCTGACATAGGATTCCCAAACCTTCTCGATCGTGGCATGATTGGCGGGCATGACGCTCCGACCTCTGCCTTTGCCTTGGCCTCGCCAACCGTACTGAGCTTGAAGCCCTGCTGATAAACCGCAACACACCACGCAAGCTCGCATGGCGTGGCGGGATCTTGCTTGCGACAACTGATGCCGTGGGAACCGTTGAGATCATGCGGCGGCAGGCTGGAGCGGTTTGTCGATGATGGCGTACCGGGGCTCAAGCGCGACCAAGACTCGGCCCTTGCGTTTGCCGCCGCTTCCGAGGCAGGTCCGGTCGGCAGTGATCGCGAAGACCGCGCAGGAGGTGCCGCCAAACGCCCCGCCCTGGAGCCGCGCGACGTTGGCCGAGGCGGTAGGGATATCGGC
>P_2C_Liq_3_UnCtyDRAFT_100513_pt1 | contig 11550 bp, 10 predicted proteins | sample Pon2CUnioCityCA_3_FD_9720 | JGI IMG/M metagenome (IMG submission 9720)
CCATTCATTCCTTTTACGTTTGGTACTTGCGTATATTCTTTATTGATGATTTTAGTATATGTTTCATATTGATTTTCAATTGCTGCAAACATTACTTTATCTTCTACAGATTGATGATCAATAGGGGTGGTTGTATAAATTTTTTGTGCAATTTCTTTAAAAACAGGAGCGGCTACAGTTGCCCCATAATATCCTTTCTTTTTATCTGGATCATGCACAACAACAATACAAGAATATTTAGGATTTTCTGCAGGAAAAAACCCCGCAAAAGAAGCTACATATCTTTCTGTAGAATAGTAACCACCTTCCCATTCTCCATCTTTATTTTTAACTCTTGGAATGTATTTTTTAGCAGTTCCTGTTTTACCTGCCATAGAAAAGTTTGGTGAATAAATATTATCTGCTGTTCCTTTTATCACCACATTTTCCATTACTTTACGAATCTTTTTTAAGGTTTCTGGTGATGCAATTCTCGGATTTACGATTTCGGTGTTAAAGGTTTTTTCTGCTTTGTCTTCTCTTCTTAATTCTTTAACAAAATGAGGTTTTACCATAACTCCGTTATTCGCAACAGCATTGTAAAACATAAGGGTTTGCATTGGTGTAATTGAAATGCCATAGCCCCAAGACATCCATTCTAAAGAAATTTTACTCCAACTTTTGTCTGATGGTTTTGGCACATAAGGCTTTCCTTCTCCTTTAATTTGAAAACCAATTGGTTTTGTAAAGCCGTACTCTTCTAGTTTAGAAATAAATTTTTGAGGTTGATGATCGTAATGCTCTTTTATCAACTTAACAATCCCCACGTTTGATGAGACTTCAAAAACACGTGCAGCAGAAATTTTACCATAGCCTCCTTTTTTAGAATCTTCTACCTTTCTATTGTTGATATAAATTCTACCTTTTTCGGTATCTACTACTGTAGATGTATCAATAACTTTATCATCTAAAGCCGCCATTAAACTGGCCAATTTAAATGTAGAACCAGGCTCGTGACTTTCCCAAACTGCGTAATTTCTCTTTTCGTAATATTTGCCTTTCGATGTTCTACCCAAATTAGAAATTGCTTTAATTTCTCCAGTTGCGGTTTCCATTACAACTGCACAACCATGATCTGCTTCGAAATACTCTAACTGTCGTAACAAAGCGTGATGCGTAATATCTTGAATATTAACATCTATTGTTGTAATAATATCATGTCCATCAATAGGCTCTTTTTCGTTAACATCAGAAATGGGTTTCCATTGATTTTTTGCAATTTTTTGCTTCCATCTTAAACCGTTTTCCCCTTGCATAAAATCTGCAAAAGCACCTTCTATGCCAGCCTCACCTCTAAAATCGTCATAACCAATGGTGCGTTCTGCAATTTTACCTATAGGATGTTCGCGCACTGTTTTATGCTCTGCTATAAAGCCTCCTTTATAGACTCCCAAGTTAAAAATTGGGAATTTTTTCATCTTTAAATAATCATTATAGCCAACATTTCTAGCAATTAACAAATACCTATTTTTACGTCGTTTTGCGGTTCTTAATTTATTTTGATAATACGCCTGAGAATTACCCAACATGTTTGACAATTCTTTAGATAAGGCTGCGATATTTTTTTCGAAAACTTTATTTTGAACAGCTGCCATGACATCCATTCTTATAGTGTATTTAGACATTGATGTAGCCAACAAATTACCATCTGCAGCATATACATTTCCTTTATTTGCTGTAATTGTAAATTGTTTTATCGTAAGCTCTGTTGATAATTTTTTATACTTTTCTCCTTGAAAGTATTGAATATTTACCACTCGAAAAATAACCGCAAACAAAATAAGCGTCATAAAAGAAGCCACTATGTAGAATTTAGTAAGTATGCTTTTTTTGTGGGTTGCCAATGTATTAATCTTTAATGGTTACTTTTATTTTTTTTGGGGGCTCTTCTGATGGTTTTAAACCTCTTGATTTTGCTTTTTCTCTAATGTTAGATTCCATTTTTAACCGCATTAAAATGGTACCTGTATCTACATATTCTGCTCTTAATTCTCGTTTCGTTTTATTTAATTCTGATATCTCAAAAACCTTTTTTTCTGCACTATGAGCACTATAAATCATAATCAACATTAACAAAACCACAAAAATTATAATACGCCAGTTTTTAAAAGCAGATTCATCTGTCAAGAAACTTCCTCTTAGAAAATCGTAAATTCCTCTTTTAACTTTTGTCATGTCTTTATTCAAAATTTAGCATTCAATATTTAAGTTTAACTTTTGAATATTGAATTTGAAACTTGAAACACTACCCTTTAAGTGTTGCAATTCGTAATTTTGCACTTCTTGCTCTGTTATTTATTTTAATTTCTTGAGGTGTAGGAATTATTAATTTGCCCACTTTTTTTAAAGGTTCATTCGAATTTCCAAACACATCTTTTTTAGGTTCTCCTTCAAATAAACCCGTTCTTATAAAACGCTTTACCAATCGATCTTCTAAAGAATGATAGGAAATAACACTCAACCTGCCATCCTCGTTTAATATATTGGGAATTTGCTCTAAAAATTCTTTTAAAACCTCAAGCTCTTCGTTTACTTCAATACGGATTGCTTGAAAAATTTGAGCTAAAATTTTATGCTCTTTTGCATTTGGTAAATAAGCTTTTAGCACTTCTTTTAATTGAAAACTAGTTTCAATTTTTTTACTTGCTCTTTCGTGCACAATTGTTCTTGCTAGTTTTCTTGAGTTTCTTAATTCGCCATATAAAAACAGTAATTCAGCTAACTTTTCTTCTGAATAATTATTGATAACATCTTGTGCAGATTTTTTAGATTTTTGATTCATTCGCATGTCTAAATCTGCCTCAAACCTTGTTGAAAACCCTCTTTCTGCCTGATCAAATTGATGCGATGACACTCCTAAATCGGCTAAAACTCCATCTACTTTTTTTATCCTATGAAACCTTAAAAATCTTGAGATGTATCGAAAGTTTTCTGGGATTAACACAAAACGTTCATCATCAATTACATTGGCTAAAGCATCCGGATCTTGATCAAAAGCGAATAACTTTCCTTTTTCTCCAAGTCTGTTTAAAATTTCTTTAGAATGCCCACCACCACCAAAAGTTACATCGACATAAATACCATCTTCTTTAATGGCCAATGCATCTATACTTTCTTTTAGCAAAACAGGATTATGATAATTACTCATCTTCATTTGTATTTACATCGCCCATAACTTCTTCTGCTAACTTTGCAAAACTCTCTGCTCCTTTTGTAATGGTTTCTTGATACCTGTCTTTATCCCAAATTTCAATAATACCAGCAGCTGCAGACATTACAATCTCCTTTTTTATACCAGCAAAATCACATAAATTTCTTGGAATTAAAAGTCTGCCAGTTGCATCTAATTCAATTAACTTTACGCCTGCCGAAAATATCCTTATGAAATCGTTTGTTTTTTTATTAAACCTATTTTTTTTACTAACGTCTAACATTGTTTTATCCCATTCTTCCATAGGATACAGCTCTAAACAAGACTCAAATATGGATTGCTTTAGCACAAAACCCTTTTGTAAAACAGAGGCAAGTTGCTTTTTGAAAGCAGATGGAAACATCACTCTTCCTTTGGCATCTGCCTTACAATTATATTCGCCAATTAGGTTTATCACTTAAAATATTAATTTATAGTTCAAAAATATACAAAAATTACCACTTTTTACCACTTTTTACCACTTTGTTAATAAAAACAGAGCAGACCCTTTATTTACCACAAAAAAGACTTGTTAATAAGTATAATTGACTGAAAATGAAATGCGTTTGTATGTTATAAAAAAGAACTACATTTGCGTTTAGTGAAATCAAACAAAAATCAATGACTGACAAGTTAAAAACTGAAGGTAAGTTTACGTATGCAGAGGCTGGAGAAGGGCCTACAATCATTGTTTTACACGGATTAATGGGTGCTCTAAGTAATTTTGGTCCTACTTTTGACTACTTCTCGAAAATTGGGTACAACGTATTAATTCCTGAATTGCCATTATACTCTCTTCCTTTAATAAAAACTAATGTTAAGCACTTAGCAAGTTTCTTAAAAGACTTTTTAGCGCATAAAAAGATTGATAAAGCGATACTTTTAGGAAATTCTTTAGGAGGCCATATCGCACTTTATTTTACCAAACATTATCCTGAAAAGGTAAGCGGAATGGTGCTTACAGGGAGTTCTGGATTGTATGAAAAGGCTATGGGAGACAGTTTTCCTAAAAGAGGAAATTACGAATATATCGCTGAAAAAGCGAAAGCTGTTTTTTTTGACCCAGCAATTGCAACCAAAGAATTGGTAGATGACGTTTATGCGACTGTAAATGATAGAATGAAAGCCTTAAAAACCTTATCTATTGCTAAAAGTGCTATAAGACACAATATGGCCAATGATTTGCCAGAAATGAAACAACCAGTTTGTTTGATTTGGGGAAAACAAGATGGAGTGACACCTCCTGAAGTTGCGCATGATTTTCATAAATTGTTGCCAAATTCAGATTTATTCTGGATTGATAAATGTGGACATGCTGCAATGATGGAACGACCTGAAGAGTTTAATGAAATTCTTGGTGATTGGCTAAAATCAACAACAATCTAAAATTTTAATGGTGTGAAAATTAAATCTGCTGAATTTGTAATGAGTAACAGCAATGTTATTAATGCACCTAAAGATAGGATTCCTGAATATGCTTTTATAGGACGCTCTAACGTTGGGAAATCTTCGTTAATTAACATGTTAATGGAGCGAAAAGATTTGGCTAAAATTTCTGGAAAACCAGGAAAAACACAACTTATTAATCATTTTAAAATCAATGATTCTTGGTTTTTAGTAGATTTACCTGGTTATGGTTATGCACAAGTATCTAAAAAGAAACGTGTTATTTTTCAATACTTTATAGAAAATTACTTTAAAGAAAGAGAACAATTGGTATGTACTTTTGTTTTGATTGATTCTAGACACGATCCTCAAAAAATTGATTTAGATTTTATGCAATTTTTGGGGGAAAATCAAATTCCTTTTTGCATCGTTTTTACAAAAGCAGATAAGCTAGGAAGTTCGAAATTAAACAAACAAATAACTTCTTATAAAAAGAAACTATTACAACATTGGGAGTCTTTGCCTATGAATTTTCTCACTTCTTCAACTACGGGTTTAGGTAGAAAAGAGTTTTTAGAATTTATTGACGGTGTAAACGAAGATGTTGCCAAAGATTTTAAATAGAAGCCCTTTTTAACTCCACTCAAGAAGATATTACATATGCATTCTACAAAAGAAAACTTGCAGGTACTTTTTGAAGATAATCATATTATCATCATCAACAAACGCTCTGGTGATATTACACAAGGTGATAAAACCGGTGACAAACCTTTAAGTGACGTTGTAAAGGAATATGTTAAAGAAAGATACAACAAAACTGGTAATGTGTATTTAGGGGTTGTGCATCGTTTAGACAGACCCACTTCTGGTGCAATTATATTTGCAAGAACTTCTAAAGCTTTAGAGCGTTTAAACAAAATGTTGCGCGATAAACAAATTAATAAAACGTATTGGGCTGTTGTTAAAAATCATCCGAAGAAAGAAAAAGATACGTTACTTAATTTCTTGAAAAAGAATCCTAAAAACAATAAATCTTCTGTATTTAGCAAAGAAATAACCGATTCTAAAAAAGCAGTTTTACACTACCAAGTGATTAAAAAATTAGATAATTATACGTTGCTAGAAGTCGATTTAGAAACAGGTAGACATCATCAAATTAGAGCCCAATTAGCTGCGATAGGTTTTCCTATAAAAGGAGATTTAAAATACGGTTTTAATAGAAGCAATAAAGATGGTAGCATCCATTTACACGCTCGTAAAATAGAGTTTATTCATCCAGTATCTAAAGAAAAAATTATAGTTACTGCCCCTACCCCTAATGAAGTAATTTGGCGCGCTTGTAACTAATTGCTATCTTTAGAAAAATAATTTTCTGAATGAGAGCTTTAAAATATTTTTCTATTCTTATTTTACCTTTAGTGGTCTACATTTCTTTTACAAACAAAGGATGGCTTACGCATTTACCTGCTTTTGTTTTCTTTGGATTTGTTCCTTTTGTAGATTTTTTTATCAAACCTAACACAAAAAACTTCAGCAAAGATGAAGAAAAAGAAGAGAAAGAAAATAAACTCTATACTTATCTCTTATACTTAACATTACCGATTCAAATTGTTTTTTTAATCTTCTTTTTTTATGCCATTCAAGAACCAAAATTAACCAATGCAGAACTCTTTGGTCGTATTTTTGGAATGGGCATTATGTGCGGTGTTATTGGTATAAATGTTGGGCACGAATTAGGGCATAGAAATAACAGGTTTGACGAATTTATAGGTGAAATTTTATTACTCACTTCTTTAAACACGCACTTTTTGCCTTATCATAATGGTGGGCATCATTATAATGTAGCCACTCCAAAAGACGCTGCAACTGCACGAAAAAACGAATGGATTTTTACATTTTGGATTCGTTCTCACTTCTCCAGTTATCTTGAAGCCTGGCAATTAGAAAACAAAAGAATGAAAAGCGAAAAGAGAAGCTGGTTTCATCATCAAAATAGAATGTTAATTTACACGTTATGTAACACCATTTTATTAAGTACTATCTATCTTTTCTTCGGACAGTTTGTGTTGTTTGCTTTTATTGGAGCAGCTATTTCTGGAATTCTACTATTAGAAACTGTAAATTATATTGAGCATTATGGTTTATTACGCAAACAAAATGAACACGGACGTTATGAACGTGTAAAACGAAATCATTCTTGGAACTCTAATCATCAAGTTGGGCAAGTATTATTGTTTAATTTGTCGCGTCATTCAGACCATCATTATAATGGATCAAAACATTATCAATTGTTAAAATCAGTGCCCGAAAGTCCGCAAATGCCAACAGGCTATCCTGGTATGATGCTACTTGCACTATTGCCTCCCCTATGGTTTTTGGTGATGAATAAAAAACTAAAACAAATCTCATAAAACGATGTATGTTACAAGAAAAAACAGTTTCGGAAGCTATTGCGTATAGACGCTCAGTAAGAGTTTACGATGCAGAAAAACCGATAGATAAAAACATTGTAAAGAAATGTATTGAACAAGCTGCTTTAGCACCCAACAGCAGCAATATGCAGTTGTGGGAGTTTTATCATATTACCTCCAAAGATAGTATTGCTAAAATTGCGCCTTTTTGTTTCAATCAAAATGCAGCAAGAACTGCGCAACAATTGGTTATTTTTGTTACGAGAAAAGATTTATGGAAACAAAGAGCGAAAGCGAATTTGAGTTTTATTGATACTAATTTTGGTGCAAACAACCCAAAAGCCGAACAAACCAAAAGAGAAAAAGTAGCCCGTAATTATTATGGAAAGATTATTCCTTTTGCGTATTCAGATTTTTTAGGAATATTAGGCTTTTTTAAATATCTAATGATTCTTGTTGTTGGGCTTTTTAAACCTATTTATAGAGAAGTAAGACAAAGCGACATGCGCATTGTAGCCCATAAAACATGTGGTTTGGCTGCACAAAACTTTATGATTTCTATGGCTGCTGTAGGTTACGATACTTGCCCAATGGAAGGTTCTGACACGTGGCGCGTAAAACGATTGTTAGGCTTACCTCCTGGAGCAGAAATTAATATGATTGTTTCTTGCGGAATTAGAAAACCTGAAGGTGTATATGGTGAGCGTTTTCGCATTCCTTTTGATGAAGTTTATAGAGAGGTTTAAAATAAGACATTAGACCGAAAAGTAATCCAAGAACAAATCAAAACTTCATTACAAGTATTTTAGTATGATATAACCTCTGCATTTTTACTAATAGATTGCCTCACAACTTTCGCAATCACGAACAATACCTTTGCCAAAACGAATTAATTCTTAGATTTTAGCACCAAAATAGTTTTACTTTTTTGAATTTCTGCTTCGTTTAATTGCATAGGTATAAACTTACCTTCTACATATTTTTGCGCCTGATCTTTATAATGTTCGCTAAAAACATTACCAGATTGCCCAGTTGGTATAATAGAAAGGCCATGCTCGACATCAGAAAAATCAATAACTCGCCTTGTTGATGGACCAGCAGTAACTTTATACACGCCTGTGCTATCTAGGTTAAAAATTTGGTTGTTAATTACCTCATTTCCGCCAATAGTTTCAAAAGGTCCCACATTAAAAAAGGTACCTAAAACTCCACCAGCTTTTCCAAAAGCATGTTCGTATTCTACAGAAATTACTCTGTTCCACGTCCAACTTTCAATATTTTCTCCTAATTGATTTTGTAAAAAAGCAATCGCATTTTTATACGATTTTGTAATGATTTCTTTCTTAGATTCAATTGTATTTGTAGTAGCAATATTATCCCACCAAACCGAATTTTGTCTATCAATTTGAGTTCTTAACACTTGGTCTTGCAATTGCGAGTTGATAAACAACTCAAAACCATCACCCAATTCATCTTGATAGGTGTTTTTTAAAAACTCAAATAAAAAACGATTGTAAATTGTTGGTGCAATCGATGTTTTTAGATAATCGCCTTGCCAGTTTGCTAAAATTGAAAAGGCTTGTTTTTCAGAAGCTGTTAAATCACTTTTAGCAATAGTTTTCAGTAAATCTTTACCTATATTGTGATCTTCCGAAGAAGTAACATCATACAGCATTTCTGCAACATCTTGTTTTGTAAAATCGTCTTTGTCTTTTAGCAACGTAACAATTCTTTTCGATCTATTCTCAGGTTGATAATAACCAGGATATAATTTACCTCTTACAGAGTCTGGCTGATGATTTGCAGAATAGACATAATTCCATTTCGGATTTATTGCCTTCGGATTTTCACTAAAATCTAAAATCTCAGTAATTTCATCTCTACCAGAAGTCCCGTTTAAATAGGTTTTGGTAGACAAACTATCTCGCAATTGGTATAATTTTGCGGAGGCAAACCATGCAATATTATCATCTGCATCACCATACATAACATTTAAACCTGGGGCGTGAATTTTAGAAACCGCTTGTTTAAAATCGTGTATTGATTTTGAGTGCGAAATTCTGTAAGAAACGTCTAACATTTCGTTTTCTAATTGCGTGTACAGCCAATGCATTGCAATAGGTCTTTCGTCAATTAGATGAGAAATTAAACCATTCATAATTGGACCGTGTTTGCTTACTTTTACTTGAAAAGTACTGTCCTTATCATCTTTTATTTTGATGGTTTTTGTACGTATTTGATAAGCCTCATAACCATCAACAGTTTTATATTCTGATGCATTCTCTGGGTTGTTCTCCTCAATATAAAAGTTTAAATCGTCGTTTGCCAGCATTGTTAAACCATAAGCATACTTTTTATTATGCCCTAACAATGGAAAAGGCATTAAAGCAATATTAAAGCCATACATTTCGAAATTTGGTGTTTTGATATGACTTTGATACCAAACCGAAGGTTGCGAAAAACCAATATGAGGATCGTTTGCAAAAATTACTTTTCCGTTTTTGGTTTTATCTGCACCAATTACCCAAGAATTACTCCCAATTAAAGGAGCAACTGGCATATTATCCATAATTGCACTTACACTTTTAGAGAAGTTTGCATTAATTTTAGAAACGCTATCCATTTTATTAATGGTTAAGTTTTCTGAGAAACTACCTAGCAATTCATTCAAATACGGCTCCCCTAGTTTTTCTTTTATCTCTGTTAATAAAGGATCTGTTTTATGAGCAACAGCAAAACTAAAAGACATGTAACCAAAAACATTATAAATATCTTTTAAGGTATATTTTTCTTTTTCAATTCCTACTAAAGAAAACTCTACTGGTGTTTTTCCATCTGCTATATACTGGTTCACTCCATTTAAATATGCCTGTGCTAGCTGATAAAACTCAGAAGAGGTGTCTAAGTTTTGCATTGTTTTTTCAGCAGCCTCTTCTATACCTAGGCCCGCAAAAAATACATCTGTTTTTACCAATTCTTTCCCAAATATTTCTGATAATCTTCCAGGTGCAATTCTACGAATGAGTTCCATTTGCCATAAACGATCTTGCGCGTGTAAATACCCCAAAGCTACATAGGCATCATTTTGATTTTGCGCAATAATATGTGGCACTCCATTGTCATCAAAATAAACAGTTACCTCATCAGATAAATTCTCGATCTGTAACACTCCAGAATACGTAGGTGCATTCCATTTTGCGTATGCAAAATAGCCCACAATTAGTAAGATTAACAGTAAAACGACAATTTTAGAGGCTTTTTTAATAAATTTCATTTGAAAATATTTGATCCGAACAAAGATAATAGATTAAAATCGTATTTTTGAACTAACAATATTTACTGCACGTATGAAAAAAATTCAAATGGTTGATTTACAAAATCAATATCAACAAATTAAAGAAACTGTAGACGCTTCTATTCAAGAAGTTTTAGACTCATCAGCCTATATCAATGGTCCTTTAGTAAACGAATTTCAAAAAGATTTAGAAGATTATTTAGATGTAAAACATGTAATTCCTTGTGCAAACGGAACAGACGCTTTGCAGATTGCAATGATGGGTTTAGGTTTAGAACAAGGTGATGAAGTGATTACTGCCGATTTTACATTCGCAGCAACTGTAGAAGTTATTGCNNTNTTAAAATTAACTCCTGTTTTAGTTGATGTTGAAGCAGATACATTTAATATAGATATTGAAGCACTTAAAAAAGCAATTACACCGAAAACAAAGGCAATTGTACCTGTTCATTTATTCGGACAAGTAGCCAATATGGATGCTGTTCTGGAAATTGCTAAAGCACACAATTTATTTGTAATTGAAGATAACGCCCAAGCTATTGGCGCAAATTATACCTTTAAAGATGGAACTCAGAAAAAAGCAGGTACCATTGGTAATGTTGGAACCACTTCTTTTTTTCCATCAAAAAATTTAGGGTGCTATGGTGATGGAGGTGCTATTTTTACCAATGATGATGCATTAGCGCATACCATTCGTGGCATTGTAAATCACGGCATGTATGAACGTTATTACCATGATGTTGTAGGAGTAAATTCTAGATTAGATGCTATACAAGCCGGAGTTTTAAAAGCAAAATTACCACATTTAGACACCTATTGTAATGCGCGTAGAAATGCAGCTCGTTTTTACAATACCGCGTTTTCGAATCATCCAGCTATTATTACACCCATTTCAAAATCGAACAAAACAAAAACATGTAGTGCTATTTGTGATGCTTGCGATTGTCATGTATATCATCAATACACCTTACAGATTACTAATGGAAAAAGAGATGAATTGCACAAACATTTGTTAGCAAACGGAATTCCGAATGCAATTTATTATCCTGTTGCATTGCACGCACAAAAGGCTTACCAAGATACCAGGTACAATGAAGCAGATTTCCCAGTAACCAATCAATTGATAAAAACGGTGATTTCTTTACCTATGCATACAGAGCTAGATGACGAGCAATTACATTATATTACCGAAACAATCATCAACTTTTTAAAATAGATAACCCCAAAAA
>P_2C_Liq_3_UnCtyDRAFT_100515_pt1 | contig 11526 bp, 17 predicted proteins | sample Pon2CUnioCityCA_3_FD_9720 | JGI IMG/M metagenome (IMG submission 9720)
GAACACAGTTATAGAAGCTGACGATACTATTCCTTTAGTCAGTAACATAGGAAATGTGCATTCTATAACTGTTAGAGAAGCCCTGAGAGAAGCTATGACCACTGAAATGAGAAATGATCCGACTGTTTTTATAATGGGGGAAGAAGTTGGTGAATATAATGGCGCATATAAAGTATCTCAGGGTCTTCTCGACGAATTTGGTGCAGATCGTGTTATTGACACACCTATTACAGAATACGGATTTGCTGGAATAGGAACTGGGGCTGCATTTGCAGGATTAAAACCTATTGTGGAATTTATGACATTTAATTTTGCTATGCAGGCAATTGATCATATTGTAAATAGTGCAGCGAAAACGCTTTACATGTCGGGTGGACAGTTAAATTGTCCAATCGTCTTTAGAGGACCTAACGGTGCAGCTGCAAGAGTAGGTGCACAACATAGCCAAGATTATTCAGCATGGTATGCACAAATACCTGGACTTAAAGTTGCCATTCCATATTCCGCTGAAGATGCTTATGGACTTATGAGAACTTCAATTCAGGATCCTAACCCTGTAGTATTTTTGGAGAATGAAATTCTCTATGGAAAGAGTTTTGATATTCCGGAAAAAATGGAACCGATACCTTTTGGGAAAGCCCGCATTTGGCATGAAGGTAAAGATGTCACAATAATCAGTTTTGGTATTGGGATGAAATATGCTTTAGAAGCACATGAAATTCTACTAAAAGAGAATATTCAAGCAGACATAATCGATCTTAGGACAATTCGTCCAATTGATTATGATACAATTATTAAATCAGTTCAAAAAACAAACAGATGTGTGACTATCGAAGAAGGATTTCCAGTATGCTCTATGGGAAACCATTTATCTGCATATATTATGGAGCATGCTTTTGATTACCTAGATGCACCGGTAATAAACTGTGCGGGCATGGATGTTCCAATGCCATATGCATCCAACCTAGAAAAACTTGCGTTACTAACAACGGATGATGTTGTAAAGGCAGTAAAAAAAATAACTTATAGGTGAAACATGACAAGAATATTCGCATCCCCGCTAGCAAAGAGATTGGCAGAAAAACATTCTTTAGAACTTTCTGAAATTTCAGGGACTGGACCAAGAAATAGAATTATTAAATTAGATGTCACCCGTTTCTTAGAAGGAAAAGAAGAACAAGAAACTTTTAGCAATATAATAATTGAACCTCAACAAAGAGAGAAAGCTATCTCAAAAAGTTGGGAGTATATTTATCAAAACACAGAATATGAAGTATTAGATATAGATAATGTGCGCAAAACAATAGCAAGTAGATTAACTCAATCCAAACAAGAAACTCCACATTTTTATTTACACAAAAAAGCTTATGTAAATAATCTCATAGAATTTAGAACCCAAATCAATAACACCCTTTCTCAATACGATAGAAAAATATCACTGAATGATTTCATAATTAAATCAACAGCAATGGCTCTTAATGATATAAAAGAAGCTAATCGCATTTGGAACGGAAATAATATATTACAATTCAATCAAGTAGATATATCTATTGCAATATCTTCAGAGGCAGGACTTATTACACCAGTTATTAAAAATTGTGCTTCATTATCATTATCAAAAATTTCAGAACAAGTGAAAGATTTTTCCAAGCGTGCTTCAGATAAAAAACTTAAACCTGAGGAATATATTGGTGGTAGTTTTTCAATATCTAATCTCGGTATGTTTAATGTAGATAGCTTTGATGCTATTATTAACCCACCACAAAGTGGTATCTTAGCAGTGGGATCTATTCAATCAGAATTAAAAATTAATAGTGACAATGAAATAGAAAATCATCAATATTTAAACTTATCTCTAGCTTTAGATCACAGAGTGATTGATGGAGTTTTAGGTGCTAAGCTACTTAATAAAGTAGTTTTTTATATAGAGAACCCAATGCTTTCTGTTGTTTAGTCTTTATCCTTTAAATTTTTAAGGTAATTTCTCCAAAATTCATTTCTCTCATTTGTTGAAAGCATCAGCTTTTCATGTAGCTTATATTGCTCTAAATAAAATTGATAATCTATTTTCACTGTAATACTCCACTAAGATATTATGCCGTTCTTTAGTCTATATGACATTGTGTCATTAATAAATAGTAATATAGAAGATAATAATAACAGTATAAAGAATACATATTCATTTATTAACAGAGTAAATGGCAAAACCAATGAGAATACTATAACCATCAAGTAAGATAGTAGTCTTCTAAAATAATAATTTTGCATAAAACTTTTTCTCAGAGTATTTGAATTAGAATACGTCTGTTCACTTGGTCTAGAAACACCCTCTAGTTTAGGTATTATTTTTACATTATCCATATTTAGTTCTCACTATATAATAATGTTGATAGTTCTTCATATCCACCAATATGCTTATCATTCATAATAATTTGGGGAATTGTTCTGGCTGTAGGAAAAAATTCTTTGAACTCTTTTCGAAATTCGTCAAAGTCCACATTTTTGAATTCGTATTCAAGACCTTTTTCTTCAGCCAATTCTTTTGCTTTCATACAATATACACACCAAGTTGCACCGTAAATTGTTATCATATTTTTCTCCTAAAAATCTATTGCAATACCCTTACGTTCCCAATCCCCATATCTTACGGGCTCAGGTCCATCTCTACCACCCAATTCTTTGGGTAATGATAATTCTTTTTGCTTTCTATTCTGAGCCTCTTCAAGAGCTCTTTTACCAGCATCTTTTATCTTGGTCTGAATGTCTTGTTTATCACTCATAACTCATCCTTGTCATATTCTATTTATCATATAATATACTTTTAAGGTCAAAAGGAGATAAAAATGTCCAATAAAAATGAACAGATCATGATTCCTAATTTTTTCACGCTACTTATGGAATATAACATTCCAATTGAAATAAAAACAGATAGTAAAATGAATACTTTTTGGAGAGTTGAAGGATTTCAAAAATCAGGACATGCTGACCTTTACATCAATGGTAACTATATGGAATGCCACACAAGATATGACACAATTGATATAATCAGAAATCTGGAAGATTTAGTGAAAGTAAACGCACTCTGGGGTGCGGTCACATATGACAGAAATAGAGAGTTTAAAAAGGATGACATAGTGAAAACCTCGGAAGAACTCGACAATATGTCCATAATAGAAATTCTGAATTATTCTAAAGATACCATGGATTCAAATTGGTTTGATTTGTTTAATAAGGAGGGTGAGAATTTAAAAGAGTATTCTTCACAAGAAGATTCCTGCTTAACATTTCCACAAGATATTCTCGATCCAGTTATTAATGAAAATATACCTGTTTTCCTTATAGAAAGAGAAGATGGACGCTGTGGATATAAAATTGATAATTTCTATAAATCAGGTCATATTGATCTCTTCTTAGAAGAAGGTGAATTTTATGCTTATGACAGATACAACAAAAAAGAAATCATAAATGACTTATCCGATCTTATTTATCTAAACATTAGATGGGCAGAGATTACCCAAGAAAAAAACCGATCCATGTATAACGATTTTTCAGAAGTAATGACTGACAATTGGAAAGATTTAGCAGTCCATAATGGAATAATGGAAGCAATAGAAGTTAAAAAAACTGTTTACAAATTAAAATAATCACATATTTCGAAATGAAACCTTGAGATCGAATCCAGCTTTCTGAATTCTTTCTTCATTGTTCAATTCTACTGTTTGCGCACCAGGCTTGGGTAGGACACCTCCCACATACATAGAAATCTCTTGATTGGCTGTGAATGCATCCTTTACTTTAAAAAACTGAAGCGTATGCATAAAATCACCATTCCACATTTGGACATAGCGCAGGGTTTTATTTTTGGAATCTCGTGCAATTGATGGACCACTACTTTTTCTATGAAGAAGACCAGTCACGATTCGGTTTTCAATCATCCAACTTGTAATATTTTTATTGTAGTTGAAGTGTTCATAAATATCTTTTTTACGCTCTCTCCCAAGAAAACTCATTGTATCTTCAGAATAGTTTTCTACAATTTGCAATGCTTCATCATAATCATAAATGAAATCTACATTATGATATTCCCAAGCATACTTACTCCAGTCGAAAATATTTTCGTAATCACCAACGTGTGGGTTACTATTATAAAAAGATTTTTTAGCCTCGATTACTCTCAAAGCTGGATAAACTTCACCAGCAAAAAAAACATAAACGAGATTTAATGCTTTATTTCTATCTCTCCGAGAGTAATAACTCAAATCAGTATTAATGTGCAGTGGCAAATCTTGTTCTGGAAACAAAATTTCCTCTTGATTCCTTACGAACACAACATCATTATCAACACCATAACTGGCACCGTCATAATAATCCTTACCACCAATAATCCGCATCTATATTTCCTTACTATTCATGACAAATATAAACGAAACCAGAAATTAATCAATTGTTTATTTCAAAATATAAAACATATATCGGAAGAGATAATGGAGTGAAAAATGACTTATATAAATGTTGATGAAGTAAGAGAAATAAGAAATGAACTCAAATATCGCTTTGGTAGACAGTTAAAATTCAGTGTTAAAAATGTTAACAACTCTAGAGTTTCTGTCACCATAAAATCAGGCAATATAGATTTTTCCGATTTATTAAATGGAGAAGGTCGTGTTGGTATTAATGAATACAACACTCAAAAGTATGGTAAACATAAAAAAACATTTGATGAAATTTTTGATATTATTAAAACAGCACCAGGAAGAGCTCCGGGAGGAAGAGTTTGGTATAACAATAGTGATTCCATGACTGATTATTTTGATACTGCATTCTATTTTGAACTTAAAATTGGAGATTATAACAAACCATACCAGTTCACCGGAAAGAAAAAAGTCCAAACTCAGATAATAAATGATAATTGGAAAACAGATCTAAATCCAAAAGAATTCGATTTTATGCCATTGGACTCTACAAACGATTCAATGAATCATGTATTCACTCATTTATTGAAAACATCACAAATCCACGATCTTCTTAAAAGGAATTATACAATTACAGCAACTCATTTTTCTAGAGAGAGGGTAAATCTTCTGGAATCAATTGGTGTAGACTATGCTGTAACCGAAAATATCTGGGAAAATGAATTAGTTCTAAATGATATTAATTTAGGAGAACATCAAATCGTTATAGATTCACATGATCTAGACAAAGTTTTACATGCAATAAAGGAAGAAAGAGATTTAGTTGCAAGTGATGACTTAAGTCCGCCAGATCCTGAAGACTTAGTTGGATTTATCTAACCTAATATCCAGTTAAGTATTTTTGTTCTCAGTCTATTTTTATTAATAGAATTCTGTTTTTCGAATTGATAAAGTCTTCTCTGGGCAAGACATTGAAATGTGCCCACATAAGTAATGACTATTGTATGAAGCAATAAAAGAGTGAAAAATAAAACCCAATTAATAAAAATAGACATCACGACTATAGGAATCGTTATGAAATATAAGTAAGAAATTTTCTTCCAATATAAAGCATCTGAAAGTAAAGCATCATATTGCACACTTAGACGGGAGTAATTAGACATCTTAGAACCCTGGAAAATTGTAATTAGAAGCATCTATTCCAGAAATACCATATTCAGTCCAACCAATATTTTTGTGCAACTGAACAGCATAATCCATTGCTTCTTGTTCATTATACAAAACAGGAGACAATTTAAAATTATGTTCCATCCAGTTTCCAAGATTATGAATCTGACTTTCTTCTATATAGTAGAATTCGTCTGCAGCTTGCACATGTGCCACTCTGTAAGCAATGATACCATCAGGTAAACAATTTACCTGAACACCAACATCCTCTTCTTTGAACCAATCAAGTGTTTTTAAAATATATACTCCATTATCAGAAGACATGTTTTACTCCATTAAAAATTTAAATTTGCGTTGTAGCATTTGCCAATTTTCTTCGTTACTTGCTGAAAGAAGTTGCCCCTTGCGAATACTGGGGGAGTAACCTTCTCCAGTAAGCAATCTTGTAACGCCGCCAGCTTCGGAATGAATTAATGCTCCAGCGCAATGATCCCAAGGTTTTACATTTGATGTAAGATTAAAATCAGCACTACCCTCAGACATCATGCGATATTCATGAGCAGAACACCTTAACGACATCACCCTGTCGAAATCAGTAAAGGTAGAAATTAATTGATCTCTTTTTTCGTCCCCAAACAAATATCCATAAATATAATAAGGTATGAATCCAACCATTTTATGTGCGCTTTGCTCATTAGAAACATTTATACGGCTTAAATATAGATTTGTTGACTTACCTCTCCAAGCACCTTCATTTTTAGAGGCGTGTATATAATCTTGGTTTACTGGGTCATAAATTAACCCATAAACGACTTCTCCTTTTGATATAACAGAAATCATTATTCCAAATAAAGAGACACCTTTCGCATAATTCCAAGTCCCATCAATAGGATCTATTACAAAAACCAAATCTTCATTTGACATCTGGTTTAATAAATCAGGATTTTCTTCAACTGCCTCCTCTCCCACAATAAAAGCATGAGGGAAGAGGTCTTTCAAATGCTGAGAAATAAGAATTTCAGTTTTTTTGTCAGCTATAGTAACAAGGTCAGTCTCATGGGACTTGGATTCTATATTTAAATCATCTAGATTTCTAAAATATGGAAGAACTATAGTGCTTGATGCAAGCTCGACAATTTCGATGATATTATCAATGTAATTATTATAATTAATATTATTTATCATTTTATTTTCTTTCAAAGATAGTTATAACTCTAAATCTGTGATTAGTAGATTTCACCATGCCAATAATACCTACCATATTCCATGTATCTTTTCTATACATTGGCAATACTTGGTCTAACCATACCACGTGTGTTCCTTTTTTACAACGACTCAAAGCTTTCATTACCTTATTTCTTTTAACCATCGATGGAACATAATGCTCCGAATCTTCTACAGAGTATGGTGGATCTGCCAAAACTATATCATAGTCCTCTAAAGGAACATTTTCTAATGATTGCGCATCATCTAAAAATTTAGGTTCCACATCAGGATTTAAATCAACTGTATCACCTGGCCATGCAGATTGATCCACTCTTCCTGAAAACACATGAAGAACATTTTGTTTTTCTGGAAATAGAGACCTAACTCTTTTTAGGTAACCATGAGGATAACCTCCGTAGTATCCAGATTTTACACCATAAGCATTTCCCATAATCCAAGTTCCAACAAGTCTACCATCTTCACTTACAAACAATGATCTTGGAAATTTTGTATCTTTTACGTAATTATCTATTCTATCTTCTAATTTCATATTTTTTACTCTAAATTATATCTTTATATCTAAGATTTTTCTATTAAACTTAAGTGAACTTATAAGGAGTTTTAATATGCCCATAGTCCATAAACATCTGATATTTAGAATTGAAGCAAATCAACCACCAAATGAAGTTGAATTAAAAAAATGGGTGATTGATTTGGTAGATAAAATCAATATGAAAATCTTAGCTGGACCAATTGTTGCCAGTGTAAGCGATATCCCAGGAAATATTGGACCCACATGTGTGTGTTATTGAGACTTCTCATATTGCTGTTCACGTCTGGACAGAAGATAAACCATCTCTTATCCAATTGGATGTTTATAGCTGTGGCGAGATCGACCTAGAAAAAGTAATGGAACACATCAATATATGGGAACCAACAAAGATAGAGTATAAGTTTTTAGATAGAGAAAAAGGGCTTACTGAAATTCAGTAAACCTTTAAAAGTCATCAGGAAGATCAAGTTTGAAACCTTGGTCTTTCGCTGCAGCACGATGAAGCTTAATCTGTTCTTCTTCAGTCATACCAAGAAAATTAGAAATCTCATCAATTTTATTTGGGGAAACAGACTTTGTTCCGTTACAAATAGAGGAAACATAAGCACGGGATACACCCATATCCCGTGCTAAAGATGATTGATTACTAGAATAACAGTTTAAGATTTTAGAAAGACTTTTTCCAAATTCTGTATTATTTTTATTATTCTTAACCATAATTGCACCTAATTAAATATGATCACCTGAGTCCAGTTTCTGCTTGTCATTATATGACATATCAGCCATCGCTCCAGCAGAATACAAAACAGTATTGGAGGCAGTTGCTCTAAAAGCATTCATAGTGGCCATACGATCTTTACCATAAGAAAGAGTCTTATCCTTGGAAATACCCATCATAGCACCCTGCTTATATGCATCGATTCCACACCCCATAAATAGAAATTCCCAACCTTTATCTTCTTTTTCTTTAATCAAAGATTTAAGACCAGACCACGTATTTTCACGAGATTCGTTTTCATGTCCATCAGTCTGGATAGCAAACACCACGTTTGTATCCTTTTTACCAACAAGAGAATCTTCTACAGCCCTAATAGTAATACAGGCAGCATCAATGAGTGGAGTTCCTCCACGAGGGTTAAAATCGGAAGAAGTCAGAGGTTTAACGTTTAGAATTTTTTCTGCAACATAAAGTTTGCTCAACTCACACCCATTCCCCATGGAATCAAACATAATGAGACTGAAATGAATCTTAGATTCAGATTTTTTTAGCTCTTCGATATAAGCGTTAATAGCACCAATTGTGTCATCTTTAACTGATTGCATTGAACCACTTCTATCAAGCAAAAGTGTAACTAAAGTTTTTTTGTTTTTCATATTAACCATTCCCTAAACAACAATAGAACCAATATAATACAAAAAAATAATTTGTCAACCAAATAGGTTAACAAATTATTTGGTTTTAATTTCTTTCCAAAAGAAACTCTTCAATTTTTGGGCTACCATTCACTTCCAAAATATTATCCATTACGAGATATCTTTCATCAGGGATACACTTTTTAAGTGAGAAAATATATCCACCGGCTGGTGCATAGACCACATCTTCATCAATATAATTTCTGGAATAGCTAGGATAAGAAACAACATAGAAAAGTTCACCCTCAGCCTGTGCGACACCAAGAAAACGAACAATATGAGAATCATAAAGAATGCAAACGTCATTATGCAATTCTTTTAGTTCGTCTGCTAATTCTTCTAAAAACATATTTACTCCATTAATATATTAAAGACTTAATACACAAACAAAATTTTTATGCAACAAAAAAGCCCTCTAAAGAGGGCTTTAATATTTCGAGATATAATAAGAACTTATTTAATAGAGGATTGAACAGTAAATATCGAAGTTGCGTTTCTCCAGTCACCCATTGCAATAGGAATAAGCATCATAAAGGGAATTGAATTATCTGAATTCATCGAAAAAGATGCTTTAGAACCATCTAAACCAGATGAGATCCAGTCCATAATCATTTGACTATTAGAAGGGAGCATATTGGCTATTGGATTACCTATAATGTATTCAACATTATCACTTATACCTTTACCTGTTACTTCAGCAAGGATTGAGTCCAATCCCTCATCCTTAAAAGAACTACTGAAACTCTTAATCCCAATTGGTAAAGTCATGAGTGCCATTTGGGGGTTAGTAGGAACAGAAGTAACTTCACCCATACCCAAACCAATACCAAAATCAAATGCTGCTATGTATGGAGCGCTTATACCGAATCCAATAGTTAAATCCCCATTGCTCTTTACAAAATCCAAGTTACTTGAAAATACAATATATTCTCCTGGAGCATTCATTAGATACTGAGGAATAGGAATACCCTCATTTGATAAGGCATCTTTTGATACATAGGCATTGCTAACCCTAAGATTACTATTCCCAGAAATTTCTTTAAACCCATTCCATATTTCCGCCAAATCAACCTCAGGGTTTGATAAAACATTAAACGGGAAGTTAGGGTCGATATCATAATTATCTATCTGCTCTTGGCTATAAACTTCATTGATAAGTAGATTTATTTTTGAAGCACCCAACCTCATCATACTATCTGATATAGTAATCCCATTAGTTTCAATAGATTGCACACCTCCAAATATGTAATTAGAGTCATTCATAAAACTTAAATCTTTCAACAAGAAACTACCATTTAGGTCACGACTTAACTTTGAAGAAGGAATGTTATAATCTGCTGAAGAATACGTATTTCCTGATATAGAACCCACATTAATAATAAAATCGTCCACTCCCACCGAAATATCTTGCAGATTATAACTTGCATCAAGCATACAAGAACCACCATCCGACACTGGGGTTAATGAAATATCTATTAGTCCAGTTTTTACATTGTCTGATGAGGAAACCATATTTATATTTACTGCTTGTAATCTCGACGAACTACTGTAATCTACACAATTAAACCCTTCAGTAGATATGGTATCCAAACCATTTAAAAAATTAGATAATTCGGAAGGATTTACAGACAAAATTAACATATCCATAGTAACTTCTTCATCATATCCCCTTGAAACTATATTCTCCATTTTATATAGAAAGGCATCAGAAGAAGTAGGTTTTATTTCTGCTTTTCCAACAAAAAAATCCGACTCTTCAACTTTTACGCTCAAATTTTCATATATTTCACTACCATTATAGTTCGTATAATTAGTCCATGAAGGCTCAACTGAAACATTTTGCCCTCCCAATACACTTAATAATGAGGTTAATCCGACACCAGCATCTTCTGCCAATAAAGGTGCTGACGACATGAGAACGATAGTTGAACTTAATAAATATTTCTTCATAAAAACTCCTAATTATTTTTTCATTACATTTCATATAGAACTCTAATGTAGTAATTACATTATTTACTTAATAGAAAGCCTTTCTGAATTTGCTCAATATCAATGTATAACAATTCTATTAAAGATTGTAAAGAAACACCCTCGTCTGATGCCAACTCTAAAAACGATATATTTCCCCACTGACTCTCTTTTAACCAGTCTAATATTAAACTTATTTTGTAGTCATCTACACCAAGCCCCTTTACCCCCAAAATGTCAGATACTGTTGATAACAGTCCCTTTCCATGATGTGGTCCCTTACCATGGTTTACAATCTTAATAAATTTATCCAATCCATCTTCTGACATTTTTACTTTAAAGTTATGAAGTGTTAACGGAGAACTAAAAAAAGTTTGATTTATATTCTCACTGTATTCCATGCCGCTATATTCCATTTGCCACCTTATGGAACCCATTTTATTAATATTTAGAGAGAAATCTATCATAGTCTTTTCATCTTTCAATAATGAATTTTTTAAGAAAGAATCGATTGTGATATAGTCGTTTTTAAAGTGAGATACAAGAAATGGATTATTTTGAATAAAATAGCTAGCATCAAATATCAACTTATCAATTTCCATATTAGACTTTAAAGGGTTAAATCTCCCAAAATTAGAAATAGAGACTGGATTTGTTGGTATAAATTCACCAGTAATCATTTTATTGAAAATTTGCAAAGCCTCGCCAGATGGTGATTTTTCATATTTTTCAGAAACTGACATGGTTATACCGTCAGATTTCAATAAAGAGAAAGGGCGTTTTTTATCCTTCAAGTTTAAATCGATG
>P_2C_Liq_3_UnCtyDRAFT_100517_pt1 | contig 11492 bp, 10 predicted proteins | sample Pon2CUnioCityCA_3_FD_9720 | JGI IMG/M metagenome (IMG submission 9720)
TTTGTCTTGGTCGGCGTGGCGCGCATAGGGGTAGAGGCGGTAGGCGAGTGTATAACGGTCATCAAACATATCAGTCTCCTCTTGTGACATGGGGCGCGTGTCTTGGTCTCTGTCTCTGGCAAGCCAGCCTCGCGCGGAGGCTGGCCCAAAGAGGCAGGGCGGATCAGCTTTGCAGCTGTTCCCACATCTCGATGTCGCGCTTGTCGGTCCAGATGCGCGGGTGGTCCATGCCGCGCGCTTCGTCATAGGCGCGGGCCACGTTAAAGGGCAGGCAGTGCTCATAAATCGCGTAGTCGGCGAACTTGGGGTCACATTCGGCGCGGCAGGCGTCCCATGCTTCTTTGAGCGAACCGCCACGTGCGGCCACGCGGGCCACGGGGCGATAGGTGCTTTCGACAAAGTCGCGGGTGTTTTCGATGGCGGCGTTGACCATGTCTTTGCCGATGAGCGCATCACCACGGCCCGGCGCGATAGCGTCGACATCAAACCATGCGATGTTGTCGAGCGTGTTGCCCCAATCGGCAAAGTGACCGTCGCCGCAGTAGCAGGCGGAGTGATATTCGACGATATCGCCTGTGAACATCACGTTCTGATCGGGCACATGAACGACAGCGTCGCCCGCAGTGTGGGCGCGCCCCAAGTGCATGATGTCAACGCGGCGCTTGCCGAGGTAGACGGTCATGCTTTCGGAAAAGGTTGTGGTCGGGTAGGTGAGGCCCGGGATGCTCTCGTGGCCTTCAAAGAGGCGCGGGAAGCGCTGGAACTCGCTGTCCCAATCTTCCTGACCGCGCTCAACGACCATGGAGCGGGCGGCGTCAGACATGATCACTTCGGGTGCGCCATAGGCGGAAGCGCCGAGCACGCGGACGGCGTGATAATGGGTCAACACAAGGTGGCTGATCGGTTTGTCTGTGACGGTGCGGACCTTTTCGATCACCTTTTGGGCCAAGCGCGGCGTGGCTTGGGCCTCAACGATCATGACGCTCTCATCGCCGATGATGACGCCAGAGTTGGGGTCGCCCTCGGCGGTGAAGGCCCAGAGGCCCTCGCCGACTTCGACGAAGGAGATTTCTTTTTCGGTCATGTCGCCTTGGGATGCGAATTTTTTAGACATTGGGTTTCCTATTCAGAGCGTTGTGCCTGTGGCGCTGTTGGAGCCTTCGGCGAGGATATTTTGAGCAAAAAGAAAGGGCTCGCGTTGGTATGGATCTGCGAGAGCGGGCAAAAGCTTGCCTGCGCAGGTGCCAAAGCCGATGGTGTAGCCGTCACCCTTGGCGGCGCCATGAAGGGTGAGCGTGTCGCCGTCTTCAAGGAAGGAGCGGGTTTCGCCTGTCTCCAGAGTGACCGGCTCTTTGCCGCCCCATGAGAGCTCCAAGAGCGCGCCGCGCTGGTGCTTCTCGGGGCCGGAGATTGTGCCTGAGCCCAAAAGATCACCGGGGTTCATCGGGCAGCCTGATGTGGTGTGGTGGGCGAGCTGCTGGGCAGAGGAGTAATACATCTCTTTGTAGTTTGTTGTGGCGATTGTGCTTGGCGCTTTGCCTTCAGGCGTCAGCGTCACTTGCAGGTCGATATCATAGAGCATCGGGCCGCAGTCTTTAAGGTGCGCGAGCAGCTCTTTTTCGCGCGGCGGTGTGTCTGTGCGGAACGGCTCAAGCGCGGCTTTTGTGACGATCCACGGGGAGATGCTTGTGGCTGTTGCCTTGGCCTGAAACGGGCCGAGGGGCTGGTATTCCCACGCTTGAATATCGCGCGCGGACCAGTCGTTGAGGAGCACGTAGCCAAAGATCATGGCGTCGGCCTCGGCCACTGTGACGGGGCCGTCAGAGGGCGTGCCGACAATGGCGCCCATTTCAAGCTCAAGATCAAAGCGCTGGGACGGCGCCCAGCGGGGGGCGTCGTCATTTGGCCCCTTCAGTTGGCCCCAAGGGCGGCGCACGTCTGTGCCGGAAACCACCACAGAGGAGGCGCGGCCATTGTAACCGGTGGGAATATGGAGCCAGTTCGGCGGCAGGGCATTCTCTGCGCCGCGAAACATTGTGCCGACATTGGTGGCGTGGTTTTTGGAGGCGTAGAAGTCTGTAAACTCGCTCACAAGGAAGGGCAGGTGCATCTCGGCGTCTGATTGCGCGACGAGCATTTCGGCAAGCTCGGCCTTCTCGGCTGCGCCTTCGGCGAGCAGCTCTGTGAGGCGGGCGCGCAGGGCGGCCCATAGGGCGGGGCCTTCTTCCATCACCTCGTTCCAGAAGGGCACATCAAAGAGTGGCGCATCTGTGAGAGCAATCAGGCCAGCCTCTTCGGCGGCGGCCACATCAAGGATCATATCGCCAATGGCGACGCCACAGCGCGGGTCGCTGTCGGCTGTGGAGAAGACGCCATAGGGCAGGTTGTTGAGCGGGAAGGGGGCGTCGGCGGTATTGGCCGAGGCAACCCATGAGGGGAGCAATGTCATTGGTATTCCTTATTTCTTGCCAGGGGTGCCATCGAATTTCTTTTCGATGTCAGTCCAGCAGTCGATGTAATCGTCTTGCAGCGGGGCCTCCTTGGCGGCGAAGCCTGTGAGGTGCTGCGGGAAGCGGGTTTCAAACATGAAGCTCATGGTGTTGTCGAGCTTTTCAGCCTTCAGCTCCGCATTGGAGGCGCCCTCAAAGGCGTTTTTGTCGGGGCCGTGGGGCAGCATCATATTGTGCAGGCTCATGCCGCCCGGAATGAAGCCTTTGGGCTTGGCGTCATACTGGCCGTAGATGTTGCCCATGAGCTCGGACATGATGTTTTTGTGATACCACGGCGGGCGGAAGGTATCTTCGGCCACCATCCAGCGCTCGCGGAACAGGACAAAGTCGATATTGGCTGTGCCTTCTTGGCCCGAGGGAGCTGTGAGCACTGTGAAGATGCTGGGGTCGGGGTGATCAAAGAGGATCGAGCCGACGGGGCAATATGTGCTGAGGTCATATTTTACGGGCGCGTAGTTGCCATGCCATGCGACGACATCAAGCGGGGAGTGGCCAATCCTGGTTTCGTGGAACTGGCCGCACCATTTGATTGTGACGGTTGAAGGCGCGTCGCGGTCTTCAAAGGCGGCGACGGGTGTTTTGAAGTCGCGCGGGTTGGCCATGCAGTTGGCACCAATGGGGCCACGGCCCGGAAGTTCGAACTTCTGGCCGTAGTTTTCGCACACGAAGCCGCGCGCGGGGCCTTCGAGCACTTCGACGCGGTAGAGGAGGCCGCGGGGGATGATGGCGATCTCTTGAGGGGCGAGGTCAATGATCCCCAGCTCGGTGGCAAATCTCAGGCGGCCTTCTTGGGGGACGATCAGCATCTCGGAATCAGCCGAGTAGAAATACGCATCGACCATGCTTTCGGTCACAAGGTAGATATGGCTCGCCATGCCGACCTGTGTATTGACATCGCCCGCAGTTGTCATGGTGCGCATCCCTGTGAGCCATGTGAGCGGCGCGCCTGCGTGGGGGACGGGATCCCAGCGGTATTGACCGAGGGACACAACATCAGGGTCCACATGGGGGGCAGATTTCCAATAAGGCAGATCTATTTTTGTGTAGCGGTGTGAGTGTTTCACGCTTGGGCGGATGCGGTAGCACCATGTGCGCTCGTTTTGATGGCTTGGCGCTGTGAAGGCTGTGCCAGAGAGCTGCTCGCCGTAGAGGCCGTAGTTGCACTTTTGGGGGGAGTTCATGCCTTGGGGCAGGGCATCGGGCAAGGCTTCGGTTTCGAAATCATTGCCAAAGCCGGGCATATAGCCTTTGTGCGGGCCGTCCAGAGAGGGGGCCTGTGTGAAGCTGTGAGGAACGTTTTTTTGGGTCATGGCGCGCATCCTGTCGAATTTGGTTGCGTCATTAACAGTTGATTTTGTAACTAACAACAGAGGGAGACGCGCTATGCCAAAAAAAGATGACTTTGATTTGCAGGATTTTCTGCCCTACCTGCTCAATCAGGCGGCAGAGGAAAGCAGCCTTGCGTTTCAGAACATATACAAAGACCGCTACGGAATGTTGCGGACCGAGTGGCGGGTCTTGTTTCACCTCGGGATATACGGGCGGCTGACAGCCAAGGAAATCGGCGAGCGCTCCAAGATGCACAAGACCAAGATCAGCCGCGCGGTGGCGCGGCTTGAGGTGCGGCGCTTTTTGACGCGCGAGCGCGACGAGGCCGACAGGCGGCTGGAGTATCTGGAGCTGACGGGGGCAGGGCGGGCGGCCTATCAGGAGCTGCGCGGCGTCGCGATTGACTATGACGCGGAGCTGGCGACGGCGTTTTCGCCCGAAGAGGTGGCTGTTTTGCGCAAGCTTTTGCACCATTTGGCTAAGCTATGAGTGACCAGCTTAAGGGGCTGCTCATCACCATGATGGGCGTTTTGTTTGTTGTGCCTGACAGTCTGTTTATCAGGCTGATTGAGGTGCCGCCGTTGGAAATCTCGTTTTGGCGGGGCCTGAGCACGGGGCTTTTGGTTTTGGTCTATGTGCTTCTGAGCACGGGGGCGCGCTCTGTGGGCGCGGCTTTGCGCGGGGGGCCTTATGCCTATGTCTATTTGGTGGCGATGAGCGTCACAGGGGTTTTGTTTACGCTTGCGGTGAGTCACACCAGCGTGGCCAATGTGGTGTTTATCATTGCCTCGATGCCTGTCTTTGCGGCGCTGCTGAGCTTTGTTTGGCTCGGAGAGCGGATGAGCCGCCGGATGATGCTGACGATGATTGCGGTGTTTATCGGCCTTGGGGTGATCACCTATGGCTCGGGCGAAACCCACGGTGCGAGCCTTAAGGGCGATCTTCTGGCTGTGGGGGTGTCTTTTGTCTTTGCCATTGCGCTGACGGCGGCGCGGCGGGTGCGCTCTGTCTCGATGGTGCCGATGTTGCCTGTGGCCTATCTGGTGTCGGCGCTGTGCCTCTGGCCGTTTGTGCAGCCGCTTCAGCTTGGGGCAGGGCAGATTTATCTTATCGGGCTGCACGGGGTGTTTATTGCGATCAGCTCGATCGGGCTGGCGCTGGGGCCGAGGTATATCCCGTCGGCGGAAGTGGCGCTTTTGATTTTGCTTGAGTCGGTGCTGGCGCCTTTGCTCGTCTGGTTTGCGCTGGGCGAAGACCCCGGAGGTTATGCGCTTGTTGGCGGGGCGATTGTGATCGGGGCTTTGGCGCTGTCCAACGTCAGTGTGCTCCTGCGCAAACGCCCTAAAGCGGCCCCGATTGGTAGAGGCGCACCTTAAGGCCGCCGTGGGGCACATAGGGGCCTGCTGTCAGCTTGAGGCCTGTCGCTTTGGCGAGGGAGGCCTCTGTTGTGATGATCGCGACGCGCCAGCCGCGGAACTCGGCCTTGAGCGTGGCTCCGAGCGCGGCATGAAGCGCGAAGAGGGGCTTTTTGTTGCCGATGCGCGCGCCGTAGGGCGGGTTGATGATCACAAGGCCTGCTGGGCCGTCGGGGCGCTTGAGATCGGAGATGGAGGTGCAGGCGAAGCTGGTGAGGGCGCAGACGCCTGCGGCGTCGGCGTTGCGCGCGCTCATGGCAATGGCGCCTTGGTCGCGATCGGAGCCGTAAAAGCGCTGATCGGTGCTGCGCGGGGTTACGCTGCTGCGCAGGCTCTCCCAAGCGGCGGGATCAAAGCTTGCGAGATTTTCAAAGGCGAAGCTGCGCGCGCGCCCCGGTGCGAGGCCCATGGCGATTTCGGCGGCCTCGATGGGGAAGGTGCCAGAGCCACACATGGGGTCAAGCACAGGCTCGCTTCCCGTATAGCCCGCCTCGCGCAGAAAGAGGGCTGCGAGCGTTTCGCGCATGGGGGCTTTGTTGACGGCCTCTTTGAAGCCGCGTTTGTGCAGGCTTTCGCCTGAGCTGTCGAGACTGAAGGTGACGAGGTTGTCCTCAATGCGTGCCTTGAGCGTGAGCGCGGCCTCGGCAGAGACGGGCGCGCCAAGGCTTTCCTTGATTGCGGTCTCGATGCGCTGGGCGGCGGCGCCTGCATGATAAATTTTGGAGCGCTTGTTGGTGCTGACTTCGACGCGGACAGGCACATCAGGGCGCAAAAAGTCGGCCCATGGAAACTTGCGTGCGCGCTTGTCAAGCTGGGCGAGGTGAAAGGCGCGAAATGCGCCGATGCGCACCAGCACACGGACCGCGCCGCGCAGCATCAGATTGGCGCGCCAGACCTCGGGCCAGCCGCCCTTGATCTCAACGCCGCCCGCAATCGCGGTGGCGGGGGCAAAGCCGTGCTCTAGCGCCTCAGCGGCCAAAGCCTTCTCGAGCCCGGGCGGGCAGATCAGGAAAATATCAAAAATATCTGACACTTAAAAGTCGACGCTGACGTTGGGAAGTTTGAGGGACTTCATCATTTCACGCAGTTCCTGACGGGCGGCTATATTGGAGATATTGAGCTTTTGCACGCCCACGTCTTTCAAGTCGAGCAGGGTCAGGCCGCGCGGGAAGAGCTCGCGAAAAATCACCCGCTCGTTAAAACCGGGGGCCACACGAAAGCCGATGCGCGCGGCGAGATTGCTGACGGCGCGCTCCATTTTCTCTTTGTTGACCATGCGCTGTGCGCCAAGGCGGTTGCGCATCACCACCCAGTCGATCGGCTTGAGGCCCGCTTGGGCGCGCAGTTGACGGGCGGCCCAGACCATCTCGGAGTAGACCGAGGGGCCTTTGATTTTTTCGCCCTCAGAATCGATATGGGCGAGCAGGTCAAAGTCGATGAAGCTGTCGTTGAGCGGGGTGACAAGCGTATCGGCAAGCGAATGCGCCACCTGACTGAGGCGGGTGTGAGAGCCCGGGCAATCAATCAGGATAAAGTCATTGTCAGGCTCAAGGCTGGCAACGGCGGCGGAGAGGCGGTGATCATAGATGTTTTCGCCGGGTTTGAGGGTGTCTTTGTCGATCTCGGGCAGCTCGTGATACTCGGGCGTGGGCAGATCAAGGCCCGCTTTGGTGCAAAACTCGATACGGTTCTCAAGGTAGCGACCAATGGTTTTTTGGCGCAAATCCAGATCAAGCACAGAGGTTTTATGGCCCAGACGCGAAAGCGCTGTGGCGATGTGCATGGACACCGTTGATTTGCCTGCGCCGCCTTTTTCATTGCCGACAACGATAATGTGAGCCATGGCTCTTGTCCCTTATTTTGCGAACGCGACCGCGCTTACTCGTCTCTTTTCTCGGTTATATGCGGCCCAGTTGAAAAGGGGAAGCGTAAGAAATTCGCCGCGTCACAGGATCAACAGGCTTGGCTTAGGGCCGTCTTGCCGTTAACTTTCGCGCAGACGGCCTGCGAACAGGGCTGCAAAATGGGAGAAGACCTTATGAACACAGTTGCAAAACTGGCAGCGGCTGCCGTTGCTTTGAGCTTTGCCACCGAGGCTGCGGCCACCGAGTGGAACGTATCTGTCTGGGGCAAGCGTCGCGCCTTTACCGAGCACGTCGAAAAACTGGCCGAGCTTGTCAGCGCAAAGACGGGTGGCGAGTTTACTATGAACGTCAGCTATGGCGGCCTGTCAAAAAACCGCGAAAACCTTGATGGTATTTCGATTGGTGCGTTTGAAATGGCGCAATTCTGTGCGGGCTATCACCGCGACAAAAACCGCGTTGTGACAGTTCTTGAGCTGCCGTTCCTTGGCGTGGAAAATCTTGAGCAAGAGCTTGCTGTGTCAAACGCAGTTTATGCACACCCTGCTGCCACAGAAGAAATGGCGCAGTGGAATGCCAAGCTTCTTATGACATCCCCAATGCCGCAGTATAACCTTGTTGGCACAGGCGAGCCTCGCGCGACGCTGGGTGATTTTGCAGGGATGCGCGTGCGCGCGACGGGCGGTATCGGCCAAGCTTTTGAAGCGGTTGGCGCTGTTCCGACATCGGTGACCTCCTCGGAAGCCTACCAGGCGATGGAATCTGGCGTTGTGGACACAGTTGCCTTTGCCCAGCACGCTCACCTGAGCTTTGGCACAATCAACGAAGCCGACTGGTGGACCTCAAACCTCAACCCAGGCACTGTGAACTGCCCTGTTGTTGTGAACATCGACGCTTATGAAAGCCTCTCAGATGAGCACCGCGCGGCGCTTGACAGCTCGGTTCCCGAGGCGCTTGAGTTCTACCTCAGCAACTACGGCGAGCTTCTGAAGCGTTGGGACGCTGTTCTGGAAGAAAAAGGCGTGGAAAAAGTCGTGATCGCGCCTGACGTGATTGCTGAATTCCGCACCAAAGCGGCAGATCCGATCCGCGATGCGTGGATTGCGGATATGGAAGCTCAAGGCATTCCAGGCCAAGAGCTTTATGACCTTGTTGTCAAAACACTTGCTGATGCGCAAAGCGGAAGCTGATCGGCGGGCAGGGGCACTGCGCCCTTGACCAAAAACGGAAGGCTGCGCGACATCGCGCGGCCTTTTTGCGCATATTCTATGTGATAACAATCGGGGGAGAGTGAAATGGCAGGGTCAGCTGCTGTGCTGGAGGATTCCAGCTTACTAAGCAAATTGGACCGTATGTTGCTGCCTTTGGAGCGCTTTTGCGCTCTATTGAGCGGCCTCGCGATTTTTTCGTTGATGTTTTTGGCGGCCTATTCTGTGACGGCGCGCAAGTTTTTTGGCAGCCCTTTGTTGGGCTATGTCGATTATATCGAAGCGGCGATGCCTGTGATTGCAATCATGGGTGTTTCTTATGTGGCGCGAGACGGGACGCATATCCGCATGGATATGCTGGTCAATGCGCTCAAGGGGCGACTGCTTTGGTTTTTTGAACTGATCTCAGTTTTATTAATGCTTTTGCTGATTGTGGGTCTCACCTATGGCGCCTGGGAGCATTTTGACCGCTCGTTTGACTGTTCGCGGCCTTGGTGTTCGCGTGACAGCTCGATTGATATCAGCCTGCCGATCTGGCCGAGCAAGCTTGTTGTGCCGTTTGCCTTTGGCGTTTTGATGTTGCGTTTGGTGCTTCAGGCTTGGGGCTATGGCCGCGCGCTTGTCTTGGGGCTGGAAAGCCCTGTGGCTGTGCCTTTGTCATTGACGATAGAGGAACAGGCGATGGCTGAGGCCAAACTTCTGGAGGGAGCTGACTGATGGAGCCGATTGAAATTGGTCTTTATACATCCGCGGGGATGCTTGTGTTGGTTTTGCTCGGGATGCGCGTCGCATTTGCGGCGGGGCTTGCGGGCTATGTTGGCCTGATCTGGCTGCGCTGGAACGGATTTGACTATGATCCCGAACGGTTTTGGAAAGCGGTGGAAATCAGCACCAAGATTGCAGGGCTGACGCCGCATTCGAAAGTCTCTGCACAGGTGTTATCACTGATCCCTGTCTTCATCATGATCGGCTATCTCGCCTATCATGCCAAGCTGACGACCGCGCTTTTTGAGGCCTGTAAACGCTGGATCGCTTGGGTTCCGGGGGGGCTTGCTGTTTCGACAGTCTTTGCGACGGCGGGCTTTGCGGCTGTGTCGGGCGCCTCTGTGGCCACGGCGGCTGTCTTTGCGCGGATCGCGATCCCTGAGATGCTCAAGATCGGATATAACAAGCAGTTTGCTGCCGGTGTTGTGGCGGCGGGGGGGACTTTGGCCTCGCTTATCCCGCCTTCGGCGATTTTGGTGATCTATGCCATTATCGTGGAGCAAGACGTGGGGATGCTCTTGCTCGCAGGGTTTATTCCGGGTGTTTTTTCAGCGGTTGTTTATGCGCTGATTATCATTGGGATTGCAGTGGTCTTCAAAAACGTTGGCCCGCCTGTCACGGGCTTTACGTGGAAGGAGCGCTTTGAGAGCCTGCCACCTGCCTTGCCGATTGTGGCTGTGGTCGTGATCATTATTTTCTTTGTTTACAACCCGTTTGGCGACGCTTGGGGCACACCCACCGAGGGCGGCGCTGTTGGGGCGTTTATCGTCTTTCTGATGGCGCTTTATCGCGGAATGCGTTGGCCGAAGTTGAAGGAAGCGCTGCTTGAAACCGCCAAGCTGACGGTGATGATTTTTACAATCATTTGGGGCGTTTTGATCTATGTGCGCTTCCTTGGGTTTGCGGAACTTCCTGATGCGTTTTCGAGCTGGATCACATCGCTTGAGCTGTCGCCCATGGTTATTCTGATCTGTATCCTGCTGGCCTATGCTGTGCTTGGGATGTTTATGGATGCGATCGGGATGCTGTTGCTCACGCTGCCTGTGGTCTATCCAGCGGTTATGGCCCTGAACGGGGGCGAAAACGTGGCCGCGATCGACAGTGCTTTCGGGATGTCGGGGCCGATGTGTGCGATATGGTTTGGCATACTTGTTGTCAAAATGGCGGAGTTCTGTCTGATCACCCCGCCGATTGGCCTCAACTGCTTTGTCGTCGCGGGCGTGCGCGATGATTTGACGGTGCAGGATGTTTTCAAAGGCGTGACACCGTTTTTCATTGCAGATGCGTTCACGATTGCGGGGCTTGTTGCCTTCCCGGGCATTGTGCTTTGGTTGCCCTCGCTGGCGTGATCGCCGCCTTAATATGTGTGGACATATTATTTTTAAGTCGGTAACTCTTCCCCAAACCTAAGGGGGAGAGTTTTCATGACCACAATCGTTTTGACGCCTATGTCTGTCGGGCTTACCGAGCTGGAACGGGTGTATCGCGACGGGATCTCCCCTGTGCTGGACCCTGCGTGTAAGCCCGCTGTGGAGCGGGCGGCGAGCCGCATTGCCGAGGCGGCGGCTGGTTCGGACGCTGTGTATGGTGTGAACACGGGGTTTGGCAAATTGGCGAGCGTGAAAGTCGCCCCCGAGGATACAGCCCAGCTTCAGCGCAACTTGATCCTGAGCCATTGTTGCGGCGTGGGCGAGGCAATGCCTGAGGCCCATGTGCGCCTGATGATGACGCTCAAGCTTTTGTCTTTCGGCCGCGGCGCCTCTGGTGTGCGCTGGGCGCTTGTGGAGCTTCTTGAAGGGATGTTGCGCGCGGGCGTAACGCCTGAAGTTCCTGCGCAAGGCTCTGTCGGGGCCTCTGGCGACTTGGCCCCCTTGGCGCATATGACGGCGGCCATGATGGGCGAGGGCAAGGCGCGCCACAAGGGCGTATTGATGCCTGCTGCCGAGGCTTTGGCGCAGGCTGGCCTTGCGCCTGTCGCGCTTGGCCCCAAGGAGGGGCTGGCCTGTATCAATGGCACACAGTTTTCGACAGCCTATGCGCTGGCGGGCCTCTTTGAGGGCTGGCGCGCGGCGCAGAGCGCGCTTGTGATCTCGGCGCTGTCGACCGACGCGATCATGGGCTCGACCGCGCCTTTGCAGCCCGAAATTCACGAGTTGCGCGGCCATGCAGGGCAGATCGAGGCCGCCAGCGCGATGCGCGCGCTTCTTGACGGCTCGGAGATCCGCGAGAGCCACCGCGAGGGCGACACCCGTGTGCAAGACCCGTATTGCATCCGCTGTCAGCCGCAGGTGACGGGGGCGGCTATGGATGTGATGCGCCAAGCGGCGAGCACGCTCATTATCGAGGCCAATGCGGCGACGGACAATCCGCTCGTGTTGACCGAGGCGGGGCTGATTGTGTCGG
>P_2C_Liq_3_UnCtyDRAFT_100519_pt1 | contig 11464 bp, 12 predicted proteins | sample Pon2CUnioCityCA_3_FD_9720 | JGI IMG/M metagenome (IMG submission 9720)
CAACGTCAGGCAAAAGGCGTTTCAGCCCGAGCATCACAGATTGGCCAAGCTTGTCGCCAGAGGCTTCGCCCGCCACGATAAAGATACGCTTCACACCAGCCATAAAAACAGCCCCGCGCGGTCAAGCGTCTCAATCACCTGGTCCTGCTCCAGAACAATCACGCCCCCCGCCTCCAGAATGATCCCGTCAAAGCCAGCCGCCACAACGGCCGCAGCCGTCGCCAGCCCAATCGTGGGCAAATCGACACGCCGGTCCTGATTGGGCTTTGGTGCCTTATAAAGCACAGCCCCCTTGCCCTCGCCGTGCCGCGAAAAACGCGCAAGCAGCGCATCTGTGCCGCTCACATCCTCTTGGGCCAAAACATCTTGGCCCCGCAAAACACAGGCCTGCCCCAGATCGGCCTGCCCCATGGCCGCCAACAGACTGCGCCCAAGTGCAGGCAAGCCCTGATGCGCCTCTTGTGGCTGGCTCCGGGTCGCAACCCCTGCCGCCATGGTCAGCCCCGCCAATAGCTCATGCGCAGCGCGCACATCAAACCCCTTCGCCTCAAACAGCGAGACAACGACGCGCAGCGCCCCGTCATCGCCAAGCCTCAAAGCGCGCAAAAACCTCGGCACCAGCGGCAGCGTTTTGAAATCAAGCTGGCGAAGGCGCAGCCGTGGCCGATCAATCGCGCCACAAAAACAGACCTGCGTCACACCACGCGTCTGCAATGCGCCTAGAAATGTCCCCAAAGTCTCAAGCCGAAATGTGAGGTCAACAGAAAGGGCATCTGGCGCAAAGCCCTCCAAAGCGCAAATGAGAGGCCGCTCGCGTTGCGCATCAGCAATCGCCTTGGGCAATGCCCCGCGCCCTGCGATCAGCGCCAGCACGTCAGTTCCCTGGCGTGAGAAAAGAGCGGTCGCTCGCGCCTGTCACAAAGCCGACGATCTGCTGCACATAGTCGCTTTCGCTATCCTCGCCCAAGCGTCGCGCACGCTCCTGAAACGTGCCTTCGCCCTGCGCCAGCATCTGAAACGCCGCCCGAAGCGCCGTAATATCGGCCCGCGCCACACCGCGTCGCTTGAGGCCCACAAGGTTCAGCCCGTCAAGCTCTCCGCGCGGCCCCTGCACAAGCCCATGCGGGATCACATCATTGGTCACCATGCTCAAAGCGCCAATGATGGCCCCCTGACCAATGCGCACAAACTGGTGAATGCCACAAAGCCCCCCGATGATCACATCATTTTCAATCACACAATGCCCCGCCACAGCCGAGGAATTGACCACAATCACACGGTCCCCGACATGGGCGTCATGTGCGATATGACAGCCCGCCATAAACAGCCCGTCATCTCCAATCTGCGTCAGCCCGCCGCCGCCCTCGGTGCCGCAGTTGATGGTGACGTGTTCGCGAATACGGTTGCGCGCCCCGATTTTCAGCGCGGTCTTCTCGCCCTTAAACTTTAGGTCTTGCGGCACTTCCCCGATCACCGAAAAAGGAAACACAACGGTGCCTTCGCCAATCTCGGTCTGCCCTGTCACAACAACATGGCTCTTGATATGCACATTGGCGCCCAAGACCACATCAGCGCCGATCAGCGAAAACGGCCCGATGATACAGCCCTCGCCAATCTGGGCGCCCTCTTCGACAATGGCACTGGGGTGAATATCGCGGCTCACTCTGCGGCCACCTTCGGCAGATCCATCATCGCGGTAAACTCGACTTCGCAGGCCATCTCGCCCTCAACTGTCGCAACCCCGCCAAAGCGCCAGACTTTGGCACCGGGTTTGCCGCGCAATGTGGTCAGCTGCATTTCAAGCACATCGCCCGGAACAACCATGCGGCGGAATTTGCACTTCTCGATCGCCATGAAATAGACCAACAGCTCTTTATCCGCCATATCAAGCGCAACGCCCACCATAACAGCCGCCGTCTGCGCCATAGCTTCGACAATTGTCACACCGGGCATAATCGGCTTGCCCGGAAAATGGCCCTGAAAATGCGGCTCGTTCATGCTCACATTCTTGATGCCACGGGCTGATTCTGTGCCGATAATGTCTTCCACACGGTCCACCAACAAAAACGGATAGCGGTGCGGAATAATCCGCTGGATAAGGCCGATATCGGCGCGCAGAACCTCGGTTGTCATTGGTATTCCTTCCAGTCAATCTGCACTCTCAGTAGCAAGAGCGCCGTCGCGAAACAAGCGGCGCAGGCCAGAGCCGCATTATTCCTCTTTCGGGGCCGCCTCGGCTTTGCCAAGCATTTCGCCACGCCCGATCGCCTCGTCAATCTTGCGCACAGCGTCATTGGTAATATCAATCGCGCTATCGCGCAAAATCACCGCCCGCATATCCAACAAAACATTTGCGCCCCGCTCATTCATCAGCTCGACAAGAACGCCCTGAGCTGTCGCCAAAAAACGCTGCTCCGCTGAGGTGCGCTTGTCCTCAAGAGCGCGGGCACGGTCTTGGCGCTCGCGGCGAATGGCCTGAACTTTCTTGTCAAAGGCCTCCGCCGCATCCCGAAAGTCAACCGGCGCCATGCTCGGGCGCTTTTCGGTCAGCTCTTTCTCTTCGGCGCGCAATTCCTCTTCAAGTCGGCGGTTGTTGGCCGACAGCTCAACGGCTTCGGCCTCGAGGGCCTGCGAAATATTCTGGCCAAAAAGGGTCTCTGCAAAAAGCCTGTTGGGATCAACAATCACAACTTCGGCCCGTGGTGCGCTCAACCCTTGAGCAAAAACGCCCGCCGCCCAAAGACATAGTCCAAGGGCGAGCGGAAAGACATATGATCTGAGCGGCGCAGCCATCCTAGAACTCGGTTGAGATCGTAAACTCAAAGCTCTGGTCTTTGTCCTGCACTTCTTTTTCCAGAGCCTTGCTCCAGTTCAGACGCATCGGGCCAATCGGCGTCACCCAAAAGACAGAGATACCAGCCACATGGCGGACCGATCCGCTCTCATAATGCGTAACGCCAGGGGTAGAACTAACCTGATCAAGCCCCCAAACATTGCCGATGTCATAAAAGACGCCGCCCGTGATCCCGTATTCCTCAGGCAAGCCCAGCGGGAAAAGCGCCTCAAACTTGGCCGAAACAAAGTAATTGCCGCCCAAAGCGTCGTTCATGTTTGCACCAGCGTTATAATCCCGTGGGCCAATCCCGTCGGGTGCAAAACCGCGAATGATATCCTCGTCAAACAGCCAGCGGTCTGTCGCGCGACTACCAGGGCCAGAGAAGTTCACAGCCCCGCCCGCAATCGTGGCCCGCAGGGTGATTTCATCGCTCAAGATACGGGTCTGAGCCACCATTTTGGCTTTAGACTTCACAAATGTATCGTCGCCGCCCAAGCCGCCGAAATCCTGACTTACGACAAAACGCAGCCCCTCATTGTCATCCAGCGAGGTTTTGCGCGAGTCCCATGAATAGGTATACCCAACAGAGCTTTGCTTGCGCCGCCCCTGAGCGATCTCCGCTGACAGAACATCTCCCACACAGAGAAACAGGTTGCTACAAGTGCTCGGCGCAGGCCCCGACAAAACAGTCGTATTATCCACCGTCATCTTGGTCGCATCAAACTTGTAGTTCACCCCGAGCCGCGCGCGCTCCCCGAGCGCAAACTCAAGACCCGTTGCAAAGTTTCCCTTGTCGGTGTTGTAATTCGAATTTGCGGCCGTTGTTTCCACAAGCCCAATATCAAAGAAAAACTTCACATCCCGCCCAAGGAAAGCCGGCTCTTCAAAGTAAAGCCCGTAGTTGGTGTTATCCGTCGCGCCCGAAGCCCGAAAGCGCACGGTCTGACCGCGGCCAAGGAAGTTCGTCTCCGTATATTGCGCCACGAGGCCAAAGCCGTTGTCGGTCGAAAATGTTCCGCCAAAATTAAGCGAGCCGGTCGGCTTTTCTTGCACATCCACGTCAACAATCACGCTGTTGGGCGTCGAGCCTTCCCGCGCATTGACTTGAGCGTCGCCAAAGAAACCAAGCGCGCGGATCCGCTCCGCACTCTCGCGGATTTCGCGCGGGTTAAACGGGTCGCCCTCCGCCACGCGGAACTGGCGGCGCACCACGCGGTCAAGCGTAGTCGCATTGCCCTCAATGTCGATCCGCTCGACAAAAATACGCTCACCGCGCCCCAGAACAAACTCGATATCCAGCGTAAGATCGCGATCATTGCGCGTGATCCGTGGCTCAACGCGCAAGAACGGCTGGCCATTGCGGATTGCCAGACGTTCCATCCGTGCAATCGCGTTTTCCACTGAGGCTGGCGAGTAAACATCGCCAGAGCGCAGCTTGACGGTCTCCTGATAGTCGTCGCTATCGACCTCGGCCATTTCGCTCACAGTTGTAATCTCGCCAAAGGCAAACTGCTGGCCCTCTTCAAGCGTAAACGTTAGAAAATACCCGTCACGCTCGCGCGCAAGCTCGGCATTCACCGAGGTTGTGCGAAAATCGACATACCCGCGTGACAAATAGAAATCGCGCAAGACTTGTTGGTCAAATTGCAGACGATCCTCAACAAAAGTGTCCTTGCGAATAAAGGCGCGCAGAACGCCGGCCTGCTTGCTCTCCAGAACACGGCGCAGACGTCGGTCAGAGAAAACTTGGTTGCCCACAAAGCCGATCCGCGAGACTTCTGTGTTACCGCCTTCAAATATCTCAAACACAAGATCGACGCGGTTGTCGCTGCGGCGGATGATCTGAGGGGTGATTTTGGCCGCCAAACGGCCATTCTCGGCATAGGCCTCCGTCAGCGTGGCCGCATCCCGCTCGGCTTGTGTCGGGCTAAAGACAAGGCGTGGTCTCAGCTTGATAAAGCGAGACAGCTCGTCATCCTTCAGGCGCTGGTTGCCTTCAAAACTGATGCGATTGATGGTCGGGAATTCCTCAACCACAATCACAAGTGTGCCACCTTTGGGTTCGATCACAACAGTTTCAAACAGCCCCGACGCCAAAATCCGCTGATAGGCCTCATTTAAATCGCCAGCAGACACGGCCTGCCCCCGAGCGATTCCCGCATAGGTCAGGATCGTGTCTGTTTCGATCCGCTTGTTGCCTTCAACAGCGACCGAATTAAAACTGTAATTTTGCGCGTCAACACGCATGACACCCCAGACAAAAACCATTGAAAACATGGCGCAAGCCAGTATTTTCAGCGCTTTGCCAATGGTGTGGTTTGATCCTCTGCGCGCGGCGCGCTTCGTGACACTGCTTGTCATATTCTCATTTCCAGTCAGACACCCCTATCCTGACTGACTAATCGCATTGGCAATTGATGTCAAAACGAGAAGCGCCCCGAAAGGGGCGCGCAAAAGCTATCGTGTGCGGTCAAGGCCCAAACCCCTTAAAGAAACAAGCTGCCGATCCATGCGCCCGCAAACAGCGCAACCGTGATCGTCGCAAGATACAAAAGGCGGTCCCAGTTCAAATCCCAAAGCAGATGCAGCCCGCGATAACCTTTTTCAATCGTATCCATACCCATACTCCACTCTTACAGGCTCAGCCTGACAAAGCATTGTGTAGGAAGCGCGGCACAATTGTGGCATTTCTGGGGCAGCGCCCCGTTTTGAAACCGATCAGCAGAAAATATCGTTCCAAAGGGCAAAGACCATCACGCTCAAAACAAGGGCAATCCCCATGCTCATCAAAACCTGCATCACCCTGTCACTCGGCTTTTTGCGCATCACGGCCTCATAGCCATAAAACATCAGGTGCCCGCCATCGAGCATGGGAATGGGCAACAAATTCAGAAAGCCCACAGCCGTCGATAAGAGTGCAAGAAACCCGATAAATTCGGCAAGCCCCTGCTCCGCTTGGGCTTTTGAGGCCCGCGCAATGCCGATGGCGCCCGACATATTGCAGGAGCTGATCTTGCCAAATGCCAGATGATACAGCCCCGAAATAGACCGCGTCACAACACTATAGGTCTGCTCGGCGCCCAGCCCCACAGCCTCAAACACTCCCGGGCGCTCGGTCTCTGCTTCAAAGAAGGTCGAGCTGAAAATGCCGATGAGAAACCGCTTTTCAAAGCCGTTGTCCGCCGTTGGCACATCGCGAAGCTCGGGTTGGATGACAAATTCCTTTTCCGCCCCGTCGCGCCAGACATTGAGCCTGACAGGCGCGCCTTCAGCGGCCTTCACAACAGACACAAGCTGCATAAAACTGCTCAGGTCTTGCCCGTCCGCGCGCAAGATCACATCGCCCTCCATCAGGCCCGCCGCCTCGCCCGCCGAGCGCGGCTGCACGCCCCCGATCCGCGCGGGGCTATACTGCGGCCCCTGCACGATCAGCGTATCGGTGCCGCGTTTCACGGTGTAATCAAGCAAGAGCCCGTCTGGCAGCGCATCAAAATAGGCGCGGCTCGGCTCTTCGGGAAAGGGTGTGCCCGCAATTGCCACGATCTGATCCCCCGCTTCAATCGTCACACCCTCATAGGGCATCGGATGGAGCGTCGAAATCTTGGGGGGCGAAGACATCATGCCAAGCGACAGCAAAAGCCCCGCAAACACCGCGATCGAGAAGATAAAGTTAAACACAGGCCCCGCCAAAACAGTCGCAGCCCGCGCCCAAAGCGGCGCGCCATGCATGGTGTGGCGCAGCTGCTCCACAGGCATAGCCTCCATAGCCTCGCCATCCTTACCGCTCGCCGCATTGGCATCACCCATAAATTTGACATAGCCCCCAAACGGGATCGCCGCGATCTGCCAGACGGTGCCATGTTTGTCTTCGCGTGCAATAAGCACCGGCCCAAAGCCGATTGAGAAAACCTCAGCCTTGATCCCCGACCAACGCCCGACAATATAATGGCCGTATTCATGCACCCCCACGATGATCGACAAAGCAACGACAAAAGAAATGAGAGTGAGGATTACATTGCCAAATTCTGGCAGAAGGGTCATAAAATCCAAAGGGTTACCTGTCTTTCTGTCTTATTTCGGTGTCACGCTTTGCGCGGTGCTCTGCCCTAAATGGGCTGCTCGGCGCAGGGTATCAAGGGTCATTGGCGCATCGATCAGGCTATCGTCAGGCAAGAGCTGGTCCAAAGTGGCCCGCACCACATCTGCCATGTCGGTAAAGCCGATCTGCCCCGCCAAGAACCTGTCCAACGCCATATCTTTGGCAGCGTTAAACACTGCCCCGCTCAGCCCGCCGCGCGCCATAACCTCATAGGCCAGCCCCAAAGCTGGGTAGCGCTGCGGGTCAGGCTCGCTAAACTCAAGCTGCCCAATGCGCGCCAGATCAAGCCGCTCCACAGGCAGCTTCGCACGCACGGGATAATGCAGCGCATAGCCAATCGCATGGCGCATATCGGGCGGCCCGACATGAGCCATCAGCCCGCCATCCTGAAACCCGACCAGCGCATGAACAAGCGACTGCGGGTGCACCAGCACCTCGATTTTTTCAGGTTCAATACCAAAATACTCACGTGTTTCAATGAGTTCCAAGGCTTTGTTAAACATAGACGCGCTGTCAATCGTGATCCGCTGGCCCATGTCCCAGTTGGGATGGCTGCTGGCCTGCGAGACACTCGCGCTTGCAAGCCGCGCAAGCGGCCAGTCGCGAAATGCGCCGCCGGAGGCCGTGATAATCACCCGCTCGACAGCCGCCATATCCTCGCCCACCAGCGCCTGAAACACAGCCGAATGCTCGCTGTCCACAGGCAGAACCTGTGCCCCGTGGCGCTCGGCTGTCTCCATCAAAAGCTTGCCCGCGCTCACCAGCGATTCCTTGTTGGCCAGCGCCAGAGTGGCGCCCTGCTCAAGCGCCTTCAGCCCAGGTTCCAGCCCAGCCGCGCCCACAATCGCACTCATCACCCAGTCCACAGGCCGCGCCGCCGCCTCAATCAGCGCCACCTGCCCCGCAGCGGCCTCTGTCTGGCTCCCCGCCAACGCCGCACGCAAGTCAGGCAAGCGCGCCTCATCGGCAATCACAGCCACATCCGCGCCAAACCTGCGCGCATCTGCCGCCAGCTGCGCCACATTGCTCCCGCCCGTCAAAGCCACAACTTCATAGGCCTCAGGCGCGCGCCCGATCAGATCAAGCGTCGATTGCCCGATAGAGCCTGTGGCCCCGAAAATAGAAATCCTGCGCCTCACCCCAGAAGCCCTGCCACTGTCAGCACAGGGAAAAAGACCAGCGCCGCGCCGATCATCCCGTCAAAGCGGTCCAAAACGCCGCCATGCCCGGGGATCAGAGAAGAGCTGTCTTTGATACCGGCCTTGCGCTTCAAAGCGCTCTCGACAATATCGCCCATCTGCGCCGCAAAAGCCAAAATTACCGAGAACAGGACAGGCGAAATAGGCCAATCGAGTCCCCCCGCCAACAGCCTGTCGCCGAGCAGCCAGCCCAAAAGCGCAGCCCCTGCCCAGCCCGCAACCGTGCCGGACCATGTTTTCTTGGGGCTGACCTTGGGCCAGAACTTCGGCCCGCCCAAAACGCGCCCCGCAAAATACCCCATGACATCAGAGGCAATCACAACCCCGATCACCCAGATCAGAACCACCATTCCGAAAAGATCGCGAATGCCATAAAGCGCCAGACCCGCGATCATGCAAAAAAACGCATAAAATGCGAGACGATGCCGCAAGCGCGCCGCCAAAGCCCAAACAGCGCCCGCAACCGCGCCCAGAAGAACAAACCCCAAGGGCGCGCCGATCCACTCGGCCGCAATCAGAGCCACGCCGCCCGCAATCGGCAGCGCCACATCGCGCAAAGGCCCGCGCACAGCGCCGCCAAGCCGCGCCGCCTCCCAGACCATGCCCGCCGAGATCAGCGCCAGAAGCGCCAAAAACCAAGGGCCGCCAAGCCAGATATCTACGCTCGCCACAACAGCCATCACAGCCGCCGATATCAGCCTCAAACGCAGATCTCCCCACTTGCCCGCCTCGATTTTCATGCCACAACCCCTCCAAAGCGCCGCTCGCGCTTGCCATAGTTGTTGACCAGCCCCGCAAAAATTTCAGGGCTGAAATCAGGCCAGAGCGTGTCAATAAATTCATATTCCGCATAGGCCGACTGCCAGAGCAAAAAGTTCGAAATCCGCGCCTCGCCGCTGGTGCGAATGACAAGGTCCGGATCAGGCAAAACGTATGTATCCAAATACTTTGGAAGCGTTTCCTCATCCACTTTTTCCGGGTCAAGCCGCCCCGCCGCCACATCCTGCGCCAACCGCTTTGTGGCGCGGCTCACTTCGTCGCGCCCGCCGTAATTGAGCGCAATGGTCAGATGCACCTTCTCGTTCTCGCAGGTCAAAAGCTCAAGCTCGTCCATCAAGCTGACCAACTTATCATCAAGCCGCACACGGTCGCCAATAAAGCGTACCCGCACACCCTCGTCTTTCAAGGCTCGCGCTTCTTTTGAAATATAGCGCCGAAACAGCCCCATAAGCCCTGCCACCTCCACTTGCGTGCGCTTCCAGTTTTCGGTCGAAAAAGCAAAAATCGTCAGATACTTCACGCCCAAATCAGGGCAGGCTTCTACAATCTCGCGCACCCGTTTTGCGCCGGCGTGATGGCCAAAAAGCCGTGGCCGCCCGCGCGATTGCGCCCAGCGGCCATTGCCATCCATAATAATCGCAACATGGCGCGGCCCCGCGCCCTTATCGAATTCACTCGTCAAATCTGGCTCCTTAAGTCACATAATAAAAAGGGAACCTTACACCTGCATGATTTCCGCTTGCTTACTTTCCAGAGCCGCATCGAGCGCTTTGATGTGTTTATCGGTCAAAGTTTGCACTTCGTCTTCCCAGAACTTCTGGTCATCTTCCGAAATGCCGTCGGCCTTGGCCTTTTTCACTTGGTCCATACCGTCGCGGCGAATATTGCGCACAGCGACGCGCGCGTGTTCGGCATATTGCGCCGCAACACGGGTCAGCTCGCGGCGGCGTTCTTCGTTCAGCTCGGGGATCGGCAACATAACAATGGTGCCGTTGGTCTGCGGGTTGATTCCGAGGCCCGAGTTCATGATCGCCTTTTCCACAGCCTGAACCATGGATTTATCCCACACATTGATCGTGACCATGCGCGGCTCGGGCACGTTCACTGTGCCAAGCTGGTTGATCGGCGTCTGGTTGCCATAGGCCTCCACCACAATCGGCTCAAGCATACTCGCCGAGGCGCGCCCCGTCCTCAGAGAGGCAAATTCGGTCCGCAAATTGGCCATCGCCCCGTCCATACGGCGCTCCAGCTCGTCGGTATCCAGCATAAAATCGTCTGACATGGGCCTCAAACTCCTGTTCGTCTCTTTTGGCTTTCAGCCAGTTTACAGTGTCCCGCGCAGGCTTAAAAGCCTTAGCCGTGCACCTTTGTATATGTGCCCTCGCCCGCGAGGATGCCCTGAAAGCCGCCGGGCTCGTCAAGGCTAAACACAATGATGGGGAGGTTATTGTCGCGCGCCAGCGCAATCGCGCTGGCGTCCATAACCCCGAGGCGCTTCTGGAGCACCTCATCATAACTCACATGATCATAGCGCACCGCATCCTCAAACTTGGCAGGGTCTTTGTCATAGACGCCGTCGACTTTGGTGCCCTTAAAGATCGCCTCACAGGCCATCTCGTTGGCGCGCAGGGTCGCCGCCGTATCTGTCGTGAAATAAGGGTTGCCCGTTCCGGCCGCAAAGATACAGACCCGCTTTTTCTCAAGGTGGCGCACCGCGCGGCGGCGGATATATGGCTCGGCCACTTCGTTCATCGTGATCGCCGAAATCACACGGGTAAAGACACCAAGGTCTTCCAAAGCACTTTGCATCGCCAGCGCGTTCATCACAGTTGCCAGCATTCCCATATAGTCGGCTGTTGTGCGTTCCATGCCCTGCGCGCTGCCCGACAGCCCGCGAAAAATATTGCCACCGCCAATGACCATACAGATTTCAACGCCCATCTCCTGAACAGACTGCACTTCCCGCGCAATCCGCTGGACAGTCGGCGGATGCAGCCCGAAGCCCTGATCCCCCATCAGCGCCTCACCTGATATCTTGAGCATAACGCGTTTGAAGGTGGTTTTCGGCGCGGCTGGCTCTGACATCTGCGGTCTCCTGATTGGGTTAAGCTTTGCTCTAAATGTCCCAAATCTCGCTCAGGCGCAACGCCCGAAGCGCGCGGCCAAGTCAAAAAGCGCGCTTTGCCCCGCCCTCAAGCTGCGCTAAAGGCAGGCTCATGCTCAAGCTATCCGCCATATCGCCAGAAACGCCCGTGCTCATCGCAGGTCCGACCGCCTCAGGCAAATCCGCCCTCGCGCTTCAGATCGCTGAGGCAGACGGCGGGCTGATTGTGAATGCCGATGCGCTTCAGGTCTATTCCGACTGGCGCGTTTTGACCGCGCGGCCAAGCGCCGAGGAAGAGGCGCGCGCGCCCCATGCGCTCTATGGCCATGTCGCAGGAACCCATCCCTACTCTGTGGGAGAATGGCTCGCCGAGGTGCGCGCTCTTCGCGCGCAGGGCCAGCGCCTGATCATTGTCGGGGGCACGGGCCTTTACTTTGCCGCCCTGA
>P_2C_Liq_3_UnCtyDRAFT_100520_pt1 | contig 11462 bp, 19 predicted proteins | sample Pon2CUnioCityCA_3_FD_9720 | JGI IMG/M metagenome (IMG submission 9720)
CAACGTTAAACATAAGTGTGTTTGAACTTATTGTAGGCGGAAGTTTTGTAATTGACAGCTTGACAGGCGGTGGTATACGTGTTAATATAGCTAAGAGTACTAACCCTGGTACTATACTAAGCATAGCAGGACACGGACTTCCAGATCCAAGAAGCAATCGTACAGGAAATTTGTACGTAGAATTAAAAGGCACTGTGCCTAAACTAAACAAAGAACAAATAGAAAAGGTAAAACAGATAAATGATGAACTTGGTACTCGCACCTGACGTAATGTTGGAAAACGCAGTACAGCGTTTTGATGTAGGTCAAATGCATCCTGCGCCGATTGCGTTGGATATGATTGATTTAATGAAAAAAAATCACGGGCTAGGATTAAGTGCAAATCAAGTTGGCCTGAATGCACAAATTTTTGTTATGAAACCAGTATTGAACAAACAGCACGGTGATGTTACTGTGGTTATTAATCCTATTATTAAAGGACTGAGCAAAGAAACAGAACAAGGTCCAGAAGGCTGTCTAAGCCATCCAGGACTGATTCTCAAAGTTAAACGTCCTATCAGTTGTGTAGTGGAATTTGATACACTAACTCCTGATATGCGTGATGTAATACATGTTGAAGCAAAATACGACGATATTGATGCTAGGATCTTCCTTCATGAATATGACCATTTGCATGGCATACAATTTATCGATAGAGTAAGCAAACTAAAACTAACAATGGCAGAAAAGAAAAGAAGGAAAAAAGTAAATGGTTGAACCAAGCGAAACATTACAACTGGTGTTTGACAAAGCAACTAGTGATGCTAAAAAGTTAAAGCATAACTATATTACTTTAGAACACCTTACATATGCAATGCTGTGTGTAGAAGAGTTTGAAACACTCATTACAGAATATGGCGCAGACTACAATCTAATGAAAAGCACATTAGAAAACCATATCAAAAACAAAATGAAAGACATTGAAGTCACTGATGAAGAAATTGCAGCAGTTGGCAAATGGAAACCTACAAAAACACAAAGCGTAGAACGTGTGCTTAATCGTGCATTTGCACAAGTGCTTTTTCAAGGACGCAACACAATTGATATTGTTGATGTATTCATTAGTATTCTCAATGAAAAGAAAAGCTATGCAAGTTTTGTAACAAACAAAGCTGGTATTTCCAAAGACGATTTTACAGCGTATGTAAATTTGGAAATTGGTGATAAAGCAATGTCTGATGAAAATGCAGAAATGAGCGGTGCAGCAAATCAAGCACTCAAAGCATTCACTGATGACTTGAATAGTCATGTTACAAGTGGAAAAATTGATCCAGTAATTGGTAGACAAGATGAGATTGAACAAGTTGCTCTTGCACTTGGACGTCGAAGCAAAAGCAATGTAATTCTAGTAGGCGATCCGGGTGTAGGTAAAACTGCTATTGCAGAAGGACTTGCACATAAAATTGTACACGGAGAAGTTCCTGAATTTCTAAAAGAATACAATGTTTACAGTCTTGATATTGGTGCGATGCTTGCTGGATCCAAGTACCGAGGAGACTTTGAAGAACGCTTTAAACTTGTATTGCAAGCCTTGCAGAAAAAAGGCAAAACAATCATGTTTATTGACGAAGCACACATGATCAGTGGCGCTGGCGCTGGCGGCAAAGATGCATCAAATGATCTTGCCAACATGCTGAAACCAGCACTAAGCAAAGGTACTATCAAAGTTGTTGCTGCAACTACTTGGGAAGAGTATCGCAAGCACTTTGAAAAGGATCGTGCATTGATGCGTCGATTCCAGCGTGTGGGCGTTGATGAACCTAGTGCAGAAACATCAGTGCAAATTCTGCAAGGTATTAAAAAATACTACGAAGATTTTCACAACGCTGAAATTACAGAATCTGCAATTGCAGCAGCAGTAAAACTCAGTGTTAAATATCAACCCGACAAAAGATTGCCAGACAAAGCAATTGATTTGATTGATGTTGCATGTAGTCGATTCAAAGTAAAAGATCAAACCGACGGACGTATTGTAACTGAAGAAAACATTCAGTTTGAACTTGCTAAAATGGTTAAAATTCCAGAAGAACAAGTTGCAGAACGTGAAACAGACAATTTGCAACACTTGGAAAAAAATCTCAAAGGCAGCGTGTTTGGACAAGACGATGCAATTGATGCAGTAGTTGACAAGATTCTTGTATCACAAGCAGGACTTAAACCAGACGACAAACCAATTGGATCGTTTGTGTTCATGGGCCCGACTGGTACAGGTAAAACTGAAACAGCAAAACAACTTGCACATCACTTGGGTGTAGAACTTGTGCGTTTCGATATGAGTGAGTTCCAAGAGAAGCACAGTGTTGCCAAGTTTATCGGTGCGCCTCCAGGATATGTTGGGTTTGAAGATGATGCAGGACAACTGATTGTTAAATTGCAAGAGAATCCTAACTGTGTGTTGTTGCTTGACGAGATTGAAAAAGCACACCCGGATGTGAGTGCTGTATTGTTGCAACTTATGGATAATGGTATGGTAACTGGCTCAAATGGTAAGGTAGCAGATGCACGTAACAGTATCTTGATTCTCACAACCAACTTGGGTGCAAAAGAAGCTGAAAAGAACACTATTGGCTTTGGCGACGACATGAGCAAAGACTACGAAGACACAGATCTAAAAAAATTCTTTGCACCAGAATTCCGCAACCGTCTTGATGCTACAATTACATTTGCCAAACTTGGTAAGCCTGTAATGATGAAGATTGTTGGCAAGTTCCTAGCAGAACTTAGAGATCAAGTCAAGGACAAAAATGTAAAAATTACAATCGCAGATGAAGCACTTGATTACTTGGTAGACAAAGGCTTTGATCCTAAAATGGGCGCTCGTCCATTGCAACGTGTCATTGATGCAGAAATCAAGCGTCCACTGAGTAGAGCATTGTTGTTTGGTGATCTTAAAAACGGCGGCTCGGTTGAGATTAAATACAGTGATAAAATCGAGATTGAAACAACAACAAATGTCACAGCCGAATGAAACTGTAAAACTGCACTACGGAAAATACTTGTACAAGATCAAGATTATTAATCAACTTGGAAGTATTTTCCGTACAGAGTTTCAACGTGACGGTAAACTGGGTTATGCTCGTAAATATCTAAACGAGTATAACTCAGACGCAGGGGAAGGCAGGATTATAAAAAAAGGAAGATTTTTTGATACAGTAATTTTGCAAGAAGAATTAGACGATGCTAATTACATTTATAAAGTATTAAGATATGCAAAAAATTACCTTGTACGATGTGAATACAATACGTTAATAGTTTATTCAAACAATCTAAACCTTATCAACAAATTAGATTCTGGTATTAAATCACACAATTGCGAAATATGGGCGCCTCTCGATGTAAACATAGATTACTTAAAACAAAATAAAAATATCATACTTGTTGACAACCCTCCTAAACTAAAATACAAAGTAACATTTGGTAGGAAAAAGTCTTCGCCTGCATTAGGAGAATGGCTGATAGCAAACACAGATAAAAGCAAAGCAGGAAGTGTTTTTCTTCGCAATTGTCAAGACAACGGTTGGATAAACGGACAATACGTGTATGTTAGAGACGAAAAAGTGCTGCTATTGATCAATATGTTAGCAGGCGATAATATCACAAAAATAGAAGAATTAGTTTGTCGTACAAGTTAAGATAAATACTTGTAACAACCCGGAGTTATTATGGAACATTTTGTACGTATTGTAATGGAAAAACAAGAAGGTCCGCAACTTCTTGATGAAAGTATTTTTCCTAGTCAACAAATATTTGAATCAGAACAAGGTGCTACTGTATATCACATCGATCTTCCACGTGAATTAACAGAAGACGAATGTGACGAGTATGCAGAAAAGCTAGCAAACTATATGTTTGAGCAAGGTTACGAAGATTTTGATATTGAGATCAGCGGTGACGAACAAGATATTGATGAAGAAACTTACGACGGTGACGATTTTTTTGAAGAATACGGTGTTATGTGGTTCAACGAAGATGCATTGGACGAAGCAGAATATCAAGGCCGTAAAGTTCCATTAGGCAAGCCTATGCAAGGCGATGTTAAAAAGTTCAAAGTGTACGTTAAAGATCCTAAGACCAAAAATGTTAAGAAAGTCAACTTTGGCGATCCCGATATGAAAATTAAAAAGAGCAATCCGGAGCGTAGACGCAGTTTCCGTGCAAGACACAACTGTGATAATCCTGGACCAAGAACAAAAGCAAGATACTGGAGTTGCAGAAAATGGTAATGATCACTGAAATTTTTGACAAAAAAGCAATAGAAGATTTAAAGATTGGCGACCAACTTCCGTATGATGTTGTAGAAGATTTAAAAATTTATATGACACAAGACAATGATTTTTATCGTAAAAATCTTTTTCCACATATGAGTGAAGTACAAGCAGCAGTAAATGCAGGTGGAAAATACAATAAAAAAATGTTGCTGCCAGCAGTTGAAAAAGCTATTCCAGAATACTTACAAAAATTTGGTATTAAAAAGCGTCCACAAGACTTTATGGATGATGCACAAAAAATGGAATGTATTAGCAGTATTTTAAAAGACGAAATGGACAACTTTCGCGAAGGAAAATACTAATGCGTTTTGACGAGTTTAAAGAATACAAGAAAGGTCCAGCTGGGCAAGCAAAGGGCAAAGACAAAATGCCTAAAGCTAAACCGGGCAGAAAGGATCATCCTTTGCACGGCAAACTCGTTGGCGAAGAGATACAAGAAGCAAAGCAGATGGGTCGTGCATTCAACCACCTTGAAGATCTTGTTTTCTTTCATGGAACACAAGGTGCACTCGAAGCAATTGAACATTTGCGTGATTTAGCCACTGATGAAGGTAGTGGCAGTATAAGAATGAAATGGGACGGCAATCCTCAAATTTATTGGGGTAGAGAACGTGCCGGAGGTCCATTGATACTAGGTGGACACAATCAATGGAGTCGTGGTGTGCTTGGAGACAGCCCAGAAGCAATCCAAGACTTCATTGCCAATCAAAGTGGCAATCCAAAAACAGACGATGAGAAAAAACAACGCATGGAGTTTGCAAAAAACTTCGCAAGTATGTATCCAGAGTTTGACAAAGCAACGCCCAAAGATTTTGAAGGTTTTGTGTATGCAGATGGATTGTTTTTATCTCCACCAGAACTAAAAGACGGTGTTTATACATTCTGTCCTAATCCCAAGTCACAAACTTGTTATCATGTTCGTGCAGACAGCGAACTAGGACAGCGCATTGCCAAAGCCAACATTATGGTTGTAGGACATGCAGAATTTCCAGAGTGGGGTATGCCTGATAGTGCACAAACTCCAAAAAATGATTTCAGTGAATTCAGTGGCAATCCAAACGTGGTTGTACTAGGTCCAGTATACAACACAAAACCTGTGAAAATTGACACAAGTTCGTTGGACACTGTTACTAGATTTGCCAAAGCCAACAACAAAATTGTTGACGGATTTTTAAACAGTGTACAAGGACTAGGCGATCTAAAAAACATCATTTACACTTATGTTAACCAAACAGCAAAAGCAAAGAACTTGGACAACTTAGGTGTTGAAAACTTTTTTAGCTGGTTGGGCAACAGCAAAGTAAGCAAACCCAAGCAAGCAAAAATAAGTGAGTTAAACAGCAAGTACAACAATGCACTAAATGCTATATTCACACTAGTAAAACAAATACAAAATGCAAAAGACAATGTAATTGATCAAGTAGAAGGCGAACAGGGTGACATATGGGACACCAACGGAGAAGGCCGTGTACGCTATGCAGATAAAACAAAGAAATTTGGCAATGTAAAACTTGTTCCAAGAAAAAGGTGGACCCCGGGCTAATGTTATTAAGAGAATTATTTGAAGCAGAACAAAGCGTAGGACTTATATTTGGAAGATTCAATCCTCCGCACAAGGGTCACAAAGCAGCATGGGAAATGGCCAGTAAAAATTCTGCATGGTATGTAGGAACAAACAAGAGTACACAGGGTCCAAAAGATCCGCTTCCTTATGACGTTAAAATTGCTGCAATGCAAACTATCATGCCAGGAGTTGAAAAGCACATTGTTCCTCATCAAAGTTGGTTAACATTAGCAGCAGAAATATACAAAAAGCATGGCGATGTAGAACTAAAAGTGTACACAGACGAAGAATGGGTACTAAAAGCACTCAACAAGTACAATGGTGTAGATGGTGCACACGGCATGTACAATTTTCCAAAAATCACAAGTGTACCTACTCCACGTTTGAGCAGTGCAACAGCATTACGTAAAGCAGTAGCAGACAACGATCCGCAAGCATTTGCAGATGCAGCAGGTGTAGCAGCAGATACTCCAGTGGATGGCAAGCCGTTCTTTGATGTAGTAGCAGAATATTTAGGACAATACAACAAATGAAAATATTTGAAGTTACAAAAGTTATTGTAGAAGGTTACAAACTACAATTAGAACGTGATACCGATATGATGGTATTAAACATTACTGATACAAAGACAGGCAAGCGTACAGAAGTACGTGGCAAGCCGGGTTATGAAACTAACTACGACCCTAATGACAAACTACATCAACTGCTAGATCGTGTAGGCAAGAGTGCTAACATTAGTGAACTAATGAACGGCGAAGTAGTAAGCATTAATCCTAACCACCCAGATGCTGATCGTGCAAAAGCAGCAACAGACAAAGCGTATAGCGAAAACTTTGCTGATGGTAAGAAAAAAGGCAAAAGCAGACCAGGGCGTGTAAAACGTTCAGGTGCTAGTTGTAATGGTAGTGTAACAGATTTACGCAAACGTGCTAAAAATGCAAGTGGCGAAAAGGCTAAAATGTATCACTGGTGTGCGAATATGAAATCAGGTAGAAAGAAAAAATAATGGATATTGAGTATTACGTAGAAAAGTATAAAGAACACGAAGCACGTAGAGCAACTACTAATGAACGTAATGCATTTTGGAAACAATATGCCAAAGACCAAAAACAATTAGATCCAGAAACTAGTTTTAATATGGGAAAATATTAATGGACATAGAAGATCTAAAAAGACTAGCAGGTGTAAATGAGTTCAAAGGGTATACTGAATACACTCTAGAAAATTTCAGTGATGCTGCCAATGCTAATCGCAAAAAAGAACGTGAACAAAATATCAAACCCGGCGACGAAGAATGGTTTAAACTTTGGTTCAGTCAACCTAAAATGCAAGGCCGAGGCTTTCGCGGCAGGAAAAAATGAGTGCTGAACGAGAGTTTGTATATAAAACCCTTGTAGAACAATTACAATATCCAGCTGCAAAAACTGCTGATTGTATGTTTGATATCAATTGCAGCAACTATCAACTTTACGACGAACTTGCCAAACACAACGCATTTGAATTTGGCGATTATACTTTGGATTTAGACAAACGTATAACTTACAAGTTTAAATATCTTCCTTTGCAAAATAGAACGCAAACAAAACAAGGATTGTTTACCATTATAAACAACGAATATGATTTGTTGAATTGTATCTATTTTAAAAGACCATTTCTGTATTTTGGAAATGAAATGTTTCATAAAAAATTAACAGATCAAGGATATAGTTTATACACAAAAATCATTGATTATAGTTTTGATCAGGAAATCAACCCTACAACAAGGAGAAACATGTTTGTAGATCAAATACTAAAATTAAATAGATTTGGCAATCCTCAAATGTTGCAAAAGTCCTTGGAGAAAACAGCACATCAAAACATGCAGAATCTCATGCGCATCATAGACAAAGAAAAGAATCCAAGTGTATATCCTAGACTAAATACACTACAGAAGTTTAGAAAGCTATTATGAAATTACAAGACTTATTAGAAGATGGCAGAATTGTCAAAGGAGTTAACACAACAGTGGATGTTGGTGTTAGACAAATTCCTATAGAAGCAGGTAAACTTGGCAACAAAGTTACCAAGGACGGATTGCCTCCTTTTTTAAGAACCGATGGCAAAGTGCAAGAAGCACGATATACAGCAGCAGAGTGGGCAATCATCGACGGCGGACACAGTCTAGAAGATTTGGAACCAAAAGCCAAATTGTTTGATTTCGATAAATACTAATATGCTGATAAGAGAATTCACAAGACCAGAATTTATTGTGTGGGATGCACACATACGTGTTAGAAATCGCACGTACAGTCAAGCTATCAAAATACAAATATCAGCACGAACCAAACAAGAAGCACATAGACTAATAAAAGCACAATATGGTCCTGATGTACAGCTGATCTATGTTAGGAGAAGTTTGTGAAAATAACAGAAATTATAAAAGAAAAAAACGATGTCAAAGGCACTTGGAAATCTTTTGATATATCGCAATTTGATTCGCCAAAAGGCGGCGGTGATCCTGATCCGGCTGGTATAGGAAATGTTGGCGGTGCTGCTGGAACAGCAGGAATACAAGTACAATTGAGAAAAGCCTCCAATCTTGATGGAAAATACAATGTTGAATTCAGCAATGGCGAAAACATCAAAGTAGACAGAAATACAGCAATCAAAGTATTGTCTAAAATTGACAACATGCGAACTTCTCAAGAAAAATTCAAAGCAATAAAATACATCGAAAAGTCTTACGAAAATCTACTAAAGTTTGCAGAATTAAACGAATCTCAAATTGACGAAGCAGCTCCTATAGTAGCAGCGGCAATATGGGTAATCAAGTTTGCTGCCAAACGTGGAGCATGGCCTGTAATTAAATGGCTGATGAAAAGACACGGTGGAAAAATCATCGGCGCAGGCGCAGCAGCATATTACATTGACCAAGGCTGGGACTGGGTAGTATCTCAAATTGGTGAAGAATATGCACAGATGCTGATTGACAACAAATTTGAAATTGGAATGGCAGTTGCCCTTATACTTGGAGCAGTTGCACTTAAAAAGTTCCTTGAAAGAAAAGGCGAAGCATTGGCTGCCAAGTATCAAGAAGAAAGTATATACGAAACAACAGCCGCCGGTGCAATTGCTGCAACTGGAAATGGGTTTGTCAACGGCGGCCCAGGTAGTTTACTACGCAGAGGCACAACACCAAAACGTAAAACAAAAAAGAAAAACAGATAAATAGTAGTAATAAAATTACTTCGGAGAAATTAAATGGCTAAAGATAAGTATTGTTCAGATAAATGTTGCGGGTCTGACGTAAAAGCAGAAGATTGCAAATGTCCCCCAACTTGCAAACATTGCAACTGTAATGCAGTAAGTGAAGGTCTTGCTGATATGGCAGACATGGCCGAACGTGATCACGAAGTACAAATGGCTCGTGCAGAACTATACAAAATTGCAAAGTACGCTATCAAACTACACGAATTGCTAAAAGGTGTAAGCGAAGCAGAAGGTATCGAAGGCTGGATGCAAAGCAAAATCACCAAGTCAGCTGATTACATTGGAAGTGTGTATCACACACTGGATTACGATATGGCTACAGAAAGCAAGAAGACATTCAAGAGTACAATGAGTGAAGCAGATGCCGCAGAATACAAGTCAGAATTAGCAGAACGTGTGTCTCAAAAAAAAAGTCAGCTAAGTGAACTAGACGCTGATACACTCTACAAGTACTGGAATAAGAGTTATGACGATGTATCAGATCCAGACGGCAAAGACCCTGAAAAATTAAAAAAGCGTAGAGCTTTTATGAAAAAGGCAGCAGCTCAGCACAATGCTAAAAAAGGCTGGAAGCGTCCACAAGGTGTTAAAAAATCCGCAGCAGATGCAGGAAAAAGTGCAGCAGGACTAGCAAGACATCTTGCTAAAAAAGACATGCGCAAAGACAAAGATGAAGATTAAAGAAGTAGTAGAAAAGGCACCTCCAGGAAGAGAAAAGCAAGTCAAAAAGCTCAAGGGCAAGTTTGACGATCCTGGAGCACCTTATGCTATTGCTTGGGCGCAACACAACAAACACGGAAAGCCAAAGAAGAAGAAGTAGTGGAAGACAGTGCTGAAGATCACGTTTGGAAAAACATAGACCCAGAAGATATTTGGGTTATGGACAAACTGATACTATCACGCAAAATGGGCTACCACTGCGGACCAGTAGGACTTGATGTTCTTAAACCAGGATGGTATATTGTACGTCCATGTGTTAACATGTTAGGACTAGGTCTAGGGGCACAAAAACTTTGGATAGAAAACGAAACTTACGAACTCACTGTTGGACACTTTTGGTGCGAATGGTTCGAGGGCAGACATTTTAGCATAGACTATTACAACAGCAAGCAGATGTTGTGTGTAGAGGGCAAGAAGCCAGAAGACACATTTACCAAATGGAAAGAATGGAACCGACAAGATATTCAGATTCCGTATCCTGAAATACTCGAACCTTTTATAAACAAACATCCGTGGATCAACTGTGAGTTCATTGGCGATAAACTGATTGAAGTTCATTTTAGACGCAACGAAGATTTTGATGGCAATATCAATCATTTTATACCCGTGTGGCAAGGCGAATCAACAACTCCGCCTGATGGATACACATATCGAGATTATCCAGACTTACACGGACGTATAGGTGCATTTGTCAAATAAATCCTTGACAAATAACTATTATTATCATATACTTAACTTAATAATCACACAAGGAGTAATGCATGAGCGACAGAGTGTACGGCGCTGAAGAAAAGGCCAAACTAGAACGACTGGTTAAAGAAGGCGTGACAGTATTGCAAGAAATTGAAGACTTGCAAGGTGGATTAAAAGAAACAGTCAAAGCTGTTGCTGAAGAACTAAATGTTAAGCCTTCGCTTATCAACAAAGCTATCAAAGTTGCACAAAAACGTGACTGGAGCCGTGTTGCAGACGAATACGAAGATCTTGAAACTATTGTTGCTACAATAGGCTACGATCAAGATGTATAAAAATGTTGTTAAATTTTGGACTGACAGTTATCAAACTGACAAGATTGCATTTTACTTTGAACTTGTTAGCTTTGTATTTACTGTTGGTGCAAGTTTAACACTAGCACTTAATGCTGCTAATCCAAATATGCTGTTGGTGTACCCTGGATTTTTAGTAGGAAGTGCTACACAAGCCTATGCAAGTTATAGAAGAGGATTGCCGTGGATCTTGTTATTAACCTCCTACTTTGTTTGTGTTAATATATTGGGGTTCGGCGTTGCTGCACAATGGTGGTAAAAAAATACCCTCTTGGTGTTGCACAATTCTATATCAGTCATACTTGTAATATTGCATGTCCTGGGTGTTTGAGTTTTAACAACTACAACATTTCAGGACATGACAAGTTTGAAGACTATGAATACGATACTCAACAGTGGAGTAAAATACTAAGCCCTGTTGACATGAGTATTATTGGTGGAGAGCCACTCAGCAATCCAGATGTTCACAATTGGGCAATAGGAGTGCGCAAACTTTTTCCAGACTGCAATGACTTAAAAATTTGTACCAACGGATTGCTGATAAACAAATGGACACACAAAATACCAGAATGGTGG
>P_2C_Liq_3_UnCtyDRAFT_100521_pt1 | contig 11455 bp, 12 predicted proteins | sample Pon2CUnioCityCA_3_FD_9720 | JGI IMG/M metagenome (IMG submission 9720)
CACCTTATGATTTTGAAACTGAAAGATTTTTAGAAATTGCGGATACTGTATTTAAGAAAAAACTCATAAAAGAAGAAGGGGTTTTAATTATCGAGCATTCCAAACACACAGATTTATCCTCTCATAAAAATCATAGTTATGACAAACGTTATGGTGGAAATGTGTTTAGTTTTTTTGAAGAAAACCTAGAAAATGAAGATTAAAGTAACGAATTTATAATATCTGTTATAGAAACTCCTTCTGCCTCTGCTTTATAATTCTTTACAATTCTGTGTGATAAAATAGGAATCGCAACTGCTTTTACATCTGCTATATCTGGAGAATATTTTCCGTTGATTACTGCATGTGCTTTGGCTGCTAAAATCAAGTTTTGTGATGCTCTAGGCCCTGCACCCCAATCTAAATAACTTTTTACCACATCAGTAGCTACTGTAGATTTTGGTCTTGTTTTACCTACTAATCGAACAGCATATTCTATGACATTGTCTGCAACAGGAATTCGACGAATTAATTTTTGAATGCCAATAATTTCATCGCCAGAAAGAATTGAATTTACCTTTTGAGCGAGACTACTTGTGGTGTTTTTAACTACTTCTACTTCTTCTTGAAAAGATGGATACTCTAAATTAATAGAAAACATAAAACGGTCTAACTGGGCTTCTGGTAAGGGATACGTACCTTCTTGCTCAATTGGGTTTTGCGTAGCCAACACAAAAAATGGCAAGTCTAATTTATAATGATTTCCTGAAACGGTTACAGAACGTTCTTGCATTGCTTCTAAAAGCGCTGCTTGTGTTTTTGGAGGAGTTCTATTAATTTCATCGGCTAGAATAATATTAGAAAAAATTGGGCCTTTTATAAATTTAAACTGTTTGTTTTGGTCTAAAATTTCGCTTCCTAAAATATCTAATGGCATTAAATCTGGCGTAAATTGAATACGATTAAATTTTAATCCTAGAACATCAGATACTGTATTTACTAACAGTGTTTTTGCCAAACCAGGTACACCTATTAATAACGAATGCCCACCACAAAAAATGGATAACAACGTAAAATTTACAGCTTCTTGCTGCCCAATAATTATTTTACCAATTTCCGATTGTAATGCGTTATATTTTACGACTAAATCATCTACAGCTTTAACGTCAGACATTATTTACCTGTTTCTTTTTTCCAATTTTTAATAAAGTTACATTTTCTATGGTCATCAGCCATTTTAATGTAAGTATCTTTAATTTTATCCTTAGCCCACTTATCAATCGTTTCTTCTTTCTTTTTAGTTAAAGCTAATTCTTGAATCTTTACGTAATCATTTACTAAATCAGCAACGTGGGTATTTGTTCTGTCTCTCATCATAATAAACTTATACATTTTTTCTCCACTCCTGTTTTCATCAAAAAACACATCTGAAAACTCCCCTTTTTTTAATTCTGCAACTCTTGCATATAATGCAGGATCCATACCTGTTAATTCAAAAGTAGCTTCGCCTGTGTATGGGTTTATAATTAAACCAGCATTATTTTTTGTTTCTTTATCGTCTGAATATTTTAAAACAGCTTCTTCAAAAGTTATTTTACCAGATTTAATATCTTGAACCAAATCTTCGGCCTTTTTTCTTGTTTCTGTTAACTTACTATCTGGCACATTGGGTTGCATTAAAATATGTGAAGCAACTCTCATATTTCCCTTAATAGCATGTAACTGCATTAAATGATATCCAAACTCAGATTCAAAGGGTTTAGAAACTTGCCCAACATCTAAGCTAAAGGCCATTTCTTTAAATTCTTTTATAAATTGAGATTCTTTCGTAACTTCATATTGTCCTCCATTTTGAGTAACTCCAGGATCATCAGAATTAATAATGGCTTTCATCTTAAAACTAGCACCATCTTCGATTTCTTTCTTTAACTCTGTTAGCTTATTAACGATTCTTTCCGTTTCTTCTTGGGTAGGTTTTACATTGAGTACAATTTGTGCCAATTCTATTTCTGCAGAAAATTCAGGCAATTCGCCTTTTTCTTTTAGTCCGTTATAAAACAAACGCACCTCTTCTGGTGTTACATCAATTTTTTCGGTAATTTTTTGCTGTTCTTTTTCAATTAACGCATTTTCTTTTTGTACGGTAAACAATTCCTTTTTTAAATCATCTAAATCGTTAAAACCATAGGCTTTAATTACTTTGTCTACAGAGCCATATTGCTGTGTAAAATATTGTACACTTCTATCTACTCTACTTGTAATTTCTGGATCTGAAACAATAACACTATCTATAATTGCGTGATGTGCTAATAATTTTTGTTGCATTAATTCTTCTAACATTTCACAATCAGAAATCTTAATTTTACCTTCTGATCTTATTTCGATTTCTTGCTTAAACTTATCGATATCAGAATCTAAAACAATATTTTTACCAATTACTACTGCAACTCCGTCTATTTTTATTCCTTGTGCGTAACCATTTATAGTCATCAACCCAAGAAAGACGGCTAAAAGCGTGATTTTAGTAAACTTTAAAATTGTTGTTTTTTGTTGCATCTTTTACTAATATTTTTTCTATATGTCTAATTAATTCGATTTTACGTTTGTGTAAAATCATTTGTTTTATGGTAGGTTTTATATAGCTTAACGGAGCTATGTCATTTCTAACCAAAACATCTTTTATTGCGACCAAATATAAACCTAATGAATCTTGTTTTTGGTCAAATTTTGTTTTTTTTAACAGATTTTCTTTAGAAAAAGGGAGTTTTAACAAAACCTTATCTAATCGTGTCCATATTGAATCGTTAAATTGATAAAATTTGAAACTCAACTGTTGTTTTTCTAACTCCTCTAAATCATCTATAGCGTCAGATTTAAACAAGGTAATAAATTCGCTTTTATTAATTATATTATTATCGAAATGAAGGTATTTAATTTTTAACAACTCTTCATTAAGTCTAAAATTTTCTTTATTCTTCTCGTAAAATACTTCGATTTCTTCGTCATTAATAATAGTATCTAATTGCTGATTGATAAGTCTCTCTTTATAACTATTAATTAATAAACTTTCTTTATAATCTTTTACTAACGCGTTAATTTCTTCTACATCTTCTTGAGAACTGTTGGCTTCTGCTCTTTTTAATAACAATTGCTTTATGGCCCAATCGTTAATATAGCCATTTACCAAAATAATACTATCTTCTTTGGCGATATTTTTGGGTAAAATATCTTTTATATCTTCTCTAAAAAGTTTTTCTGTATTTACAATTGCAACAATTTCTGATGATGTATCCTCTTTTTCTTGTACCTCGAGATAATCACAAGAAGTAAGGGAAAAAATCAACAAAAAAAGAACAGCAATTTTGCGCATACTATTTTTTATAAAATTTGATTAGTTTTTTAAGTTCTTTATTATTTACTTCTATAGCACTATTGTTTCTTAAAGCTGTAATCCAGTTTTTTTCGAGATGGTTTTGGTAATCGTTCATTACTTGACCTTTCACTTTGTTAAACTCCTTATTATCGTAATTCTTAAGATTTGCAGCATAAAAATCTTTTAAACCTAATGTATCTTTAGATGACTTGTCCCAAATTTTTCTTTGCATCAATTCAAACAACAGCAAACCATCTTTATATTCTTGCAGAGTATATGCAAATTCCGGTTCTGTTTTCTCTAAGTTCTCTTTGTAATAGGATAAAATTTCTTGATCCTTAAAATCCGTATACAAATCGAAAACAGGTTTATTTTTTCTATTTTTTATATAATTGATAAATGCTTCTTGCTTAATTTCTTTATTGTTAATTGTTAAAAGAATTTGTTGCAAAGAATCAACAGCAATGGTTCTGATGTTATCATTGCTAAAAATTTCTTTAGCAACATTGTTTTCTGAAATTGTGTATTGTTTTTTTAATTTGTTGATGACCGCTTGTTGAGACAATTGCGCTCGTTCTCCAGATTTTACGCGACTCTTCAATTCCGTTTTTAAATCTTCAAAAGACCCTACTGGATGTTTTTTTATTAACTGCACAATATGCCATCCAAAACGGGTTTGAAAAGGTTTCGAATAATCGCCCTCTTTTTCTAAACTAAAAGCGACGTCCTCAAAAGACTTTACCATAGCTCCACTGCCAAATTTTCTTAATTTACCGCCTTTTGATTTAGATCCTGTATCATTAGAATACTTTCTTGCTAAAGCTTTAAATTGTTCATCATTTTGCAATCTTCCATATAAAGAGTCAATTAGCTGTTTTGCATTTTTTGTATCATTTGTTAATAAAATATGCGCCACTTCTACTTCTCCTTTAGAAATTCTTAAAGAATCTACCTGAACTATATGGTATCCAAAACGAGTTCTAAAAGGTTTTGAAACCTCACCTACTTTTGTGCTGTAAGCAGCCTCTTCGAACGGATACACCATTTTAAAGGCAGAGAAATAACCCAAATTTCCTTGATTGCCTTTTCTACCACTTTTTTGATCATCTCTCGCAGATGGATCTTCCGAAGTTTCTTCGGCTACTTTTTCAAAAGACTCGCCATTTAGAATTCTATCTCTAATTGAAGTAATTTTTTGATACGCCGCTAACGTGTCTTTTGGTGTTGGTATTTTAGGTGTTCTAATTAAAATATGTTTTGCCTTTATTTCGTTTTTTGTTCTAAAATAAGCATCTTCTACTAACTTATTAATATAACTGGTATCTTGTAAATATGGCGCAGAAAGTTGATTTTTATACCCATCCATTTCCTTTACATAAGAGGGTAATGTATCTAAATTAATAGTATAAGCTTCCTTTACCTTTAATTTATAGTTAATGAATAAATCTAAATTTTTCTGAACATCTTTAGCTTCATCATTATCTATAGCATCTAAATTTTTTTCATAAACTCTTTTAAACTCAGACACTGATATTTTTTCGCCATCTATGGTTAATAATACTTTGTCTTTTTTCTGAGAAAAAACAATGCTCGTAAAACATAAAACTACTAATAAGGTTAACTTCTTCATAAATTTACAATGATATAATTCCTTTAATTTTTTCAACTTTGTGATAATAACTTATTACTTCTGCTGCACTTTTTAACTTTAAAACGATAGTTATGCTACTATATTTACCGGTTTTCGATTTTTTTGTTTTCATAACTGCTCCTTTATTATCAAAAACACTTTGCACCTCCGCTAATTGACCACCAGCTGCGGGTACAATAAACTTATACATATAATCTGCAGGAAAACTTGTAGTGTCTTCTAACTGATCTTTTAATTTAAGATAAAACGCATTTTTATCGCTCATAACGGAAATTTACATTTACTAGTACAAATTGCAAGCCACAAAATTACATTAAAAATTAGTTTTATAAAGCGAATGATTTATTTTTGTGGAACTTGCTAATAAGTAAAGATCAAAATTAATAATTTTTAAGATAACATACTTGCAAAAAAATCAGCAAAAAGTCGTTTTAATTGGGGGCCCAGGAACAGGAAAAACTAGCGTTTTAAATGCTTTAAAAGAAAGGGGATACTACTGTTTCGACGAGATTTCTAGAGAGGTTACGCAAAAAGCACAAGAAAAAGGAATCGAGCAATTGTTTTTAACAGAACCATTGTTATTTAGCAAAATGCTTTTAGAAGGCAGAGAGATGCAGTATGTAACAGCAACAAAAAGTACAGAAACTTTTGTTTTTTTTGACAGAGGAATTCCAGATGTGTATGCCTATTTGCATTATTTTAAAACTGATTACCCGCCTGTTTTTATAGAAAAAAGCAAACAATATCAGTATGATTATATTTTTCATTTTTCGCCTTGGGAAGAAATACACATTACCGATAATGAACGTTATGAAAGCTTTGAAGAATCTATAAAAATTGATTCTTATTTAACTGATGCCTATAAAAATTTAGGCTATATCATAATAACAGTTCCTTTTGGGACTATAGATGAACGAGCCAATTTTATTATCAACTCGCTTTCTTGCGATTTATGATCAATATTAAAAGCATATTACAAAAATACTGGGGATATAACTCATTTAGGCAGCCTCAAGAAAGCATTATCAATGCTGTTTTAGATAAAAAAGATGTTATTGCCTTATTACCAACAGGTAGTGGAAAATCGATTTGTTTTCAGCTTCCTGCTTTGGCTACAGAAGGCGTATGCTTGGTGATTTCACCTTTAATTGCCCTGATGCAAGATCAGGTTGAAAACTTAAGAAAGCGGAATATAAAAGCCACAACCATTAAATCAGGTGCTTCTCAAGACGAAATTATAACACTTTTTGATGCCATTAAGTTTGGCAACTATAAGTTCTTATATATCTCTCCAGAAAGATTACAAACACAATTAATTCAACAAAAAATAAAAGAACTCATCATTTCTTTTGTGGCTGTAGATGAAGCGCATTGTATATCTGAATGGGGCCACGATTTTAGGCCAACCTATAGAAACATCAAAATTTTAAAAGAACTTATACCCAAAGTACACTTTATTGCATTAACGGCCACCGCTAATAAAAGAGTATTAGAAGATATTGCTACCAATCTTGAATTAAAACTACCTAAAATATTTACCAAATCTTTTTTTAAAGAAAATTTGGCTTATCAAATATTTACAGTTGAAGATAAGTTATTAAGGTTAACCCAAATTTTTGCCAAGACAAAAAAACCTGCAATAGTATATGTAAGTTCTCGAAAAAAAACGCAAGAAATTTCCAACTTTTTAAATGCTAAGCATTTTAAAAGCAGCTTTTATCACGGAAAATTATCAGCCAAAGAAAAAGAAAATGCTTACCAAAATTGGATGTCAGAGACTACGCCAATTATGGTAGCTACAAATGCATTTGGAATGGGTATAGACAAACCTAATGTTGGAATTGTTGTGCATTTCGATTTGCCTTTTTCTTTAGAAAACTACATTCAAGAATCTGGTAGAGCTGGTAGAAACCAAAACAAATCTTTTGCGGTTTTATTAAAAAATGAAAATGACATTTCTGTTTACAAAGACCAACTAAAAAAATCATTACCTTCATTGTTAGAAGTAAAAGAAATTCATCGTAAGTTATATCAATATTTTAGAATTGCTAAAGGTGAAATTTCAGAAGAAATGTATCAGTTTCAAGTATCTAAATTTTGTAAAAGCTATAATTTTTCAGAAAAAAAGGTAGCCGCTGTTTTAAAAATATTAGCAAATAATGGTGTTTTAGAAATTACAAATACCTTCAATCAAAAATCGACATTAATTTTTACAACAAATAGTAAAAAAGTACTTTCTTACACTATAAAGAACATCTATACTAAAAACATTATCAACTCACTGCTAAGAACTTACCCAGGCTTATCTCTACAAGAAGTTAATGTAGATGAATTTCTAATTGCTAAGAAAGCCAACAGCACCTCTAGTCAAATAATAACAACATTAGAGCGTTTGCATCAAGAAAATATTGTTCGTTATAAGCGTGTAACGAGTGATGCAGAAATTAAATTTTTAGTTCCACGAGAAGACGATCGCACTATACATTTATGCGCCAAAGAAATTGTTCAGTTTTTAAAACAGAAACAACAAAAATCGGATGATTTTTTAGCCTATGTTCAAAATAAAAATACGTGTAGAAGTATCCAAATTTTAGATTATTTTGATGAAAAATCAACAAAAAAATGCGGAATTTGCGATGTTTGTTTGACTGAAAAAAAAGTAAAAAAAGGAGATATTTCTTCGTCAATCTTATCACTCTTAAAAGAAAAAAAACAGCTTACATCGCAAGAAATTTATAAACATTTGCAAACAACCGAAAAAGACATTTTAATACATTTGCGAACACTTTTATCTGAAAACAAAGTACAGATAAATCATCAGAATAAATATCAACTAAAATAAATTTTATGAAAGATACACGTATTGTTTTTATGGGCACTCCAGATTTTGCTGTTACTATTTTAAAACATTTGGTAGAGCATAATTGTACTATAGTTGGTGTAATAACTGCTCCTGATAAACCCTCAGGACGAGGTCGAAAATTAAACGAATCTGCAGTAAAAAAATATGCGTTATCTGAGAACCTTACAATTTTACAACCTACAAATTTAAAAAACGAAGATTTTAAAAATACGCTAAAAGACTTGAATGCTGACTTACAAATTGTGGTTGCATTTAGAATGTTACCCAAAGCTGTTTGGCAGATGCCTAAAATGGGGACGTTTAACCTACACGCTTCTTTATTGCCAGCATATAGAGGTGCTGCCCCTATTCATTGGGCAATTATAAATGGAGAAACAAAAACGGGTGTTACTACTTTTTTTATTGATGATAAAATTGATACCGGCGAAATAATTTTACAAGAAGAGATTGCAATTACTAAAACTGAAACTGTAGGCTCTTTGCACGATAAATTAATGGTTTTAGGTGCTGGATTAGTAGCTAGAACTGTCGATTTAATTGCTAGTGGAAATGTAAAAACAAAAAAACAGCCCGAATTGGAAGAAAAATCTGCTCCAAAATTGTTTACAGACAATACAAAAATAGATTGGTCTGCTTCTTTAAATGACATTTACAATAAGATTCGAGGCTTAAATCCTTTTCCTGGGGCTTGGACAATTATTAAAAATGGCAATGAAGAGATTTCTGCAAAGATTTATGGTTCAGAAAAAAAACAAGAATTACATAATTACGAAATTGGAACCCTTATTATTTCTAAAAAAGAAATAAAAGTAGCAGTAAAAAATGGATTCATTAAAATAACAGAAATTAAGCTTGCAGGTAAGAAAAAAATGGACGCTATTAGTCTCTTAAATGGATTTGTATTTTCTAAAAATACAAAAATGCTTTAAGCCCTTTATTGGTAAGGTTTTTCCTTTTTTTGGATTTACAAACTTGCTTTATTAACAATTTATGGTTATTTATCAACAAAACCCCACATTTTTTAGCTTCAAATTTGTGCAAACCCTTAATCCTTCTATATTTGTTAAGCTATTAAGCACAAAATATATACAATTAATTTAAAAATCTATTTATTATGAACAAGTCAGATTTAATCGACGCAATGGCTGCTGACGCAGGAATCTCTAAAGTAGCAGCAAAGGCAGCTTTAGAATCTTTTACAGGTAACGTAACTTCTGCTTTAAAAGGTGGTGGTAAAGTAGCATTGGTTGGTTTTGGTACTTTTTCTGTATCTCACAGAGCTGCAAGATCAGGTAGAAATCCTCAAACAGGAAAAACAATCGAAATTGCTGCTAAAAATGTAGCAAAGTTTAAGGCTGGTGCTGGATTAAGTGACGCTGTAAACTAATAATTACAGTATACTTTATAATTAAACTCTCTTTTTTAAGAGGGTTTTTTTTTATTCCTATATTTTACATATATTTACTTATGCCCTATTTAAAACCACTTAAAGGTAGATTATTAATCGCTGAGCCCGCTATTTTAAATGATACCTCGTTTAACAGAGCTATTGTACTTATTACAGAACATACGGAACACAATTCTGTTGGCTTTATTTTAAACAGGCCTTTAGAATATACACTCCAAGATTTAATTCCTGAAATTGAGTCAGATTTTAAGATTTATCAAGGAGGTCCTGTAGAGCAAGATAATTTGTATTTTGTACATAAAGTACCTGAACTTATTCCTGATAGTATAGCCATAGACGACACTATTTTTTGGGGAGGTAATTTTGATTCTTTAAAAGAACTTTTAGACAATGGCTCTTTATCAAAATCAGATATCCGTTTTTTCTTGGGATATTCTGGATGGGGAAAAAACCAGCTGATGGATGAAGTAAATATAAACTCTTGGTTTGTATCAGAAAATGATATCGATGATGTTTTTTCTAACGAAAGTTCATCGCTTTGGCGAAATAAAATTTTACAAAAAGGTGGAGATTACAAAATTTGGGCAAATGCACCAAAAGACATTCAACTCAATTAAGCCGAAGTTACTTCTAATACTTTTAAACTCTTACTCAATTTAGTAGAAAACTCAGTTCTAAATTTTTTCTTTTTATATTGGGTTACTGCTTGAATACCCATAATAGCATTGGTTATAAATACCTCATCTGATTTTTGAATTTCGAACGGAGAGATATTTGTTTCTTCTATATTATAATCCGGATTTTTAGAAATCATTTCAATCACCTTTTGTCGTAAAATCCCTTTTATACAACCTTCTGTTAGTGCAGGCGTTTTTATCGTATTGCCTTTAATCACAAAAATATTAGCATTGGTTACTTCTACTACTCCTTTTTTTTCATTGATTAACACACAATTGTCTAAATCATTTTCTTTTGCATAAATACTCGCCAAAGTATTTAGCATCCTGTTATTCGTTTTTATGGTTGATAACAATCCTGAATAGTTATAAAAATCTTTAAAAACATCAACTTTATAAGTTTCTTTTGTTACGTAGGTATTTTCTTTAACATCGATTAAATAATCAATTGTATTTGTTTTTGGGGTATACAAACCACCATCTTTTCGATACACATTTAATCGCACTCTAAACGATACAGCTTTATCTTGCACAGCAACTGTTTTCAAAATTTCTTGTTCTAAAAACTCTAAGGTAAATTGCATTGGTATTTTCATACGCAACATTCGCATAGAAGCCATTAACCTAAAATAATGATCTTCCCAGAATATAATTTTATGATTGGTAACTTTTATGGTTTCAAAAATAGCATCACCATACTTAAAACCTCTATTTTCAAATGAAAGTTTTACGTTTTCTTCAAATAATAATTCACCATTAAAATTAATCATTTCTCTATTTTTTTGTGGTTGCAAAATTAAGGCTTTTTGTTAGAAATAGTGCACAAAAAAACTCAACCATAAGTTGAGTTCTAAAATAATATTTGAGTAAGCTTATTAAGCGCCTATCGTATGTTTTAATTCATCTATTTGATTTTCCCAAAGTTGTTTGGATTCATCTACTTCATCTTCATCATCTGCAAAATCGGTAATAATTAAAGAAACATCTTTTGTAAGCGCATCTACTTGAATTTTTATTTCAAAATAACTTTCGTCGTCTTCGCTTTCTAGCCATTTAAACCGAATTCTTTCGTCTGCTCTTTTCGTGATGAGTTCTGCTTGCTCTTCAACACCATCCCAACTAAAGGTAAATAATTTACCTCGAGAGTTTACTTTATCTGCAAACCATTCTTGCAAATTAGAAGGCGAAGATATGTACTGATATAACATATTTGGGGAAGCGTGAATTGGTATTTCTAATTCGTATTTTACTTTATCCATTGCGTATAACTTAGGTTGACAATATAGGTATTAATTCTATTTAAAAAAAATCAAAAACCAGACTTGCCAGTATCTAAAAATAATTTATATTTGCACCCTCAAAACCAAATGGCGAGGTAGCTCAGTTGGTTAGAGCGCAGGATTCATAACCCTGAGGTCACGGGTTCAAATCCCGTTCTCGCTACAAAGCTTAAAACTAATGAAATCAACGAATTGTGTCTCACAATTCGTTTTTTTTATGCCTT
>P_2C_Liq_3_UnCtyDRAFT_100522_pt1 | contig 11444 bp, 18 predicted proteins | sample Pon2CUnioCityCA_3_FD_9720 | JGI IMG/M metagenome (IMG submission 9720)
CCACAACAGCAATATATAGCATAAAGCCGCCTGGCCCTAAAATAAAGTGTTTCCATACTTGATTCATACTGTTTCTCCTTCAAAATTTGCTTCAATTTGCTTTATGTGTTTGCATTTTTTATATGCCGGACAATCGCATGTAAAGCCTTTGTCCAACATCTCAATGGTGTAGTTGCCTTTGCTGCCGGCAACTGTCCATTGTGTACCAACTGCCCAATGTGACTTGGTGCTAATAGTATCGCTGGAATAAACGCGAGGTCCATATTTGCTCATTGTGCCATTCCAAACAATTGGTTGTATTCGGCATCAATGTCATTGCGCTTGGCAGTGTATTCAGCAAAGCTTAGCCCGTCATAGTGGGTGTCGTGTATGTCTGCAAGGTCATTGAACAAATGATAAAACTTTTCAGTTTCTTTTGGTGTTTTAGGAAGGCAGTCCATGTACATGTCAGCATCGATAAACGTCCAACGAGGACCATCGGCTTTCCAGTTTTCTTCTCTAGAGATTGCAGTACGGAATGCGTTTACAATTTTAATGATGGACATGTGTATTTCCTCTTATCTGGCTTATACATATAACATAACATATTAATTTGCGTTGTCAACCATTAAAGTCCTAAAATACGCCCGATATCTTCTTTGAGTCCCTTGTGTGGATTGGTCTTGAGGTGCTCTGCAATTTGTTCGAAGTAAAAACTACTGTCTGGTTGATCGTCACGATCGAGCGTCTCTGCACAGCGGGTGAGAAAGTCGATCAATTCTCGTAGATCTACACGCCCATCTGCAGCCATTGCTGCACGATGCGATTTACCGGCTCTTTGCATCTGTCTTTACTCCAATATTTTCCAACATACTAACTGCGAGCTTGCACTCAGCGTCGGCAGTCATTTCATAATCTGCATCGGCTTCATCTAATAGTTCCAAGCTGGCTGCACGTAGATACTCAAACAATTCTTCTGCACTTGTTACAGTAAATTGGTGGCTAATATTAAACCAATCATTGTTGTTCATTGTTACTCCCCAAGGATAGTAGTTGCAATATCTGCCCAGCTGTGTGCTCGGATAATTCCTGCACTATACGGCTTAGAATTGTGTTCGTGTGCAATCAAAATAGTATTAAGCCCAAGATTGTGCCCACACTCTGCATTTTCTACTTTGTCTTCAATCCACCAAAGTCCACTGTCGCGGTATTGCTCAAGTGCTTGGTCTTTGTCTGCTCCAGTGTCTAGGCAAACAACTTCGTCAAACACATTTTTGCCAAAGATGTTTTTGAGATTGCTGATACGTAGTAGTCTGGCTTTTTCGTCCAAGCTCAAGCTGGTGATGCACACAAATGTATATCCATGCTCGACTAATTTTGCAACGCCGCTGCGGGCATCCCGTAGTGCTGGCAAAAAGCCCATCCATGCACTTTCATTAAAAACTTTTACCAACTGTTTGCATTCGCTGCGAGTGATGCCGTATGCTACATCCATTTCGTAGACACCAGTTTTAACAAGATTATGCCCTTGTTGCTTCATCCACCCATGAAATGCTGCTTCCCAATCCAGAAGAACTCCGTCGCAGTCAGTTAGAATTTGTGTCATGTATTAAGCCTTTCATTGCTACACTATCAATATAGCATATAATTAATTGTTGTCAACCTTTTTAAACAGGGCTGTATATTGCACGCCATACCAATATGTGTGTATGCATAGGATTATAGATTCCGTTGGGGCGGTCTTCAAAAAACCCAAGAATTTCTTTTTTTAATGCACCAGCCTTAACCATTTTTTCTAAATGATATCGTGCAGTTGCAGGCTTTAAGCTATGCTCATTTTGAAAGTCTTGAACAGTAGTGTCGCTATCTGGAACTGAAAATTTAAACATTAAATTATCCTTTTCATTGCTACACTATCAATATAACATAAAAATATCAGTTGTCAACCATAAATGGTTCAACTTTTGATAGCGTTCCCCAAATTTTTGCCGCTTGTTTTGCTTCTTCTTTGGTATCATACAACACAGGAGTTAGTCCATCTTGGCTCAATCGACCTCTATCTTCGGTTACCCATATGTAATCGTCTACTGCCATTGGTACTTTTATTCCATACTTGATTTTAGTCATGCGTCTTTCTCCCAGGGATATACAAGCCAAACATCTTCTTCGGCTTTGTTTACTTCGTGCCAGCTATAATTAACTTCGCCGAACTCACTGGACAAGTTCTCTGTCATTGTGGCAAACCTTACATTTTGTCCCCAAACAGTATCCCAATTGGGATCATTGGGCAAACAACCACTTTGCCAATCTTTTTTAATCCACGCAAAGGTGTTGCCTGTATCGTTAATATCGTCCACAACAAGGATTTTCTTTTTAGCAGTAGGATCACTGCTTGCTTTTCCAAAAACATCATCTCTGTCTGGTTCAAATACGTAACCAAATGCATCCTCTGCCATCCAGCAGTTAGTTTCACAACTTTCGCCGTCTACTGCATCACGTAACTTGACTTTGAGTGTTTCCATGCGACAATCAAGAAGTTGACTAATACGCAAAGCAAGTGGCAAGCCGCCTCGTGTAATACCTACAACATAGTCTGGTCGCCAATTGTCTTTATACATGTTAAGAACAATGTCCATTGCTGCAAGATGCACATCGTTGTATGTGTAATGATGTTTTTTCATTTTTATACCTTTACAAATAAATGAGTTTTTAAATCAATATTATTAGTAGTTGTTATCTGTTATTTGGTGTGTGTTTGGCTCTAATAAATTATGTAGTTGCTGAGTATTTGAAAATTTTTCTAATTGCCAAGTTTTAAGATTTAAATTATAGTTATAAATTAAATGATGTTGAATACAGGCTTCTTGTATTAAATCAAGATTAAACCTAGTTAAGTCCATGTAGTAATTGTTTAATATATGATCAATTATTTGATCAAAATACCAAGCAAAACGAATTCTTTCGAAATGTAGGTGTTGCCATTGTTTATAAACACCATTCCAATGTTCTTTTCTGCTTTGATCTATCAATAACCCAAGATAATCAAATAGTTCAGTTACTGTTTCATCAAATGTATTATATAAGTCAAATGTATCTAAAAATAAATGAGATTTGGTTAAGTCAACTTCATCTGGTATTTTAATAACTTGATCTGGTTTTATATTTAATGCTAGGAATTCTCTCTTACCCCAAACATTTTTTAAATCTAAAAAATCCCTGGCAGACGCACTTTTATTAAAAAAGAGTTTTGTAAAATCGTCCCAATGTTCTTCGTCTGTAATTGTAGATTCCAACCCTCTTTGCTCAAATTTTGAAAAGTATAAATTATGGTTTTTATTGGTAGATAATACTATACGATTTGAGCATGCATCCATTGCTTCATTGATCTTTTTCTTTGTAAGGTCAGTAACATCATCGTTGGGTAACAGAGAATTTCGAAAAGTATGAAAATACATGACATGAAAATCTTTAGTATCGGTGGTAGACAAGGTAGCTAACATTGGGTTTAGCCCATCAACCTCACCAACCCAATTCTTCTCAAAATTGTGAGCATTATTATTTGTCAAAGGTTGGTCTGTTAAATTATTCCAAGAATTTTTTTTATAACTAAAATATTCCTTGTGGCCATTGAGGTAGTGCAAACTCCAAGATAAAAATGTTCCTCCGACATTGGGGTCAGTGCTTACTGCTATTATTTTGTTATTCAATTTGAAACCTTTACGTAGTTAAGTTGAGTAACTGGTTGCTGAGTGTGGTAATCGGTTTTAAGTTGTTTAACACGACCTTTGAGGAAACTATACGTCCCAACTTCAATCCGTTCACGACTCCACCATGCATACAAGTTACCGTCTACAATTGAGTCTACAGCAAACGCACCAATTTTGTCAATATATCTTACGTCGATAATATCAACTTCACAATCAAATTCTACCCGAGCACCTACTTTGTGTATACACTGACTAGAAACACTGTTTTTAAGTTCAATCGAACGTGTTTTAGTAAGTTCACGATCTGCTGCTTGTATAGAGCTTGCAATAACGCCGAGATCTTTGATTACATCAATTTCTTCTTTGTGTGATATTGCAGTGCAGGCCCGCAGATATTCATTTGCTTTATCGTCGAGCAACAGCAACATTTGACTTTGCCAAAACTCTTGTGCACGTTTACCTGCTTCATAGTCGGCATCGGTTACTTCTGTTTTTTTAAGTTTATTATTGCGATAGCTTTCGAGAAAGCGAATCATCATTGAACGATTACCAGAATGTTCGATCATTTCGCCAACGTTTTTATCAACAGACCACGTGGATTCTCGCTGATATCCGCAGTTGATACGCTGCGCTGCTGCAGCACATGCCCACACTATATCGCTGGGATAGGTGTAGTCAGTTTTTTGCATAGCTGTATCTGTCAGTGTATCAAGAATGAGATTCATATTGCTAGCCTGTTGTTAACCTTCTTTGTAGAAGATATGATTGTCAATTGTAACCACTAGATCGTAAGCTGTGCGCCAGTATGGGCTCACATAATCTGCATGGTACATAGTAGCGTCTTTAACAGGTGAAGACTTTTCGCGTGCCCAATCCAACAGCACCACTTGCGCAACAATTCCTGCGTCTTCCCAAGCTCGTTTCTCCAACGAACTCTTTCCCGGCTTATCGCTTTTGCCATCGTGTGTCCAGCTAAACTGTTTGTTCTGCCAAACCACGCCACAAACAGTATTTGGATAACGTTTTGCTTCTACACGATTCATAGTGACCCAAGCAACAGCAACTTGACCAATTGTGCTCTGGTTACGTGCTTCAAAGTAAATATTTTGTTGCAAGCAATACCGATCTTTATCGGTAACTGTTGCCAATCTCGATTCGGCTTGTGCTTCTTTGGCTCCTGCAAAGCCAATTGCTACCATACCTGCTACAATTACACCATTTACAAAACCTGCTGCTACATTTGAAAGTTTCATGTTTTGCCTCATAAGTTTCTTGTGTTATATATTGTTTATAACATATAATAAACCATTGGTCAACCGTAAACTGCAACTTTTATGTCTTTGGTAAAAATAAAATCTCTATCAATATCAAAGTGTTGTCTAAAAAAGTTAATATCTGGTTGTGTTAGTTGTAAATTTTTTTGTTCAGCAAATTCAAGTATAGCTGAATTTTGTTTTTGTATTTCTTGCATCATTTTGGTATTATCTTTATACCAAGTGTAATTAGGATAACTAATATCCCAGCCGCCAGCTTCGTGCCACCAGTCAAAACACTCTTGATCTGTTCTATAACACAATACCATTGGATATTCAGGAAACACTTTGTCAAACTCGTTTAGCCAATATGCAAAGTGATGACTCATTATTAGTTTTACAGGTTCATTGCCATTATAACTAGCAGCAATTTCATTTTCCCATAGTTTTCTATCACCAAACTTGTTGTCTAACCAATCCCCATACAACATACCTGGTCCATAGTAATTGCCTATATGCCCACTGTATAAATGATGCTTGTATGTCTTTTCTGGCGTTAAATCGGTGTTGTCTATGTTTGGCCAACGGTCTCTAAACACCTGACTAACTCCGCTCCAACGGCTACCGGGAGCACCTGTAAAAAATATGTATTTCATTTTGCCTCATAATATAATATAAAAGTATATCAACATCGGAACAATAATTAAGAACTGTGGTGCAAAATTTAAAATAATTGCTTGTTCTTTCCAGCGCCAGCCTACATAAACCCATCCGCTTGCACCTAATAGTTGTAGTATACTGTTCCAGGGTGTAACGCCTGCAACGTGCAGGACCATTGCACAAAGAATGGTCACTGCACTTGCATATTTAACAAAGGTTATATGACTCACTGAACTAAGTCTTCTTTGTATACACTGTCAAGCCCAAGTGCTTGGTTATTGAACTTTACAAGATTTCTTAGAGCAGGCTCTGTAACAAATGATATTAGAGTGTCTCTGTGTGCATTTCCAGCATCTCCGATAACCCATTCATATTTTCCGTTCTTGGCTTCGATTGCTGCCATTGCTGCAGGATCATTGGCCATTGCAGTTAGTGCTGCAACTAAATGTGCACGGTTAGGATTATCTGCTCTTACCCATAGTGCTTTTTGCAATCCATCACGGAAACTTTTAACTAGCTTATATGCATTGTAAAATTCTCCAGTGGGTTTTACGCCCCAGCGTTGCTCAAACAAAATTTCGAATTGGTAACCAGGAAAGTTCGGATCATCGCTATGTGTTCCGTCTGATTGTAGTATACCATGATGAAACCAAACTTCAGCATTGTCGTCTGATGCAACGTGCTTTTTGTATGCAGCCGGATTTTCACGAGTGCCGTTTAGTTCTCCTCGGCGGAATGCAAGTCTGCGCTCGCCACCACTCATACCGTTAACCCAAGTAACATTTTCTTTGAAACATTCGATATATTCGTCTACAGTCTTATTTGGACCGCATATTAGCATAGTCATTGCAAATGCTTCTGGAACCATGCCCGAACCTGCTGCAAATCGTGGGTTGTCCATGCTATCGCCTTTTCGTTTGCCAGCAATAATATTAAGGTTCATCATGCCTACGCTTGCATAATCACGGTAGTCGTAGTACACTTCTTCTTGCAAGAAGCTAACCCCATTACCGCCGTGTGACACCATTACAGTTTTGTCGTCTGCTTGTAGTTCATTATGAAATTCATTGAATCCAGGAATGTCACGTGCACCCGGAATAGTTTTAATAATAATTTTTTCGCCTAGAAATGGTTCTAGTTGTTGTGCAATAATTTCTGCCCAAACTGTTGTGCCACCTTCGGCTTTTTGCGGAACAACAAAAGTATAATCTGCTAGTGCAGGTGTTGCTAACCCTACGGCTGCAATAAATGAAAGTAATATTTTACGCATATCTGTCTCCTTATGAATAGTTGATGCGGTTACGATTGTAAAAAATACCCCAAGCTAGTATAGCTGCTGTTGCAGCAATTATGCCAAGGAATATAGGTCTGTCTATTAGACGTTCAAAGTTATACAGTGCAAACATTTGCAAAGACAAACTTTCAACTCTATCAAATAAAATGAATCCAATTAAAAGTGCAGGCCTACTAAATTGCCAACGCCGTGATATGAACCCAAGAACAGAACATAAAGCTAGTATTGCATAGTCTTCCCATCCACCTGTATACTGCACACATGCCCATACAATAAATGTTAGCAGCACAGGAAAATAATATCGGTAAGGCACTTGTGCAATACGGGTAATATATTTTGTTAGTATTAAGCATAGTATACCTACCAGTATAGTAGCAGCCATAAATCCTATAAACAAACTATCAAAGAACTTTTGATCACCTACAAGATCCAGCGAACCCATATCAAAGCCCAAATACATAAACATGCCCATTAGCAGTGCTGCAAAGGGTGCACCCGGAATACCAAACAATACAGTGGGCAACATACTAGTTGCTTTTTGTGCATTATTGGCACCTTCTGGGCCAATGACACCTCTAATGTTTCCTTTGCCGAATGGTATACGTGGATTTTTTGTAGTAGCAACAGCCTGTCCATATGCCATCCAGTCGGCCATTGCTCCACCTAAGCCTGGCAGCACACCAATAAATGCTCCTATTACTCCACCTCGTAGTGCAAGCCAGCGATGACGCCATACTGCCAATACACCTAACCGTGTTTGTTTTGCATTATCAGTGGATTTTGTTTGTGTAACGCCACGATTTTTTAGCCCTTCAATTAATTCAGGAATAGCAAATAACCCAGCAATCAACGGCATAAGCTGTATGCCATCGCCTAAATATTCCCAACCAAATGTATATCTGTCAGAGTTAGTAGTTGGATCAGTTCCTATTACTCCTAATGCCAACCCTACTAGTAGTGCAACTAAACTACGTGCCCATTGACGACTGCTAACAAAAGTAACAGTTGCTAGCGCCAATACAGTAAACGCCCAGAGCTCCGGAACACCAAATATCATGATAAGCTGGCTATACCAAGGTAAAAATGCAAACACCAATGTACCCCACAACAATCCATTCACTGTACTGGTTACTACCGCGGCTGTAATAGCATAGGTTGCACGACCCTTTAATGCCAACGGAAACCCGTCAACCATCGTCGCTGCGGCACTGTTAGCACCAGGGATGCCCAACAGCACACCTGTATAGGTATCACCGGTTGTGCTTGCTGCTACAACTGCCATTAAAAATACTACACCAAGATAAGGATCGCCCATACTCACAAAGTATCCTACAAAAGGAAATAGTGCAACTAGCCCAGTGGTTGCGCCTGCTCCTGGTATAATACCAATTATTAATCCGTATAGTGTTCCTAGCACTAGTGCAAGTATTGTCATGATTACTCCAAAGAAAAATCCTCTGCCAGAAAGACAGAGGATGAAAGTTATACTATCAATGATAGAAAAACAATGAACTTACCGAAGCAGCGTTATTGTTTTTTTGTTATTGTATCTATTTATACTTTTTATTTTTTTGACCAAACAAAATACATTCTGTTTTTGTGGTCGTGTTTGATATCTAAAACATCGACGTTGAAATAGTTAGCACAGTTAACAATAAAGTTACTGTTCCACGGATAAAAACTAATCCATGTGCTTTCCGGCGGCGTGTGCGATAAACCTGGGTTTACACGGAAGAATAGTTTTCCCTTTGATTCGGTTAACTCTACTGCACGTTCAAGCTCGGCAAATACTTTATCAATACTGCCAAAATTGATACTGCCAAGTGCTAGCACAACATCGTACCGTTCACTGGGATAATATTCTAGTAACTTACATTGCACATCTGCATTTTTATTGTAAGGATCAAGCCCGGTTAGATTGTTGATTTTGCCCCGGAACTCGTTGTACCCACACCCAATATCTAATACTGCACGAGGACGCAAACTGTTTACTTCGTCAATCAACGACAATCCACTATACTTAAACTTTTTCATTTCGGGCTGCCATACTTCTCCGAAATAACGTTCTAGAATTTTGTTGTCAATTTTTTCAACTAACTCGCCAATATTTTTAAATTCAACATCATTGACCCAAACATCAAACGTTCCAACAATTGCTTGCTGCAATAGTTTTTCATTTCTCAATAACTGCGGACTAGTTTGCAGGATTGCTTCAACTGCTGCAAGTATTTTATGATTCATTTTTTTGTTTCCATTGTTTGTAAAAATATTCTGCGTATTTTTTGTTAGCTTCGTTGTTCATATGATACCCATCTCTGTTAACATATAACAAATGTTTTTTTACAAAATCGCCAAATTCTTCGGTTAACATTTCGGGACACGGATCTGCACCGTTTATAAAATTTTTAAACGTCGGCCAGTCACTGCCTCTAAGACTATTATATTTATTTTTAGAGACACACAGTGGACGATTTTGGTCAACTTGATGCTTATGAGTTGAATATAATGTTGAGTTGGGATAGTCAAACATGTAAATTTTAAATTTATTTGCAAACAATAAAAATTCTTGCTCGGTCCAACACCAAGTTGGCAAAGCTGCTTCGTATACTCCCGGTATTCTTTGTTGTGAGAAATATTCAACATTTTTACTAAAATCGTCACCGGTAGCAGCGAGTGTATACTCTAAGAGTGTAAACTTTTTATCTTCTAGTCGTCGATGTAAAAAGCTATACATTACAAAAGTGTTTTGCACATCAAACACTTCGCAAGCTCGTTTGTAAACTAATCGTATTGCATCATTGCCGGCGCCGTCCATTCCTAAGTTTAATGTAGGAATATCAAATTTTTCAGCTAGCTGACTAGACCAACTATGTTCAATTGGTCCACCAATATTAACAGTAAAACTATCGCCTAAACAAATATTAACCGGCTTGCCTATAAACTCGTCGTATTCGGGTCCTCTGAAACCCCAGCTATTATATTTGTAATTAAATTCTTGTATTTCATAAGACTGCCAAAAATGCTTGCCCAAGTGACAATGACCAGGATGATCCATACCGCTAGTTTTACCGTTATAGTTGCACGAACGTTCAAAATATTCCAAATCGTTAATTAGCATATATGCTATCCTCTTGCTTTACTTTTATAGCCAGTGATTCATTTGTAACTTTTGTGTGTCTATTGCTGTTGTTTGTCCATTTGTTATAAACAGAAACTGCCTGATCAAAGTTTTTTACATTTGAAATTTTGTCAGACAATGTATTCATTTTAATTGGTATTGTAGTCGGTAACCGATATGTTTTATGTAGATTGTCAATCATGGTATGTAATTCGAACATAGAATCAAGGTTTTTAATACATTCTGCATTAATATAAGATGGATTGTTTGTTTGTGAATACAAACTCGAGAGATATCTAAAACGACTATAATCTTGTAAACTTATTCCACTTTTTTTCTTAACAGAATCTGTTAACCCGGTTATATCTTGTAATGCTAAATCAATATTATTGTGAAGATCGTCATAGTACACCGTTTTTGTAATATTAAAATTTTCACTTGCCCAGTATTCGTACTGGGTATACTGATCTAGTTTACTTTGAAAAAATACCAAGTCAATTTCGCGACCTAAATTTATACCATGAGTTGCTATTCTTTCGTTGATGCTGTACACATTGAGTTTTTGGGTTTCATTCCGTATACTCCAACTCAATGCATATTCAAACGGGTCTCTACTACAAAATAGTATATTTTTAAATTTTCGATTACATTCTCTATAAAAGATACTATTGTCACTGGCATCATTGCGTTCAATATTTCTTTTAAATAAATGATAGTTGGCAACTCTACTAACTAATAGATTGCCAGTAACTAATAGTAAATTACAAATTTCTTCTATAGACTGAGTATATTCGAACTTAAAATCGTTGTATAAATTACCTTGATCATCTTTGCCTAGACCATTTAATAATTCATGTGTATTCCAATAGTCTAACCCAGCACACTGAAGATATACAGTAAGCGCCCGTTGGAGGTAAGTGCTACCTACACCATCGGGTGTCAGTATAAGATAGTTATTTCTTGGTTCCTCGGGATACATTTACTTTGCCTTATTCTCAAACACCCTATTATGTGTATCGGTACAACGTACAAATGTTGCACACTTACTTAGTTGCTTGAGATTTGATGCACCAACATACGTGCAAGTGCTGCGAATACCGCCTAGAATTTCCCGAACAGTGTTAATTACACTTCCGCGATAAGGAATTAACACTTCACGTCCTTCGCTAGCACGATAGTCTTTCAATCCGCCAAAATGCTTTTCATTCGCAGTTTCTGAACTCATACCGTAGAACTGCACAAACTTTTTTTCTACAATAACTCGTTCAACTGGTTCTTCAAATACTTCGTCTGTATAATAGAATTTAGTAATAACTTCGCCGCCGCCTTCATCGTGTCCGGCAAGCATACCACCAAGCATCACAAAGTCAGCACCTGCAGCAAAAGCCTTAGCCACATCACCAGGAGTAGTACACCCGCCGTCAGCAATAATA
>P_2C_Liq_3_UnCtyDRAFT_100525_pt1 | contig 11409 bp, 9 predicted proteins | sample Pon2CUnioCityCA_3_FD_9720 | JGI IMG/M metagenome (IMG submission 9720)
TGCAGTAATAAATTGTAAAGGTTTTACAAATTCTTGTTCTTTTTCAGAAAAATCTAAAGCTCTTACAGATTTACCTTCTAATAAAGTTGTCTCTACTTTTAGCAAAACTTCCAATTCTACTTGCGCTTCTTTATTGCCTGTTTTTGCGGTTCTTTTTACACGCTCTAAACGTTTTTGAACCGTTTCTAGGTCTTTTAATTGCAACTCTATATCTATAGTTTCTTTATCTCTAACTGGGTCTATAGAATTGTCTACGTGAATAATATTATCGTTGTCAAAACAACGCAAAACATGTAAAATTGCATCTGTTTCTCTAATATTTGCTAAAAATTGATTTCCTAAACCTTCTCCTTTACTTGCGCCTTTAACCAAACCAGCAATGTCTACAATTTCTACAGTTGCAGGTAAAACACGCTCTGGATCTACCAATTCTTCTAATTTTTCTAAACGTGTATCTGGTACATTTACAACGCCTAAATTAGGTTCTATGGTACAAAAAGGAAAGTTTGCACTTTGCGCTTTTGCATTAGATAAACAGTTAAATAAAGTTGATTTTCCTACGTTTGGTAATCCTACAATTCCAGCTTTCATTTTTATAAATTTAATTCTAAAGAAGTAAATTAACCTAAATTTGGTTAAAATTCTTAAAATTTTGAAAATGCAAAGATAATACTTTGTTAAAGTTATTTAACTATTAATTCAGGAATTTAAAAATGCTCTATTTTACCAAAGTAAATCAACTAAATATGTATAAAAAATTACTTTTAATAGGATTTTTACTCTTGTGGTCTTTTTCCATTTCATCACAAGAGGTTACAGGAAAAATAATTGATACAATTTTACAAAAGGGAATTGAAAATGTAGCTATACAAACTAGCAAAGACCAAGGAACTGTGTCTGATAAAAACGGAAACTACAGAGTATCTACTAAAAACGTTAGCTACATTACTTTTTCTAAATTAGGTTTTGAAACCAAAACTATTTCTTTAAACGAACTTAAAAAGCTAAATTTTACAATCACTTTAAAAGAAAAAAGTACACAGTTAAAAGGGTTTCAACTAACAATTGCTAAAATAACTTTAGATTCTTTACTGTTAAAAACAGAAAGAAGTATGCAAAAAAAATTTGTAACGTATCCTATAAAATCGAATTTTTATGTGAGTGAAAATCAGATTTTTGATTTTAAAAAATTAGACTTAAAATTCAAATCTAGTTCATTATTAAATCGTGAAAAAGAAAAATTAGCCAAAGTAGATTTTCAAAATTTTGCAAATACAATCAAAATAAGTAATCCTGATATACCTAGAGTATTTTTAGGAACTTTAGAAACTAAAAATTATTATTCAGAAAAATTAAAAAAGAATTTTTTACAAAAGAAAACAGATAGTATTTTAGGGTTTAAACCTTTAGATTCTTCTAAAACCTTCTCTGTAGAAAAGCTACAAAACCAAACCAAACAGCTAATTTTAAAATATTTAAACAAAGACAAAACCTATAAAGTTAAAACAGGTCTTTTTAAAGTAGAAGATTCTGTGGCATTTGGCAAATCGAAAATGATAAAAGATTCTGCTAAAATTAAAAATAGTTTTACTGCTTATAAAACCAATGGCTTTATGGAAAGTGTTTTTAAAAGAGCTAGTTTTTTTAAAAATAATGATGAAACCAATTTTTTGAATACAAAATATTATCAACATCAATTATTAGCCAATGAATTCTTAAAAGATGGCAATCATTATGTTATTTATTTTAAACCTAGAAAATCAAAAACAAAATATGAAGGTAAAATATATATCAACCCAGAAAATTTTACCATTTCTAAAGTAAATTATCAATTTGCAAAAGGAAAAAAAGGGGAGTCTTTAAACCTAAAATTAATATTGGGTGTTAAGTACTCAGAAAATACACATACTGGAATTCTATTATATCAAAAAAATCGAAATAATGAGTATTATGTGGCTTACAGTAAAGAAGCCATTAGCAGATATACTTATGCTAATCGACCTTTTAAATTCATAGAAAATTCTAAAGAAAAAAATAATATAAAATTTTCTGTAAAATTAGAGTTTAACATGAATGAAATTATTGAGGTCTTTTTTTCTGAATATCAATTAAAAAATGAAAACTCCTTTTCTATGCCTATAGAAAAAGGATATTACATGAAAAAACTGTATTATAAAAATGATTTAAAATCTACACAGACTTTACAAAAAAGGCAGCAAGAATTGACTGATTTTTTAAATGAATATCAATAAAAAATCCTGAGTTTAACACTCAGGATTTTTCTAATATATTTTTTTGATTTTAGAAATCGAATATTAATCATTGTGCATAAACTTTTGTTTTGCTAACAATTCTTCTTCCGTTTCTACGATATTTTCATCTGGTACACAACAATCTACAGGACAAACTGCAGCACATTGTGGCTCTTCATGAAAGCCCATACATTCTGTACATTTATCTGGTGCTATGTAATATACTTCATCAGAAATTGGCTCCTGATCTTCATCTGCATTTACAGATTTCCCATTTGGTAAAACTACATTTCCAGTTAAATCTGTACCATCTGCATATTTCCAATCGTCTGCACCTTCATAAATTGCAGTGTTTGGACATTCAGGTTCACAAGCCCCACAATTTATACATTCATCTGTTATTATAATTGCCATAATTTTCTTTTCTAATTTGTACCTTTGCGATTGCAAAAATAAAGCCAAAAAAAGTTACATCCAAAATAAATGACACCTATTCAAGATAGAATTGCTGCTTTTAACAAATTAGGCATCTTTTTAAGTCAATTTTCTACCAAAAAAATTGAAAAAAAAGCCCCTATTGAACATAATGATTTGTTTTTTGATGTTTTTAAACATCAACTAAAACTAGCACAAGAAAATAACTCTTGGTTTACAAAAGAAAATATTTTATTTGCTTTAGAAAGTTGGTCTAAAGCTTTAACAAACAACAATTTAGAAAAATGGATTTCTAAGAACGAGTTTCACACCAAAACATCAAAAAAAGTGGCTATTGTAATGGCTGGTAATATTCCTTTAGTAGGTTTTCATGACTTTTTATCGGTTTTAATTTCTGGGCATACTGTACTGGTAAAACAATCTTCTAATGACAAACACTTATTGCCTTTTTTAGCCAAGTATTTAGAATATGTAGAAGGTAGTTTTAAAGGAAAAATCACTTTTACAGAACAAAAATTAGAAAATTTTGATGCTGTAATTGCTACCGGAAGCGATAATACAGCACGTTATTTCGAATATTATTTTAAGAATAAACCCAACATTATTAGAAAAAGCAGAAACTCTGTTGCTGTTTTAAAAGGGAATGAATCTGAAGAAGAATTACAAAAATTATCTGATGATGTGTTTACCTATTTTGGTTTGGGTTGCAGATCTGTATCTAAATTATATGTTCCTAAAGATTACGATTTCAATCACTTTTTTAACGGAATGTATGTAAAAAAAGATATGATTAACAACGCTAAATATGCCAATAATTACGATTATAACAAGGCTGTATATTTAATGAGCGAGTTTGATTTGTTAGAAAACGGTTTTTTAATGATTAAGGAAGATGAAAGTTACTCCTCTCCTATTGCCACCGTATTTTATGAATATTATGATAACGAAATTGATTTAAAAATAAAATTACACGAAGACAGAGAAAAAATTCAGTGTATTGTTGCCAAAGACTTTATAGAAAATGAAGTTGCTTTTGGCGAAACGCAAAACCCACAATTGTGGGATTATGCAGATGGTATTAATACCCTAGAATTTTTATCAAAAATATAAATTAGTTGTTGGTTCATGGCTTCTAGTTTTTATTTGCAAAAAACTTTGAAACTTTGAAACCTTGTAACTCAAAAAGAAAAAAAATGAAAAAACATAATTTTAGTGCAGGGCCTTGTATTTTACCACAAGAAGTTTTGCAAAAAGCATCAGAAGCCATCGTTAATTTTAATAACGATGATTTATCGTTGATAGAAATATCTCACAGAAGCAAAGCTTTTGTTGATGTGATGGAAAAAGCCAGAAGTTTGGCTCTAGAATTGTTAGGCCTAGAAAACAAAGGATACAAAGCGTTGTTTTTACAAGGTGGTGCTAGTTTAGAATTTTTAATGGTAGCTTATAATTTACTAAACAAAAAAGCAGCTTATTTAAACACAGGTACTTGGTCTGACAAAGCGATTAAAGAAGCCAAAGCATTTGGAGAATTGGTAGCAGTTGCCTCGTCTAAAGACAAAGGTTTTTCTTACATTCCTAAAGATTTTACAATACCACAAGATGCCGATTATTTTCACTGTACAAGTAATAATACTGTTGCAGGCACACAAATAAAAGAATTCCCAGAAACCAATGTTTCTTTGGTTTGTGATATGAGTTCAGATATTTTTTCGCGTCAATTAGATTTCGAAAAGTTCGATTTAATTTATGCAGGCGCACAAAAAAATATGGGCCCTGCAGGTACTACTTTGGTCATTATAAAAGAAGAAATTTTAGGCAAGGTAGAAAGACACATTCCTTCTATGCTAAACTATCAAATTCATATAGATAAAGACAGTATGTTTAACACACCGTCTGTTTTTGCGGTTTATGTTTCTATGTTAACTCTACAATGGTTAAAAGATTTGGGTGGCATTCCGTTTATAGAAAAGGTAAACAATAAAAAAGCGGCACTTTTGTATGCAGAAATTGATAGAAATCCTCTTTTTAAAGGAATTGTAGCCAAAGAAGATCGAAGTATTATGAACGCTACTTTTAATCTTGTAGATGATGCTCATAAAGAAACCTTCGACAAAATGTGGCAAGAAGCGGGTATAAATGGTTTACATGGCCATAGAAGTGTTGGTGGTTACAGAGCAAGTATGTACAATGCATTACCTTTATATAGTGTGCAGGTTTTAGTTGATGTAATGCAAGCATTAGAAAACAAGGTGTAAGGTTTTGTATTTAATATTAAATAAACTTTGAACGCTTAATTTTAAATTTTGAACATTTTTAAAAAATGAAAATATTAGCAAACGATGGAATTTCTAAAAGTGGTATTGACACATTAGAAAAAGGAGGATTTGAAGTAATTACTACAAAAGTTGCTCAAAATCAACTAGAAAATTATATAAACGAACACAATATAGACGCAATTCTAGTTAGAAGTGCTACACAAGTTAGACAAGAATTAATAGATGCTTGCCCTAGTTTAAAATTAATTGGACGTGGTGGAATTGGTATGGATAATATTGATGTAGATTACGCCATAGACCAAGGTTTGCATGTAATTAATACCCCAGATGCTTCTGCAAGTTCTGTGGCAGAATTGGTTTTTGCTCATTTATTTGGAATGGCAAGATTTTTACATTCAGCTAACAGAGAAATGCCTTTAGAGGGCGATACGCGTTTTAAAGAATTGAAAAAAGCATATTCGCAAGGTATCGAGTTAAGAGGAAAAACGTTAGGAATTATTGGTTTTGGAAGAATAGGACAAGAAGTTTCAAAAATTGCGTTAGCATTGGGAATGCAAGTTTTAGCTGCTGATAATGAAGTATTAACTGCGCCTATAACGTTAGATTTTTTTAACGGACAAAAATTAACTTTTACTATAGATACGATAGAAAAAGAGGAAGTATTAAAAGAAGCCGATTTTATTTCTTTACACGTGCCTGCACAAGAAAATTACATTATTACCAAAGAAGAATTTGCGAAAATGAAAAATGGTGTTGGTATTGTAAATACAGCAAGAGGTGGTATATTACATGAAGTAGATTTGGTAAATGCTATCGAAGAAGGCAAAGTACAATTTGCAGGGTTAGATGTTTTTGAAACGGAACCAACCCCTGCTGTTCAGTTGTTAATGAATCCAGAAATGTCTTTAACCCCACATATTGGTGCTGCTACCATAGAAGCTCAAGATAGAATTGGTACAGAATTGGCAAATCAAATTATTGCTTTGTTAAAAAATTAATATTTAGTAATAATGAAAATACTTCGACAAGCTTAGCTTTACGCTGGTTAAAAATATCAATTTAGAAACGCTGAGTTTTAAACTTTAAGAAATAACATGATAAAAGAAAATTTACAAAAAATAAAAAATACAATTCCAAATAAGGTTACACTCGTTGCCGTTTCTAAAACCAAACCTGTTGAAGATTTACAAGAAGCTTATGATGCTGGTCAGCGTATTTTTGGTGAAAATAGGATTCAGGAAATGGTAGAAAAATATGAAACTTTACCCAAAGACATTAAATGGCACATGATTGGTCATTTACAAAGTAATAAGGTAAAATACATGGCGCATTTTGTAGATTTAATTCATGGGGTAGATACGTTTAAAAAGCTAAAAGAAATCAACAAACAAGCAAAAAAACACAATAGAGTTATCAACTGTTTGTTACAAGCTAAAATTGCAAAAGAAGACAGCAAATTTGGTTTGTCTTTTAATGATATTGAAGAAATTTTACAATCACCAAAATTAAAAGAACTAGAAAATATTAAAATTGTTGGATTGATGGGAATGGCTACCTTTACAGATAACCAAGAACAATTACAAGAAGAGTTTTCATCTTTAAACGCCTTTTTTAAACAACAAAAAAATACTATTGAAACTAAAAATTGCCGATTAGAAATTTTATCGATGGGTATGAGTGGCGATTATTTATTAGCAATTTCTAACGGAAGTACAATGATTCGCGTAGGAAGCTCTATATTTGGTAGCAGAAATTAAAATTAACAATTACCCCGATAATAAATAATTTGTACGCAATATTAGACATTGAAACTACTGGAGGTAAATTTAACCAAGAAGGCATTACCGAAATTGCTATCTATAAATTTGATGGACACGCTGTTGTAGATCAATTTATTAGCTTAGTAAATCCTGAAAAGGAAATCCAAAAATTTGTAGTAAAACTTACAGGTATTAACAATGCTATGTTACGCAACGCCCCCAAGTTTTACGAAGTTGCTAAAAGAATTATAGAAATTACTACAGATTGTACTTTAGTTGCCCATAATACTGCTTTTGACTATAGAATTTTAAGTACAGAATTTGAAAGGTTAGGATACGATTTTAACAGAAACACACTTTGTACTGTAGAACTAAGTCAAAAACTAATTTTAGAGCAACCCTCTTACAGTTTAGGGAAACTTACAAAAGCATTAGGTATACCAATGACAGAAAGACATAGAGCTTCTGGAGATGCTTTGGCAACTGTTCAATTATTTAAGTTACTGTTAGAAAAAGACACACAAAAGTCTATCATACAACAATCTGTAAAATATTACGATAGACGAAAAGAAAAACAAAGATTACAAAAGCTAATAGATGCTGTACCAGAAGAATTGGGGCTATTTTACATTCATGATNCAAATGGTAAAGTACTCTATATTGGACGTGGTAAAAATGCAAAAGCAGAAGTAAATAGATTGTTTTTAAAACAGACCAAAAGAGCTATAAAAATTCAACATAAAGCAAACTCTATCACTTTTGAAAAAACTGGTAACGATTTATTTACGCGTTTAAAATATTATATAGAATTGGAAACTTTATCGCCAAAATATAATTTAAAAAAGAGGAGAAAACCCAACTTACACGCCTTTAATAACGACAACTTTTTAATAATTGATAAAGGAAGAGAAATTGAAGAACATGCCATTATTTTAATAGAAAACAATGAGGTTTTTGGGTATGGTTTTACAAATTTGGCATATCAAGAAAACAAAGTAGACATTTTAAAAACAATGCTTACACCTATCGAATATAAAGGGTTGGCCAAAACCATTATCAAGAACTATTTAAACAAACATAACGTCAAAAAAATTGTTAGGCTTTGAGCGATGCAAAATTAGAATTATTAAGAGCTATAACAGCTGCATGATAAAATATTTTAATTATACAAACCAAGCATTTTTGCTTGGTTTTTTATAATAAAATAAAAATGGCAATCCCTATAAAAACAACAATTTGCATGTATTTTAAATAGTAACTAATATTTGTATTTCCTTTTATAGTTGACGATATTTTACCAGCAAGTATAGCTATTAAAGCAAATACAATAAAAGAAACCAACATAAATACAAAACCTAAAACATAAAACTGAATTACAGTAGATAAAGTAGTACTAAATAAAAATCCAGGAAAGAAAGCTAAAAAGAAAATAGATACTTTTGGGTTTAAAACATTCATAATAAACCCCTGTTTAAATAATTGCTTTNTGGTTTTTGATGGTCTGCTTTCTGAAGACAAAACTATTTTTCCTTCAGATCTAAAAACTTTGTAAGCTAAATATAATAAGTAGATAGCACCAAATATTTTTATCGCATAAAAGATACTTTCAGACTCTTTTATAATTGCAGAAACACCAAAGGCTAATAATGTAGTATGTATCAAACAGCCAGAAATTAAGCCAAAAACAGTAGCTAAACCATATTTTTTACCATTTACAATACTCTGTGTAAGCACAAAAATATTATCTGGTCCAGGAGAAATTGCCAATAAAAAAGTTGCAAAAGCAAAAGACAGTAGCGTTTCTATCATTAATAATTATATGATTGATCTAAAATATAAAAAGCTGAGATATTATTTTATAATTTATGTAAAACGGCTTTATTAATTTTCTTAATCAAACTAGGGCCTTCATAAATAAAACCTGTGTAAATTTGTACTAAATCTGCACCGGCTTCAAGTTTTTCTAAAGCATCCTCTGCAGTATGTATACCTCCTACTCCAATAATTGGGAATGCTTTGTTAGAGCTTTTAGACAAGTATTGTATTACTTTAGTACTTTGATTTTTTATGGGCTGCCCACTAACACCACCATTGCCAATTTGTTGTAAACGTTCTGTAGATGTTTTTAAATTATCTCTAGTTGTAGAAGTGTTTGATGCTATAACACCATCAATTTTTGTTTCTGCAACCAAATCAATAATTTCATCTAACTGTGTGTTGTTTAAATCTGGAGCAATCTTTAAAAGTATTGGCTTTTTAATTTTAAAACGATTATTCTGATTCTGACAAGCTGTAATCAACTCAACTAAATAATCTTTGTCATTTAATTTTGCATGACTACCAACATTTGGACAACTTACATTTAGCACAAAATAATCAACAAAAGGGTGTAACTCTTTAAAAACTTGTAAATAATCTTCTGTGTAATCTTCTGGTTGGGTAGCTGTATTTTTACCAATATTTCCTCCAATAATAACTTTATGCTTATTTTTTTTTAGGTTTTTAATGACAGCTTCCATTCCATCGTTATTAAATCCCATTCTGTTAATAATCCCTTTATCTTCTTTTAATCTAAAAAGTCTTTTTTTAGGATTACCAACTTGACCTTTTGGAGTAACCGTACCAATTTCTATAAACCCAAAACCAAAATTTGCTAATTCGTTATACAAAACCGCATTTTTATCGAAACCAGCAGCTAAACCTACAGGATTTTTAAAAGACAAACCAAATAAATTTTTCTCTAAACGAGGATCATTCATTTGATATATACTTCTAAAAATAGAAGCTACAAAAGGAATTTTACACAAGATTCTTATTAAAGAAAATGTAAAATAGTGTACTTTTTCTGGATCAAATAAAAATAAAATAGGTCTTATCAGTTGTTTATACATAAATGTAATTTATCTGTTATAAAGGTCGAAAATTAATTTCTATCATTAAAAAAAAGCCCCAAATATATTGGAGCTTTTCTGTTATCTTAAAACAGCATTTAAATTTTTCTCAAAAGTGTGCTGTAATTTTTGCATAATTTTATCTATTTGCTTGTCTGCCAAGGTTTTTGTTTCGTCTTGTAATAAAAAACTTACTGCATAAGATTTTTTTCCTTCTGGAAGTCTATCACCTTCGTATACATCAAATAAATCTACTTCTTTTAATAATTTTTTTTCTGATTGAAAAGCCAAATTATAGATTTCTTTAAACTCAGTTTTAGTATCTAACAATAAGGCTAAATCTCTTTTTACAGTTGGAAATTTTGGTAAACTAACCACTTTAACAGTATTGTTTCCTGTTATTTTTAAAATAGTATCCCAATTAAAATCAGCAAATAAAACTTCTTGTTTGATACCAAATTCTTTCAATAAAGTGTTTTTTACAACACCAAATTCTACCAACTTCATTTTTCCTAAACTTAAGGTAATTCCTTCAGAAAAAACATCTTGTTTGCTAGGTGTTGTTTTAAGGTTTTGAATCCCCAATCGTTCTAAAACTGAGGTAATAACACCTTTAGCATAGAAAAAATCTGAATTACTACCTGCTGTTTTCCAACTATCTACAGTTCTTTTTCCTGTTACAAATAAGCTTAAATGTTTGTTTTCTTGGTATTTTTCGTTGTATGTATGGTAGGTTTTACCAAACTCATAAAACTTTAATGAGTTGTTTTTTCTGTTGATATTATAAGCAACAGATTCTAAACCACTAAAAAGTAAAGACTGCCTTAACACCTTTAAATCGTTACTTAAAGGGTTTAACATAGCTACATTAGCCTCTTCATTTAGTTGTTCAGACAAATCTATATAGCTTGATTTTGTTAACGAATTTGCCATGGTTTCATTAAAACCCAAAGCAGTTAATTGATTCGCAACAAGGTTTTCAATTTTTGTTTCTTTTGTAGAATCGAAAGAAATAGAAGTATTTAATTTATGAGAAAATTCGATGTTATTATACCCGTATACTCTTAAAATTTCTTCTATAATATCTGCTTCACGTTGAACATCTGTTCTGTAAGACGGTATGGTTAACCCTAAACCTCCTTCAGTTTCGCTATTAATTTTAATTTCTAAGGAAGCTAAAATTTTCTTGATCGTATCTTTTGGAATTTCTTGTCCTATTAATCTGTAAGCATTCTCATAAGACAGAAAAACCTGAAAATCTTCTACTTTTTCTGGATAAAAATCAGAAATATCTGAAGATAATTTACCACCTGCATATTCTTCTATTAACAGAGCAGCACGTTTTAATGCATACTTTGTCAAATTAATATCTATACCTCTTTCAAAACGGAAAGATGCATCTGTATTTAAAGCGTGTCTTTTTGCTGTTTTTCTTACTAAAACCGGATTAAAATAAGCGCTTTCTAAAAATATTGAGTTGGTATGTTCTGTGACACCAGATTGTAAACCTCCAAAAACACCGGCAATACAAAGAGGGTTCGATTCAGTATCACAAATCATTATATCTTCTGACGATAATTCTCTTTCTACTTCATCTAAGGTTGTAAATTTTGTGCCTTCTTTTAAGTTTTTAACTAAAATTTTATTGCCTTTTATTTTTTGTGCATCAAAAGCATGTAAGGGTTGCCCAAGTTCGTGCAAAACATAATTTGTAATATCTACAATATTATTTTTAGGAACAATGCCAATGGCTTTTAGTCTATTTTGTATCCATTCAGGAGAATCTTTCACT
>P_2C_Liq_3_UnCtyDRAFT_100527_pt1 | contig 11356 bp, 7 predicted proteins | sample Pon2CUnioCityCA_3_FD_9720 | JGI IMG/M metagenome (IMG submission 9720)
TTCCACATGTCTCTGATTGGTTTTATTTTTTCTTCATTCAACCTTCCAGAAAATGTTTGATCCATAAATTTACCCAATTGCTTTAAATCTAAACCTTTTGGCATATATGGTAATAAGTTTGCAAAACCAGGAATTCCGTGTTTTAGAGTTTGTAAACTCCAATGGGGTCTTCCAAAGGCTTGTAAAATATTACTAACATTCATTTTTGGAGGCATTGCCAAACCATTTCTAATATCTCTTGGTCTGTGACCAAAACTTGGTACATCACATAAAATAACTAAAACAGGACATTCTGCAGCAGCAGCTCTATTAATAATATCATCTCTTAAACTATTTTCTGTTGGATGATATAATTGAAACCAAGCTTTACCTTCGGTTAATTCTGCCGCTCTTTCTATACTAGTTGTGGTAACCGTACTTAAAATAAATGGAATGTTATGTTCAAAAGCAGCTTTTGCTAAAATTTCTGGTGAGTTTGGCCACATTAACCCTTGTAAACCAACAGGAGCAATTCCAAAAGGAGCATCATATTCTATTCCAAATAATGTTGTTTTGGTAGATGAACCCCCATGATTTCTTAGATAGTTTGGCTTTAATTGTACTTCTCTTAATTCGGATGTATTTCTATGTAGATTTACATCTTCATTACAACCACCATCTAAATATTCGAAAGCAAATTTTGGTATTTTTTGCTGTGCTCTTTTTCTTAAATCATCTATGGATGGGTAACGTGTATCTATCTTTATTGCCATAATTTATTTTTTATGATAAAAATTTTGCTCTTAATTCTTCTACTTGATCATCATTGATAGGCACCATTTCTCCAAGAGAATTTCCTAAGACAATAGATTTTGCACTAAATTCTGCGACTTCTAAATAATCGAAAGTTTGCAGTAATTTATCACCAGTAATAATTACAGAATCGTTTTCTATAATTAAAGCTGTGTTGCAATTTTCTGTGATTTTTTTATCAACATTATTTTTAAAATGTGTACCAAATTTTACTGCATGTATATCTTCCAGAAAAATCCAACTTTCTGGAATTGTTCTTACATCTAAATATTCTCCTGTAACAGCAAACGCCATTAAATAAGGAGATTGCGTCATAATAATAGAGTTTATTTCAGGATTATTTTTATAAATCTCTTCGTGTAAATAGGTCGCTCTACTTGGTGTTTTGCCTGATTCTCTTTTGCCTTTTTTTATTTGAACGATGTCTTCGATTTGTAGATCCCAGCGATTTACATTGGTTGGTGTAATTAAAAAATCATCGCCTTTCCAACGCATAGAAACAGTTCCATAAGAGCTAATCATTAAACCTTGCTCACAAGAACGTTTTACAATATTGCAAATTTCTAATCTTTTTTCAACCTCATCAGAAGGAAATTTATTCTTCTTTTTTTCTGGTCTTAAAGCTGGTATTTGCGCTTCAAATTCATCAATTTGAGCATCTGTTAAATAATTAGGTTTGCCAATTTGAGAGCCATATAAAATAGTTCCACAACAAAATTCTAAGGTTTCGAATCTTTCATAAGCATCTGTTAAATCTGTTCCTCCAAGTACAACACCATGGTTTTCCATAATTACAGCTTTGAATCCTTTGATAAATTCGTCTGCAATTACAGTTCCTAAATCATTACTTCCTGGTAATTTATACTTTGCGTATCCAATTGGACCACAGATATGTTTTGCCTGAGAAATGATATTTGTATTGGGAATTTGACGAACAATACTAAAAGAAACTAATGCTGGTGGATGTGCATGGATTACCGATTTTATATCTGGTCTTGCTTCATAAATTGCTTTGTGAAAAGGAAATTCTGATGATGGCTTGTGTTTACCATCAATAGAACCATCTTTTTTTACACAGATAATATCGGAAGCTCTTAAAGAACCTTTATCAATTGCAGATGGAGTTACCCAAATATCGCCATTGTCATCAATTACAGAAATATTTCCACCAGAAGTGGTTGTCATTCCTCGTTTGTAAATACGATCTATGATAGTTGTTATTTCATCTCTTGGATGAATAAAGTTTGTTTTTTTTGACATTTTTTAAGTTACTATAAAAGGAACATGCTTTTTTAAAGCGTAATTCTTTTTTAAGAATTTAGAGTTTAATTTTGAATCTGAAATTGCAATGGCTGCACCTAAAGCAGAACCTAAAGAGGCTTTTGTGGTTCTTAATTTCATGCCTCGCAAATAGTAAGATAATAATTTAACGTATAAATCATTATCTGTAAAACCACCATCTACATACAAGCGATCTATTTCTTGTGTATCTGCTATTTTTTTAATTATTTTTACTTGAAGTTGTACTAATTCTATCATTAATTGATGATAAGCATGCTCAAAAGTATGATAGGAATATTTAGTTTCTTCTGGCATATTTTGATCTGAAAAAGATTTCCATTTAAAACAATATTGAAATTCTTTGATGATTTCGAAATACACTTCATAATCGAACTCTATGTTTTTATGGTAGTCTTTATCGACATTAAATTTATATGATAATTCGGCTACTTGAAGTTTGTACTCATTTCCTAAAAATAATCGAGAAGATTTAACTGGATTTCCGTTAATTCTCATATAGTTAATGCAACCAGCTTCTGTTTCTTCTGTGGTTAGAGGAGCATCCGAAAAAGGATTTAAGGCAATAGACCAAGTACCAGTAGAAACCAAAACAAAAGGTTTTTTTACACTTCTTACATAAGGTAGAAGCGCAGAAGAACTATCGTGAATACCAACACCCACTTTAATTCTTGTACCATTATAATTCATGTTGATACTTGTTTCTGTAGAAACAATTGGAGGCAAAATTTTATTGATTCCTTCTGCATAAACCCAACTATGATAATCTTTGGTTTCATAATTCCATAAAGAAGTATGGCAACCAATACTTGTATATTCACTAATTGGAATTCCTGTAAAAACAAAACTTAAATATTGAGGTAAATGCAGAGAATATTTAATCTTTTTAAAGATTTCTGGTTTTGTATGTTTTAGCCAATACAATTGCATTCCAGAGTTTAACAAACCAGACTTTGGTGAACCTGTAGTTCTTGTAAATTCTAACTCTGGTCCATATTTTTCATAAAATTCATCAACTAAATTAGCATCAATTTCTTTGGTGTAATTATACAAAGGTGTTAAAGACTCTCCATTTTCATCTAAATGCACAAAACTTGCACCATACGTAGAAAAATTAATCGCTTTTATAGAAAATTCTTCATTTTCTAAAACACGATAAAATATTTCTTTTAGCCAAATTTGTAAAGCTTCTAAATTTTCTGTTGGATAGCCATCTTCGTCTTTTATTTCATCAAAAGAGGCATATTCTCTGTAAACTTCTCTGTAATTTTTATCAAAAAGAAAAAACTTTTTATTTGTTTTTCCGATGTCAAAAACTGCTGTTACTTTTTGTGCCATTATTAAAATTTTATAATCCTGTTGCTATTGTGTGTTTCCCTCTTTCTTTAATTAAACCATCTCTTACTGCTAAATTTCTATAGCTTTGAATTGGGTTAATTGCACCACCCGTTAATAATCTTGCTGCTGCTAAAAGTGGTCTTACATCGGTTCTAAAAGCTTCTTGTAAAATTTCTTGACATTTTGTAACGTCATTTTCCATTTGTGCAATTCTTAACTCTTTTTGATCTACCAATAATGCTTTTGCATACGCTTCTTGAATCGCTTCTAAAGATTGTAATAAATCTTCTAAAGGATCTTTTATGTTATGACTTGCATCAATCATCCAAGCTAAATCTGGGTTTTGAGGATTGTTTTCCATTCCATAAACCAGCTCATTAAAAATTAAAAATAGCGCATAAGGTTTTATACTACCTACTGTTAAATCATCATCACCATATTTACTATCATTAAAATGAAAACCACCTAATTTACCTTTCAACATTAAAATAGAAACAATTTGCTCGATATTTGAGTTTGGTAAATGATGCCCTAAATCTACCAACGAATAAGCATTTTCTCCACATTCATTTGCCAACATAAAAGAGGTGCCCCAATCTTGAATTACAGTTGAATAAAAGTTAGGTTCATAAGGTTTGTATTCTATTAAAAGTTTCCAATCTGCTGGTAAACCTTTATAAATTTCTTTTAAACTGTCTTGCGTATTTTGTAGCGCTGTTTGAAAATTATTTTGTCCAGGAAAACTAGAACCATCTGCTAACCAAACTGTTAAGCTTTTAGAACCTAATCGATCACCAATATTTATAACATCGATATTGTGTTGAATTGCTTGTTCTCTAACAGCTTGACTTGTGTTGCTTAAAGAACCATACTTATAACTTTCTATAGCATTGGTTTGATCTTGAAAAGTGTTTGAGTTTACAGAATCGAACTTTATATCTAAAGCTTTTGCTTTTTCTTTAATCGCTTTATAATCTGTAGGAATATCCCAAGGAATATGCAAAGAAACAGCTCCAGCAGTTTGCGTTAATGCGTGTAAAACGCCTACATCCTCAATTTTTTCTTCTAAAGTTGATGGTTCTCCGTAAAATGAAAAACGCCCAAAACGTGTTCCTCCAGCGCCTAAAGCCCAACTTGGAACAGCTACTTGAAAGTCCGATAATTTTGATAAAATAGCTTTTACATCTTTACCTTTAGAAGTTAAAGAATCTGCTAAAAAATTATAACTATTATTCTGAGAAGAAATATTTTTTTTATTATCGTATTCTATATGTTGTTTTGTTAATTTCATAAATTCTATTTTAAATAAAAAACTTCCATAAAATTTTTATGCTCTATGGAAGTTTTAAAAATACTATATTTTAAATAATTGGAAATTATCTTACAAATGCATTTGCCATTCCACCATCAACATTAATTATGTTTCCTGTAGATTTATCAAGAATACCTACTAAAGAGAATACTCCGTTTGCGATATCTTCTGGTCTAATAATTTCGTTTAATAAGTTTCTTTTTGCATAAAATGCTGGTAATTCTTCCACAGTAATTCCGTTAGCTTTTGCTCTACCTTCTGCCCAAGCACCTTCCCAAATTTTACTACCAACAATAACTCCATCAGGATTAACTGTATTTACCCTAATTTTATCTTTTCCTAATTCTGCTGCTAATAAACGAACCATGTGTTGTTGTGCTGCTTTTGCAGTTCCATAAGCTACATTATTTGGACCAGCAACTAAGCCATTTTTACTGGCAATAGAAATATAATTTCCACCTAAACCTTGCTTACGCATAATTGCAGCAGATTGTTTTGCTAAATCAAATTGCCCTTTTACTAAAATACTTTGTAAAATATTCCAATCTTTATCGGTTGTATCTTCTAAAGCTTTAGAAATTGCTAAACCTGCACTGTGCACAACAATATCTACTCCTCCAAATTCTACACAAGCTTTGTTGTAAGCAGCTTCAATAGATGCTGTACTAGTTACATCGCAAATGGCATAAGTAGAAACATCTCTTTTATAAGTAGCGTTTGCTTCTTTTAAGCTTTCTTCATTAATATCTGTTAATACAACATTTGCACCTTCTGCAGCTAATTTATCTGCAATTGCTTTACCAATGCCACCTCCAGCACCAGTAACAAATGCTACTTTTCTAGATAAGGGTTGTTCTTTAGGCATACGTTGTAATTTTGCTTCTTCTAATAACCAATATTCAATATCAAAAGCTTCTTGTCTTGGTAAAGAAGTGTAAGCTGTAATTGCTTCTGCACCTCTCATAACATTAATTGCGTTCGTGTAAAATTCATTCGCAACTCTTGTAGTTTGTTTATTTTTTGCAAAACTAAACATTCCAATTCCTGGATAAATAATGATTACAGGATTTGCATCTCTAATTGCTGGACTGTTCTCTTTTTTGCACGTATTGTAATAATCTACATACTCTTGTCTATATGCTTCAAATGCTGGTTCTAATTTTGCACGAACTGCATCTGTATCACTTAAATCTTCGTTTTTATCTAATGATAACACTAAAGGTTGAATCTTTGTTCTTAAAAAATGATCTGGGCAAGAAGTTCCCATTGGCGCTAAACGCTCTAAATCATTACTATTTATGTACTTTAAAACAACATCAGTATCAGAAAAATGACCAATCATACCTTTTTCTGAAGAACACAAACCTCTTAATAAAGGCATAATTTGTGCTGCTTTTTCTTGACGCTTATCTGCTGGCAAACTTTCAACTTTTTGTCCGCCAAAAACTTCGCCATTTTCTTTTATTTTTTTCTCGATAAATTCAGAAGCCATTTCAATAACTTCTAAACTATTCATATACGATTCGTAGGAAGTATCTCCCCAAGTAAATAAACCATGAGAACCTAAAACAATTCCTCTAATTCCAGGGTTATCTGCCAAACATTTTTCTAACTGCAAACCTAAATCGAATCCTGGTTTTTGCCAAGGAACCCAACCCATTGTATCTCCCCAAATTTCTTTAGTTACTTGCTCGCTATTTTCTGCTGCTGCAACTGCAATTAAAGCATCTGGATGTAAATGATCTATATGTGCAAATGGCAATAAACTATGTAAAGGTGTATCAATTGAGGGTGCTTTACTATCTAAATCGTAAATACAATGGTTAAATAAACCAACCATTCTATCTTCATCATGTAAACCTTTGTAAACTTTCTTTAAATCACGTAATCTACTTGTATATAAACCTGCAATTCCAGCTCTGTTTAAAGTACCAATGTCTCCACCAGAACCTTTTACCCACATTACCTCAACATCTTCATTGGTTAAAGGATCTTTTTCTATGGTTTTACAGCTGGTATTTCCTCCTCCATAATTGGTAATTCTTAAATCTGCTCCTAATATGTTAGAACGATATAAAAATAATGCTACTTGATCATCTCCTAAAGCGTCTGCTTTTTTTTGATCCCAAAGGTAGTCTACGTACTTAAATGTTTTTGTATTGGTTTCCATAAGGTTTGTTAAAGTATTATAAAGCGAATTTAAAACTACATGAGTTTTATTGTATCCTGTACTATAATGGTTAAAAAATAAATATGAATTCTTTGGATAAAGAACTTAATTTACATTTGTTTGTTCATATAAATTCAATTACTTTAGGAGTCTATTTTATCTCTAATAAATTTATTTATGTTTGACTCTATAACGATTGATGAAAACTCAAGAGTTCCTAAATATCAACAAATTGTAAACGCTATCATTCAAAATATCTCTAATGGTAATTTGGTGATTGATCAAAGAATACCATCCATAAATAACTTTAGTGAAGAATATTATTTGTCTAGAGACACTGTTGAAAAAGCATATAACATTTTAAAAAAACGTAATATTATAACTTCTGTTAGGGGTAAAGGATATTACATTACCAGAACAAAGCTAATATCTAAAGCTAATATTTTATTTTTGATAAACAAGCTAAGTTCATATAAACTAAAAGTTTATAATTCTTTTATTGATAATATAGGGCCTAATTCCCATACAGATTTACACATTTATCATTGTGATGAATCCGTATTTTTAAACTTAATTTCAAAGAATAAAGCTGCTTATGATTATTTTGTAATCATGCCACACTTTAAAACAGATAAACTTGTTCATGTAATTTATACAGACAAAGTTATAAAGGCTTTAAAAGAAATTCCGAAAGAGAAATTAGTTATTTTAGATAATTTTAAAGAAGGAGTTGAAGGAGGTTCCATCGAGATTTTTCAAGATTTTGAGAACGATATTTACAATGCTTTAAACAAAGCATATCCTAAAATGAAAAAGTATAAAAATCTTACCTTATTTTACCCTACAAAAACAATTTATCCTTATCCAAAAAGAATTTTACATGGTTTTAGAAAGTTTTGTTTTGAACATTCTATAGATTTTGAATATTTAGAAGAAGTTTACGAAGATATGGTTATTAGAAAAGGTGATTTGTTTATCACCATCCAAGAATCTGATTTGGTAAGTTTGGTAAAAAGAACCAGAGAAGAAAACTTTAAATTAGGAAAAGATGTTGGTATTATATCTTATAACGATACACCTTTAAAAGAATTATTAGGCATTACTGTGGTTTCTACAGATTTTGATATTATGGGTGAAACTGCTGCAAAAATGATTTTAGAACAGAAAAAAGGAAAATTTAAAGTTCCGTTTAATTTTATTGATAGAAAATCGATGTAAATAGATTATTCTTTAGGAAAATAATACGAATACCACTGTATTTCACTTCCTTTTGTTTCTAAATCGATTCCTTTATTTTGTAATATATTAGCCCAATCTTTCAATCTTATTCTCATATCTTTTGCTAAATCTGGGTACTTTTTTATGAGGTTTTTATTTTCGTGTTCTTCTGTTGTTACATCAAATAAAAACTCTCTTTCTCCAAATTTTAGGTATTTATAATTTCCTTCTCTAATAGCAGATTGAGACCAAAATCGCCAAAATAAACTTTTATGAGGTTCATCATTTGTGTTATTAGTTAAAAACGGAATTAAATCTACACCATCTAATTCTTTACTTTTTGGCAAACCAGCAACAGAAATTGCAGTAGCTGCAACATCTAAAGAAATAACAGGTTTATCGTAAACTTTTCCTTTTGGTAAAACTGCTGGCCAATTCATAATAAAAGGAACGCGAATTCCACCTTCAGAAAGCATGCCTTTTTCTCCAATAAAAGGAGTGTTTAAAGAACCATCCCAAGCACCACCTTTAAAAGAAATTGGTTTGTCTTCTTTGTAAATTTTTAATGGAGCACCATTATCACTTATAAAAAAGATGATTGTATTTTCATCAATCTTTAAATCTTTTAAAGTTTGTTTGATATTGCCAACACCATCGTCAATAGCTGCTAACATTGCCAATGCATGTCTTCTTCTTTCTGGCATTTTTTTAGGAAACCTGTCTAAATACTTTTTAGTAGCTTCTAAAGGAACATGTGGAGCAAAATAAGAAAGATAAAAAAAGAACGGTTTTTCTTTATTTTGTTTGATAAAAGTAACAGCTGCCTGTGTTTGAATATCTAAACGATACCCTTTTTCGTTGACCATCTTTACTTTTGTTTTCTGTCCATCAGATAAATTATAATTACTTCTGTAAGTATTTATATATCCTTCAAAAACATAATCGAAACCCCTATGATCTGAGCTATAAGGTTCTTTTAATTTTGCAGGAATTTTTATATTTTTTCGATCTTTTAAAGCTGTATTTGGCATATTTTCTTTAAGCCAATCTAAAGCACCTTGATTTGGGTCTAAATGCCATTTACCAGCCATACCTGTTGTATAACCTACTTTTTTTAATCTCTCTGGAATTAATATTTCTGATAATGGCAAAGGAATTGTTCCATTCTGATCTAAACCAAACCTTTGTTGATATTTACCAGTTAGCAATCCTGCTCTAGATGGGATACATTGTGGAGCTGTAATATAACCAGCAGTAAATCGTACTCCGTTTTTTGCTAATAAATCTATATTGGGTGTTTTTACATCTTCTGCAAAACCATTCACACCAATATCTGCATAACCATGATCATCTGTAAAAATTACAATTATATTTGGTTTTTTTTGACTAAAAGAATTTAAAACAGTAAGAAATAAAAAAACACGAAATATTGTTTTCATAAGATGATATTAAAATTAAAAAAAATGCCTTGAAAAATTTCAAGACATTTTAATAAAATTATTTTTTTAAAACCCTGATCCAGGGTCTGAAGGAACTGAAGATGCTTGCGCCTTCTGAGGATTTAAAATCATATACGTTCCTAATGCTGTTAAAGCTGCATATTTTCCATAATTTCCTATTTTTTTAATAGCTTCTTTACGAGAAATATCTTGTGTTTTGTGTGTTGATTTTTTCATAATGAGTTTATTTTTTGTTCTCGTTTTTATTCTAATATTATTTTTTTGCTAATTGTTTCTTGTTCTGTTGCTAATTTAGCGATATACATACCAGTGGCTAAGTTCGGTAAAGTAATTGTTTTATTTCCACCAGTAGTAAAAGTATTTTGTAACACTCTTTTCCCTAAAATATTATATAATTCTAATGAAGCCTTACCATCTTGTAATCCATTAATTCTTAAATCATTATTCGTCTTAAAAATTAGTACAGAACTTAAAAAAGCATCGTTTACGCTTAAAACGCTAGAAGCACTTGTATGTAAATAGAATCTGCCTACACTATTTAAACTAGCATTTAAAGTAATAGTATGGTTATTATCTGTACCGTTAATTTTTGTATATGTATTTTCAACTCTATCTTCTAAGTATACATCTATTCCTGTTGGTAAGTTTTGTGCTTCAGAGGAAAAGGTAATTTTTTCTCCTTCACTTGCAATAACACCAATAGGAATAATCATATTTTCAAAATCAGCATCTGGTAATGCCTGTCTTTCAAAAGCTACATTATCATAACCTTCTAATAAAGCCGTAAATACATTTAAATTACTTGAAACTCCAGTAAACATTCCAATATCATTACCAGGGTCTAAACTTAACTTGTTATTAGACGCATAGCTAATGTAGGTTACTCTACTTTGTTCTCCATCAGTAATAGATAAACTAATTTTTGAATCAGCATTTTTATAGAAAGTTACACCTGTTTGATGACTTTGTAAAGATTCTGGAATAGAAAAATTACCTGCTGTAGAATTATCAGCATTTACAAAGAAACCTTGTCCTGGTTGAATATAATCACCTGAAGCTAAACTAGCATAAGCTCCTGTAGCTGGATTCCATATGTATACAGTTTGGTGTGCTGCTGATAAGTTATCTGTATTAGAACCACCACCATTAACAGTAGATAAAAGTTCTGAAACTCTAATGTAAGAAGGAAATGGATTTCCTATTAAGTTCCAGTTACTTTCTGATCCTTGGCTAATAGACAATTCAACATCTGACTCTGGAAAAGCACCTGTAAAACCATAAACTTCTTCGTTATTATCTTGATAATCAAAAGTCTTTTTTCTTGTAGAAAAACCAATACCTCGTTCAAAAGTAGGAGTTGTTCCTGAGTTTGATTGATAATAACTCCACCCTCCATTTGTAGCAGAATTATTATTATATAATGCAATAGCTCTATTTGCAACTGCACCTGTACCAATAAAATGATCTAGAATATAATCATTATCATAAGTTTCTCCAACAACTGGCGATGATAATAAACTCCAAACTGCTGGATTAGAACTATCTGAAACAACAGGTAATGCAGTATTATCAATAGTTGTGATAACATTATATGTAAAAGAACCGCTAACAGTTCCTTTTGCAATTAAACTACCTCCTCCATAAACAGTAGTAGATGTAGCAGTAATATTATTAACACCAACGTTTAACGATGCATTTTTTTGAATTACAATGTTTTTAGCAGAAACAGCCGCTGATGCTGTAGGATTATTTGCAGTACCACTAGGT
>P_2C_Liq_3_UnCtyDRAFT_100528_pt1 | contig 11355 bp, 27 predicted proteins | sample Pon2CUnioCityCA_3_FD_9720 | JGI IMG/M metagenome (IMG submission 9720)
TGATCTGAAATATGTGCAGGTTCAGGTGGCATAATGCACTCACATCGAACCTGATAACCAGCTTGCTTCATCCGATTGATAATCTTCTTGCGCTTTTTCATTCCAAGATTGGTTTGATCCCAGATAATATCAGAGCCTTTTTCAATAGCTTCTGACAATAGTTGTTCCATAGCGGCAGTTGCACCTTTGATGTTATCTTCAAACATCTCATTATATGTTTTACTAAAGTGCCGAGCGGCATCTTCAATATACCGATCCGTGGAATACACGAACAAATCTTGATGAATAGTCTTGTAGACTTTGCGCTGAAAATCAACAATGGTAGATTTACCAGTAGCAGGCAATCCTACCATTACAGTACAAATAGGTTTAGTCATTATATTAACCCCTTGAAGCACTGACAGCGAAGCCAAGAGCAACCCAACCAACAATATCGTTAGCATCTTTACCCATAAAATAGGCAAATGTATATACCACGCAAACTGCAAAGCTAACGTAAATAAGTTGTTTAATAATTTTTTCCATTAGAAGTCTTCCTCACCTTGATATACATCGAATACAAAGATGCCTGCATCACGCCACATATTGACCACCCTCTCCATTATTTTATCCAGTCATGATTATCTGGCTCGGCACCCCGCTCACGGATTTGACGTTCAAGATCGCGAATTTCTTTAATTGTACGTGGGCGTTTTTGATACTTGTCCTTTAATGAGATAATTTTATTTTTAAGCCATTGAATCTCGTGTATACGATTTGTGTTGGAAACGAGATAATCTTTGCCGACTTTGGTGCTCATTAGAATCACTCCTTATCATCTATATTCATATTATACTGATATTATAGAAGTGTCAACTACTTTTTTATATAAATAGTAATGTAACTCGCGGTATTTTTGGCGATCTACCCAGTTACTCTAGAAACATCTTAGAACAAAACATGGATACACGGACGAAATGATCGAATCCGTCCGTGTGGGGTTATCTCAAAAATCTACAGTTCCCTGATAAACATCAAAGACGAACACTCCTCGGCTTCTAATAGCCTTGACTACGCGTGGACGATCATCGAACCATATATCAGGCTTTTTACCATAGTCAGCAATGATTTCGTCAAGGATTTCTTGCTTCACAATATCATCGCCACGGAAGTCGTCTGCCTTACGCATGTAGAGTTTATCGTAAGCATTCAAACTATTCTTACGCAACCAATTTTCGGTTGCTTGGCGACTACGCTCATTACGACCACTAGCAAGAATGATAGTGTGCTGATCTGTAGCATCCAACGCCCAAAACACATCAGCAACTGGATAGTTTACTTTATCATTTGGGATACCCGCATCAAAGGCTTTCCAGTTCTTTGGCTTGCTGCGAACGTAATCAAGACGATGTTCGATGTTGGCAAGGGTTCCGTCGATGTCAAATACTACCAGCATTGTGTTACTCCTTAACTTCTATGATTATTTTATACTACTATTATAGAAGTGTCAACTACTTTTTTACGAATATCATCTTTGCGGACCCATTCTTTCATACGCTTGTTTCATTCTCTAATTCCTCTTTCCAAGAGTAAAACTCTTCATAGTCAATATCGGGATCAATCCATTTACCAGCAGCATATGCATAATCGTCAGCAATTTCTATAGCCTTTTTTAGTCTGTATTCAAGTTTTTTAATACGATCCTCAGATTCTTTCTTACCTCTATCTAAACCCATTTGATAAGCAAAAACAACACCACTCATTATTCGCTTTCCTCTATCAGTTTTTCAATTTCATGACGGCACCAATGAAAGTCTTCTGGTTCCGCATTATCAAGCAAGTTGTGCGCCATTCTAAGACCAGCAACATAGGCTTGTCTCATTAGATCAATACCATCATCGCCGAAGTCGACATCATATTGATACGTGGCTAACCATTCATACCAGTTCATTAGCGTGTGCCTTCTGCGTAACTGCGTTCGTATACACAGGCTTTTTTTTCTTCACTTCTACACTAACTTTGACTTCTACTTCTGGACCAATTTCATAGATAGCATCATTTTCTGCGTCGAAATTAGAGTATTGGGTTGGATCTAACAAAGCAATAGGGTCCTCAATAATAGACATTGTCCAATCTTTACGCACCCAAAGATATCGTTTAGGTTCTTTATTGATCATAATGTGCCTCCATACACTGCACTTTTGCTGCATCTGTTTCCATCTTAACACAAACTTCCCAAGGTGTCAACCCAAAAAATGCCTGCCATAGTGTATAAATCGCAAGGAAGAATGCAATCACCGTCACCGAGGCAATAGCGTAAAAAACAACTTCGAGTGCTCCGCCCACATTACCAATCATATCAATTCTCCTCGTACTCCACCATTGGGCAAATCTTTGCTTTATGCGCTTTGTATTTCTGCATAAACAAAGAGTCAGGCTTGGAAGGTTTATGGTGATTTCGTGTCCTAAACCATGCAAAGAAAGTAAGCGCTCCAATTACCAGAATGGCAGCACCAACGACAGATAATGATGTGGCTGGATCCAAATAAAACGCCGCAGCAATTGCTGACAGGACAAACAAAAGTCCCATAAGCATGAAAGCAGCTAGAATAAGGCGACCGATGGTTGCTTTCCAATAGCTACAAAAATCAGAGTGATAATATTCCCATCGCTCCATAGAGTAATCTTGCATAAAATTGGCATTCAGCTTATAGTGCCAAGAGTTCTTTTTAATCTTAAACGGTTTCATTACAAAGTTCCTTCAATTCAGCTAAGATACTTTCAAGTCGCATAGTGTGTTGAGTTCGACATGACCTAATAACAGTGGGATGAAATTCTTTGCCCTCTGCATTCTCTTCAACAATATCAAGAATGTCGAAGAGTTGTTTTACAAGCGTGTCATATTTTTCAGATTTAGTCATTCGTTCATATCCACTATATCAAGGACTTTGTTATATTCAATCACGTAACCACACGCACGAAGAAAGTTTTGAAACTCTTCTAGCACTTCATCAAGGGTAGATTCATCGTGGACCTCCACCTCAACTTTAGTACCGTGTTCGTTCCATCTACTAAACTTCATTTAATAATTCCTTTATCCTTCAACATAAGATATTGCCCTGCTTCATAGTAGGTACAGCCAAGTTCTTCGGCAAGGTCTTGTTGCTTCTTATGCGCAGCCTCTGCTTCAAGGTCTCGTTCCGTCTTAGCAATCCAACCTTCAACACGAACAATTGGAGAACCAAGATGATCCTCGTATTGCTCCATAGTTGATTCGAATTTGAATGTGATATCCCTGTATCCCATAGAACGGGCTTTAAAAGCCATTTGAGTCAGAATGCTTTTGATATCCTGCTCTGAATACTCCTTATGTTCGCTCAGAGTTTCATCTAAATCATAAATTATCTCTTGTTTCATGTTATCAGTCATTTAATAATCCAATCCATATCAAGTTGCCCTTAGCATTTTTGGGCAGTCCAAAGCACTGCACATATAACTCTGGTTGTAAGTAAAATCCATTCCACATTTTCGACACACATTCGAAGAAGTCTGAGTAGGAATAGAACTGTCTTTTATCATCAAATATTGGATAATCCACTCAAGGTCACGTTCAATCTTATCCAGTCTACGAATATACTCTTCCTTGTCACTCATTTGATAATCCAATCCATATTCATCAAATCCATATCCTCTGGCATTAGTTCCCAGCCAAGTTCTATTAGCTGATTCAAAGTGCCTGCAATGTTCATGCGCACTGTATTCGAATCTTTATGGCACTGATAGCAAGAACCAGAAGAACCGTAGAAATAAAAGAAATCTCCGCTTTCATGAACTTTGACAATACCACTATTCATACGCCAAGAGTCGCCATCTAAATATCCACCGCTTGTACCTACGAGAACACGATAGTGCGGATCAGTCTCGGATGGAGACTTTACAATTACCCAGTTGTCGCATTTATACATTGTATCACTCATCTCCATCCATCCCAGTTGTGTTCGGTTTCTTCTTGTGTGAACTGGCCACCCATACGATCTGGGTTTAGTCGCCATCCCATTTCAGAGTTGCTCGCCTCTAGCTTTTCAATACGACTACAAAGGTCACGAACAATGGTGATTAGCTCTTGCCTTTCAAGCTTAGAGAGTTGATTGAATTCGTCTTTAGTCATTTTAAGTCCATTTCTTTTGCCTTGAGTTCCATATATTCTTTATACTCTATAGCTTCGGCTTTGTCAACAAAATAATGATCATCAAAGTCAAAGGATGACATTTCATGCTGACCTTTTTTCAAGCCAGATTCATCCTCATAGCTAACAAAGAACTCTGTTCTGTCCGAGGGACCAAACATGCTGTTTTCCCACTGACCCTCAATAGTTTTGCGAAGAATACCAAGAACCGTCCAAGTTATAATCTTATATGTGCGGAGAGGAGTATCATACTTGAACCAGTCTTCTCCATTGATTACTTTATGAATCTTATTGCGCTTTAAAGCCATGTTGCTTTCTTCAACAGAATAAAACACATCACCAACTTTTAGTTTTTCAGAGTCAAACACTTTACGATCCCTCATAGCTAATTGTTCGTCCAGTATCTTTATAGATCATTGTCCACAAATCCTCATGCATGATAATATATAGTCTAGGTTCAGTCATTTTCTAAAATCCATACACATTCCATAATATCATTTGGGTCTTCATACTTACGTTCACATTGTTCATACGGATGAAAGTAATACATCAACGACATGATTACAAAAGCAATTGGCGCAGTCCATGCAAACATTCCAAGAAAACCTTCACGAAAACCTTCCCAAAACGATTTACTCATTTTCACGATCCCTCATAGCTAATTGTTCGTCCAGTGTCCTCATAGATCATTGACCAACCACAGCCATATGCAGGAACAATCTCAACAAACTGCGGCATTTGATTATCATCCTTAGGTCCATGACCACCAGCCAAGAAATATGCACCACTCATTTCTGGGGTTGCATGTTTATATCGATCGCGTTCACGCTGGTAAATATCAAACCCTTTGCGCAGTTTTTCATTCTCTGCTTCAAGGCGTTCTACATATTCAACAATCTCTTTTATATCTTGATCTAACGCAAAAAACGCTGTTGAACCTTCTTTAATATCTCTGGTCCAATTGCGCATACGATTCAATAAATTTTTATCAATTCCTACTGTCAATGTAGTTACCTTCCACTAAGAGTTTAAATTATATTACATGTTAAAGCTTGTGTCAATTTAATAAATAGTGTATGAAACATATTTTTATTCTAATTGCAACATTTTTATTATTTTCTGGGTGCGGACATACAAAAACAGAAAATGTTAACTATCGTCTAGAGAGAAAGTATTTGCTCTATGACGCGAACTCATACATTGGTTTGCATGAAAATAAACACAGACAAACTCTTAGAGATGAACTTGGTATTGATCCAGTTTATACGGAGTGGTGTGCAGCGTTTGTTAATATGATATTAAAGCAGAATAATTATCCAACGTCTGAAACAGTTAGTGACCATCCGTTAACAGCAAGAAGCTTTCTTAAACTTGGTGTTCCTGTTGTAGATGAACCAAAGTACGGAGACATTATTGTGTTTAAAAGAGGAGAGCCTTGGCAGGGGCACGTGGCATTTTATGTAAACAAAAAAACAGTCAACGGAATAGATTATTACTACGTACTCGGCGGTAATCAGTCTGATGCTGTTACAATAGAACCATACGCAGCTAGTAGAGTTATATCTATTCGTCGGCTGTAATTTATGCTACTGCTTTAAGTTCTTCGAAGAACTCTACTTCAGCATTTAACACGTTTGCAACTTCTTCGGCACCCTTTTTTGTTTCAAAAACTAAGTCAATAATCTTATGTTCTCGAAAATTGTTTTTAGCATAATCTCCAATAAAAACGACATGCTGAACTACTTTTCCGTTACGGTTTAAAATGTAGGGCAAACCAGTCTCCTTCATTGTCTATTACACTTTGCACTAAGCGATGCGGAATTGTACATATGTACAAATACACTGGCCAAAAAATTAAATTTGCAACGATAATATCAATCATCGCTGAAACTCTAGAACATAGCGTTTACCGTTAGAAAAGAAACGAATAGTTGAATGACTGTATACTTCAATGCGTTTTTCTTCTTCGATGATAATTTCTCTACAGTCGCGAACTGTTTCATATCCAATAATTTCACTTCTATTTCGAGGTTTGCCGCCTTTGTCAGCGCCAATGATACCTCCTATTACGGCGCCAGCTGCAGCACCGCCATCATCGCCTGATATCCCCTTACCAAGAAGACCTCCGATGATCATTCCAGCTAATGCACCCTCACCTGCGTTACCGTCTTTTTGGACATTACCATAGATGGGTTTATCAATGTTTTTGCAAACATATTCTGATGTTGGCACATATTTTACGATGGTCTTAGTATGATGGAACACGGTACCTTTTTGTACTGGTTCATTTGCCATTGCTGGGGTTGCTGCAGCTAGCGCCGCGAATACAATAGAACTTACGCCTATTGCAACTTTTTTAGATACTTTTGACATTTACATTACCTTCCGAGCGTATTTAACAACCATAAGATCTGCGGTTGTTAGTTTTTTCATTGATCCAGTTTCAGCCATTTCTTCACCGACACGAGAAAATGCGTTAAGAATTTCTAGTGGAACATTCATATTTATACCACTTTCAGAAAATTGCATCATTTTGCGACCAAACGAAGCAATTACTCGTTGCTGTTGTGACTGTTCGAAGAATGTAAGTTCGATGCTCATGTGTATCTCTTTCCTTGTTTATAAAATCAATATAAACTATAAACTAGCAACTGTCAACCATTAATCTTAATTTTTCCAGCAAATTTTTCAACTAAAGGTATTGCACCATTAAATGCTTCTTCTTCCCACCAACGATCCTCATAAGCAAGATCATAATGCTCATCTAAAAGCGTACCAAGGTCCTGTTTCATATATTGCTTTACGTGAATCATTTCATGTGCGATTGTAGTAAATAATTGACTTAAATCGCGGCCTTCTTTTACTAAAATAGTGAATTTACCATCCGGCTCATCAAAACACATTCCAGTGTTACCGACAAGGTTATAACTTTCAATAGATATCTTTCGGGGTAGTATACTATATTCCTTACAGATAAAAGTAACGAATTTCTCTACAAGATGATTTAAAGAGTCATTGTCGTAATCTTCGTTTATATGCACGTCAATGATCATCGTAGTCTCTTTGTAAGAATTTGTGTTGAAAATATATCCCACATCGCTGCTTCTGTTTCATATGCTTCCTTTTCCCAAGGTAGATCCCAATAATTGTTAATACCTATTACGTATTTGCCCTTCCACCTAGATGGTTTGCTACCAACACCAGATATTAAATCACCTCTTAAATATTGCTTGGCATGAACCATTTCGTGGAAAAGAGTTTTACAAATTTCTGTTCTGCTCAATGTAGGATTAATTCCTATGGTAATAGAACCTTCGTCATAACTACACCAACCAGCTGATTCCTCAAAATCATCTTCGAAGTCTATCTCAATATCCTCTTCAATTTCTAAAAAATCAACTGCAAAGACAACCATCTTATCCATCAGTGGGTTAGAAACCTTTTTAGGCTTACCGTAAGCAGAGTAATACATTATGAAACTTCGTCTAAATCAATGATAAATTGTTTCTTTGGAGTTGTTGATTCCCAATAACGAACATCCTTTTGGACTTTCTTAATATCTTTTTCCAATTCCTTTACCATTTCATCAGTAAGGCTCATGATATTAATTCGAAGAAGGCGGTCTACATCGTCTTGTTTAGCTGATGTGTGATCTGTAATTTGTTTACCGACGGCTGATTTCTTTTGGTTTTTAAACTTAATTTTATCGTCAAGAACAGATTGGATAAACTCCATTTTGATTTTTAGCCAACGGATCTCTTCATCTGCTTCTGCCTTACGCAGCTCAATGCGTTTACCAAGAATACCAAGACGATAATTGCAAAAGTCTTTAATAAGATCTCGTTCATCTTTGTATTCGCGCAGCTTGCCATCAAAGTCAATAACCGTGATGTTTTCACTAAGAGGTTTAGACAGTTTAAATTTACGAATAATACGCTCATCAGTCCAAGCATTTGCAGAAGCTAATTTTAGTTTAACCTCGAAGCGAAAGCCCTTTTTATCGCACAGATCTTCATAAGATACGATGTCGTTGTTATCCTCAAGGGCATCTAACACTTTAACATAGGCTTCGCGATCATAACCATAAGGTACCTCAGTAATAGTTAGAACTGTTTTGCTGTTGCGTTCAAATTTGCCGCGTACTGAGTAACGCTCTTCTACACTATCATACGTAACATCGCCATCAAACTCAGGGAACTGCACCGGAAGTCGTTCTGATATAGTACCACTCAATAAGAATTCGCGAACGGCACTAGAAAGTGAACTAGCGGATCGTGGAAGAATGTTAGTAGCAAAACCAGTTGCAATACCTTTAGTTCCATTAGCTAACACTAAAGGAAGGACTGGCAAATAAAACATTGGAGGCTCATGCTCAGGATCGGAATGAACAGGTGAGAGATCAATGTCTTTTACATATTTTTCAAAGTTAGAATGAACTCGAGTATAAACGTACCGGGCTGCGCCTGGTTCTTGTACAAGACGAGTACCAAAAGATCCTCGACCTTCAACTAAACACACGTTATTATTCCATGTGGCAGCCATTAACTGACCGGCACCCGCTGCTGAAGCTTCACCATGGTTATAACCATAATCTGAAATAATACCAGCAACGGCAGAGACCTTCTTAAAATCTCTTTTGGAATTTAAAAGGGATGAATAAAGATAGAAACGTTGAACAGGCTTTAGGCCATCAATCATATTTGGAATAGCTCGAGACTCAACGGTGTACATCGCAAACGAAAGCCATTCGTTTTTAGCAACTGCAGAGATTGGATAATCTCGCGTGCCTTCGTCTTTTTTTGTAAATTCAAGTACGCTCATTTAGTGTCCTATTGTTATAATCATTTTCAATACTAACATATTATTTCTCAACTGTCAACCGCCATTTGCAATATTTTTCCCAGATTGTTTCATAAAAAAGATATGCAGCTACAAATCCAATATAAGGGATAACTGCTAAATTTAATAAAACCCAAGAAAATGCTAAGGCCGCAACTAAATCATAACCTCTAATCATGAAAACATGTAATCCTTTCGAAGCTGAGATTCTTTACCAAACATCATTTGAAAAATAGATGCATCATCTACAGTAACAGTATCGTATTGTGGTTTATTGATAATGGTGTCGTATTCTTCTTCTGTAAGGCTCCCGAGACCTTTGATGTAGCGGTGTTTCCATCCAGACTCTTGCGATTTAAATTCACTGGCTTCTTCATATGTGTAAAACCATTTGACCTTTGATCCATTTTTAGAAATCATAATAGGCGTACGAGTAATTTTTACACGCTTTTCTGTGAGTAGGCGAGGCCAAAATTTGTAAAAGAAAGCAATTAGCAGCGGGCTAATATGTCCAATACCATCATGGTCTGCATCAGTTAGTGTTGCAATATTATCGTAAGTTACATCATCAACGGAATTTGGATTATTAATGTCCAAACCAAGAACCGCAATGAGTTCTGACAACTCTTTGTTTTTGAGCACATCTGCTGGTTTCATGTCCCATGTGTTCATAATAACACCTCGAAGAGGGTATGCACCAACCTTATTGGCATCGCGAACTTTGAGAAGGAATCCCATCGCTGAATCACCTTCTACAATTTTAAGAGTTGCATCTTTACGATTTGCAGAAATATGCTTAGCAACCTTAACCTTTTGTAGCTTCTTTTGAGCCATAGTTGCGGCGCGTTTATCCGCTGCCAGTTTCTTCGCAAGTTGTGCTTCAATGATTGGATCAATAATATCAGGATTACTAATGATTTTCTTTGCGTAATAAGTAAAGTCTTTGCAGTCAGCACCTTCGAAGTGCTCACGAACATTACTCATTGGATTTGTTAGACGTTCTTTTGTTTGAGAATCAAACTTTGGATTAACAAAGTTACGAGCAAAAAGTACAAAGGTAAGACCACCCTTAATAGTATTCTTGGCAACCTCTACTTTAAACTTGCGTTTAATCATTGTTACTAGTTCATCTACGATGTTATTTACTACATAATCTACGTATGTACCACCCATTCGTGTGTTAACACCATTAATAAATGAGTTCGTTCTAAAGCCATCTTCTGACGTAGTAAAGAAAAACGATACATTTTCAGATTTTTCAATAACGACGTTTGGATTAAATAGTGCAGAGTATTTTTTAAGATCTGAAACGCTGATTTTTTTCTTATTAAAAGAAAATCTAATTTCTGGAAACGCCATCTGCAAACTCATTAAACGATCTTCAAGCAGCGAAATTGTATCTAACGCTGAAAGTGAGTCAGTTTCAAAACAGTCGAAATCGGCTACAAACGAAACTTCAGTGCCAGAACCTTCTTTATCTCGTGTAGTAACTTTTACTTCCTCACCACCGTTTTTACATGCTACAGTAATTAGGTTGCCGTTTGACCACGACTTACCAGTAAATTTAGAAGATAGAAAGTTTGTAGCAGCAGACCCTACACCGTTCGTGCCAATAGTGACGCGTTCATCATCAAAGCTAGTACCAGCATTTACGCGTGTCCAGGCAGCTACGGGGCGTAGGATTTTTTCTTGTGTTGTTTCATCAAAAATTTCATCTTGGGGAATGCCACGGCCGTTATCTGACACCGTAACCATATCCATATTAATCGAGACGTCGATCTTATTAGCATATTTAAAGTTTGTTCTGATTGCCTCATCAATAGAGTTATCTAGAATCTCATCGATCATTTTGGAAAGTGCTGGGACATACGTTGCGGTTTTCCACTCACCCTTGACAAAACGTTCTACTTTTTCCTGAGAACTGGATCCGAGATACATTCCAATGCGTTCTCGTACGTGTTGTCTTGCCGTTAAAATTCTAAAATCGTTTGCCATTCAAAGCTCCATCATATTATGCTATATATTATATAGCGCCTAACCAGTGTGTTACGTCATCGCATGGATCGTCGATCAGCATGCATGTTATCCCTTATTGTTATAGGTCCATCTATTTATCAAATAGCCAACGGCTACCGAATTTTGATAAATATACCATACACTAGATGAAATGTACATAGGAAACATTAGATGAATAGCAATTACTTATCACCAATCGGCTTTAAAATTAATGTTAAACGTCTTCCAAACGTTGAATTTTTTACTCAAAAGGTGATTATCCCAGGAATTAACACAAACGCGCCGGAAATTCCTAGCCCTCTAACTACGTTGTATAGTACAGGTGATAGATTAAT
>P_2C_Liq_3_UnCtyDRAFT_100529_pt1 | contig 11346 bp, 5 predicted proteins | sample Pon2CUnioCityCA_3_FD_9720 | JGI IMG/M metagenome (IMG submission 9720)
GCTGGCCCAACAGTTATTACTGGAATAGGCATAGACGAAAGACCTAGTGCAAATAACGAGTCGTCGGGATTTACAGCAAGAGAAGACGTAATTAGAAGCGAGCTTGGCAACATTTTTGAAAGCATCAGTGCAGTGCAAGATACATTACCAATTGGCACCGGGATGTTAAACAACGCACTATCTATTAGATCTGTAATTTCCGATGTTGACGGAACAGTAAAACAATTAGTCGAACCATTGACATCGCTTTCTGGATTATTAGATAATCCAGTTAAAAATATTGGCAATTTGTTAAGCAACGATTTGTTAAGTAGCGTTAGCGATACAAATATAGTATCTAAACTTACTGGCGCTGCTGATTTTGTTAACAATGCAAGTAATATTGCTAATTCTTTTGCTAATTTAAATTTTGATAGCATTGCTGATAAAGTTGGTGGCGGAATAGCACAAGGAATATCGGGAATTGTTGATACAGCAAGTAACCTAGGAAATTTTCAAATTGGGTTGCCCAAGGGATTAACAGATATTATTGCACCCGATGCTGGATCAGCAGTTGCCGAAGCAGGCGCAGCCTTAGGTGGTCTTTTCAAACAAGATTCAAGTAGTTCGTTAAGTCTAAACAGTACAAACTCAATTGCACCCAACAGTTCAGTTGGCGGCAGTTGTGGAACTCCAGTGTTGAGAACAGGGCCAAGCGGAAATGGGCCGGGTGACACAGGTCCTCCGGGCGAATCTTTATCTAAACCAGCAACATCGGAGAGTGCAGCAATCAATGGTGTGCTAAACTTTATTGCAGCGTACGAAAGCAAAGGGGATTATAATATTCGCTTTGGCGGAAGTCGTGCAAATCTTGTTGGCATGACAATAGCAGAAGTTTATGAAATGCAAAAAAGTTTTAGATCGTGGCCGAGTAGTGTTGCAGTTAAAGATAGAAGCAGTGCTGTAGGAAGATATCAGTATATCAAAGGAACTCTTGAATGGATGGTAGGAAAGATGAAATTAAGCACATCTACCCTATTCAATGAACAAACCCAAGATGCTATTGCTGTAAAGGATCTTAGAGGACGCTGTCAACTTGATAAATGGCTGGCAGGCCAGATTAGCGATGAAAAATTCCTAAATCTACTAGCGGCTGTCTGGGCATCAATTCCTAATACAACTGGCAAGAGCCAATACCTTGGTGTTGGAAATAACAAAGCAGGAGTTAAAGTTGATAGTGCACTATCACAACTCGCAGAAATTAAAACTAGAGTTGCCTAGGATTAAAGTTGGTTGGCAATGCTTGATACTAAGTATTTGCCAACACCTGGTGTACCGAAAATATTCTTAGAATCAGATTCCGACAGACCAAGATAGTTTGCAGCGTTTACTAGCAATACTTTTTGTATCATTGGTACTAATATTTTCAAGTCTATGTCTATCCCTTTGAGGTATGCCTTTGCTTGGTCAGTCATTTCAACATCAAATATTAAATCAGTAACTGATTCTTGTCTTAGTATTTCGCTGATTATTTGCTTGTAAGGACCTATAACAAAACCATCAGATGGAAAATCTTCTGTAAGACTTATTTTGAGTATGTCGTTGCTGTTAAAACTATTAGATCTAAATTCATCTTTGAAATTATTGTAAAACTTAGCTAACTGATTGCTAATAGCAATATATCCACCGCTGTAAAAAATCAATTTTCTGCTTACTGTTGTCATTATGTCATCGAAGTTTTGCTGTTGACGATTTTTGTTCTTCTTAATAAGGTAGGCAGCGTATTCTTCTCTACTGTCAAGGTTTGTTTTGTTTTGTAGATATATCTCGCTAGCTCTTCCAGGATCACTGGACCATATTCCAGTTACGTCTGCGAATGTGCTTACGCCATTGGGATTCTCGTTGTTGAAGTCGCTTAAAATTTGATTGTAACCTGGACATTCTACTCCATATGTTCCGGCACGTTCTCTATTTCTAGCTTGCATCATTGCTGATTTAATTCTTGTTCCGTGTACGTCATCTGTAACCACACGTTGAAGAAAGTCTGCTTCTTTGCCGAACCCAGTAGCAGTTCCGAAGTTTTCTAAATTACCAGAAAAACTCCATATATCTCTAAAGCTTCCTCTAACTTCGAGATTTCCTGTGGAAAAAATTATTTCAACAGTTGCATCTTCTTCTGGTGCGGCATCAAGTGTAACTTCTTTTGTTTCGGCATTGTATGTGAACTGTAGACTGGTTAATTTTCTCCCGTCTACATACACTCTAATATTTGGATCGTTGACATCGTCGGGGTTTCCTGTTATTTTAAAAACAGTAGTAGAACCATTTCCAACTTTTAACTCAGTTATCTCAGGAGGTAACCCAATATCAATGCCATATTTTTTTCTTAACAGTTGTTCTTTGAAAAGTTGGTGATTAACTTCGTCGTGTAGTGACTGCAAGCGTGTGAGTTTTTCTAGAGTATCTCCTGTTGACTCGGCATAAATTCTGTCTAGTTCGCTTTCAATTGCATCTTTTACTGCATATGCGGCAGCCGGCATTGTAGAATAAAAACCAAATGTATATCTGTTATCACAGACACTCAATGGCGACAATGACGGAACGCCGGACCATTCGGTTAAGTAAGTGCCTGGACCAGGGTCGCCCTCGCCGCCTCCGCCTGTCCAGTCGTACTCGCCATTGAGTGTCTTGTACAATATTTCCAACAAAGCGTGATAACAATCGAGTACACCTTCTTCGGTTAGCTCGTTTAAATATTCAGTCATTTGTGGCAGTCTATCAACAATTCCGTAACCAGCTGCAGTACCGATAAAGTCTGCAACAGTTAATGTATCGTCGCCGCTGTAATCACTNGTAGGTGAAGCATAACTTTTNAGCTGACTGTTTTCTGCAACACTTAGCGGCTGGAATTGATTTAACAATTCGCTTTCTGCACTAATNCTTTCCATGCTAACTAATAGATTTCCTAAATCTTCTGTGGTAGAAAATCTATTTTCTTTACAGATAGCACTTAGATGCAACGAAGTTTCGTTTAAATGNTTNAATCTATTGCTTTGCTTGCTGGTNGGAAATAACCAGTCTGGGTCATTTAATGCAGTTAAATTTTCAACATCNGGTGTTCGTCTGATATTTAATTTTTTAAAGCTGTCGGCAATTAAATCAGGATCTGATATTTCAGCAAGAATCTCTTTGGCTGTGTCGTCGTTTTCTGGTTTGTTGATTTCAGAAATACTCAAACCTTTTTGTACTAGTTTTGGAATAATTACCTGGCTAGCAGCTTTGGTTCCTACTAACGATAAATTTTCAACAATTTGCCCAGGTGTGCCAATTCTAAGCAAGTCTTCCATGTTTGCAAGTTTTCCTAAATTGGAAAGATCTTTACCTAGAGCTGGCAAATCGCTAGTCAAGGATCCGAATCCTTGCGTAACCATTGAATTTAAATCTTTGTAAGCAGTTCCGAACATAGCCAGCGGTGTATCGCCGACTACTTTTTCTAAAATCTCAGCTGGCTCGCCGATTAAGTCTTGAAATAACCCCCCAGCAATGTTGTCGATGTCTATTCCGGCTAATTCTTCAAAGGGATTAATTCCCAAGCCGCCGATGATTTCTCTGGCATTACCAAACAATTGGCCTTGCATTTGTGTTAATCCAGTGGCTAATCCGTCTATTGCTCCAGCAGCACCTTTGACTGTATTAAAAATATTACTAAACTTTGACAGGTCTCCGTTGCCTAATATATTGCCTGCAATCTCATTGATTGGTCCAGTAATTATGTTGTTTAAGCCGTTGTTAATTACACCAGCTACATCCAATGGCATTTTTCCTGTAAGTGCATTTAGTGGATTATTTGCTCCTACATTTAACATGTCGGTTGCAAAAGAACTAATATCTGTTAAACCAGGGACGTTTAGAAAACTTGAAGCCTTGCTTGCTAAATTAGTAATTTGTGCATTAAGAGAGACTGGCAAAGTGTTACTAAGTGCACCAGTAACACTTGCAATAGGACTAGGAATTGCTATACCAAGACCGCCTACCATGCTGACTGCACCTGCAATTGCAAACAAACCCATAGACCCACAGCCGCTGCCTTGGCGACTAGCCGGAGGACTACTATCACACACTGATTGCAATTGTTTAGCAGCTTCAACTTGGCGCAACGCTGCGTCAGGATAATACGAATCCGGAAAAGCCTCAGCACTAGCTAAATCACCACTGGTTCCGTCGCTAACAATCTGACTATCGCCTGCTAATTGATTGCTTGCTGCTCTTGCCCTGCCTTGAGAAATTGCAGCATCGAGAACTTCTTGCGGTCCAGCTTTAACGCCCTTAGGCCAACCATTCCAGCTAGCTACACTGCCGCGACCAGTTTGTCTGCTTTCTGTTTGGTCGATGTGTATGCCCCATTCGTACAACCCAAGACCGCATACTTTATTATTCAGTAAACTATTGCCGACGAGTCCGGCCATAAAGGCAACATACAAACTGGGCTCTTGGTAAGGAGTAAGCACTGTGCCTTGTCGGACAAGTTGTACATCTGCAGCCCACCCACTTGGGTGATTTTCTGTACCTGAACTTCTGCCGGTTTTTCCTCCTTCTGGAGTAATTTGCGGATAAACATTGCCCGGCAATAGAGTTGATGCTTGGTCTAGCAAATCGACAATTTGTTGCCTAGGCACCATGTTTTCGTTGTTAAATGATGCTCTTACCGAAGTTCCTGCAAGATCTCCTACTTGTGTTCCGTCAAGAGATCCAGGAGCTACCGTAGTGCCGTTGTTTCGGATAGGTGCAGCGCACCTGTTGCTTAATGCCATTTGATTATAAACCTATAATGAAGTCCGAGCTTCCGGTAATTCTAGGGTGCCCGCACGAATCGATATTTCCTTGTGTGTTTGCTGGTATTCCAGAAACTATAAATTTTGGATTGCCAATGGTAGTAAATGCTTTGCAGCAAGTAGGAACCTTTGGACATGGTGCATGTGGCATCACCGGCGACCCCATTCTCACCACCGGACGATTGTTTACTATAAAAGTAAGATCTCCGACAGTGGCAGCACCGCCGGCTGCGTTGATGTCGAAACTTCTAACTATCCCTAACATTGTGTTACCTCTTGCATATATTTATTGTTGCAATAAACTGGTATTATTTTAGCCTGTCGAGAATTTCTTGTTCTCTCATTGTGCGAACAGAATTCCAACCTCCAGGTACAAATCGTTTGTTTTCGTTGGTATAAAACTGTGGCAAATATCGATCGCCTCGACTTTGTAAAAAATACAATCCGTCGTCGTTAATATCTACGTTAATTTCTTCGTAGGGAATATTTAACTGTTGCAAAAAAATTTTTGCTTCAACACAAGCACCGCAGCCGTCTCTAGTATAAACTTGTAAAGTCTTCATAATATTATATATGCTTATTAAATATATGGTAAATATTATTATGGCATTATACAAAGGTTACAACACAGTAGACAATAATACTACTAAAGTTAGGTTAGAAGACACCGAACTTATTAAGCGTGATCTACTGAATCATTTTAATATACGCAAAGGCGAAAAGCTTATGCGTCCTGACTTTGGGTCAGTGATTTGGGATGCACTGTTTGAACAAATGACAGACGATTTGCGTGATATTATTGTTGACGACGTTCTAGAAATTGTCAAATACGACCCTAGGATTGTTGCTGAAAAAGTTTTAGTTGACGAATACGAAAATGGAATATTAATCGAAATTCGAGTGCAGTACAGTAATTTGAATCAGACAGAAAATCTAAGGTTATTGTTTGATCAAAATATAAATTCTGTTACGTATGCATAATAATAGCTGTTTTTAAATCAGATAAATATTCCATAGAGGAAATAACATGTCAACATCAATACGCCAAAGTAATCTTTTTGCTGCAGAAGACTGGAGAAAGTTGTACAACACTTTTAGAAGTGCTGACTTTCAAAGTTATGATTATGAAACCTTGCGTAAAAGCATGGTGGATTATCTAAGAACTTATTATCCTGAAGATTATAACGATTATATTGAGAGCAGCGAATTTGTTGCGCTGCTAGACTTGATTAGTTTTATGGGCCAGAGTATTAGTTACCGCGGCGATTTAAACTATAGAGAAAATTTCCTCCAAACTGCTGAAAGAAGAGACAGTGTTTACCGTATGGCAAACATGATTGGGTATAACCCAAATAGAAATCAGTCTGCTAGCGGCATGCTTAAAATCGTTGGTATTAGTACTACTGAAAATATCATTGATAGTAACGGAACAAATTTAGCTAACACTACAATCAATTGGAACGACCCAACAGATAGTAATTGGTTAGAAAAATATACAGCAATAATCAACAGTGCGCTATCACTTGATCAGCGAGTTGGTAAGCCAGCTAGTAGTTTGCGTATTGGCAATACTCGTCATGATCTATACGAGTTTAGCACTAGACCAAATCAAATACCATTGGTAAACTTTAGCAGTACAGTTGATAATCTAAGCATGGCGTTTAATGTGTACAATATTGGATTAAGCAACACCAAAGGAGTATACGAGCAACCTCCAAAACCCGGAAGTAGTTTAGGGTTTTTGTATAAAGCCGATGGCGAAGGCAATAGAAGTCCTAATACTGGATTCTTTGTAGGGTTTAAGCAAGGTAATATAAACAATCTTGATTTTACAATTAATGAACGAATTCCTAATAGAGTCGTAAGTTTAAATGTAGACAATATTAATAACAAAGACACCTGGATGTTTGAAATCAACGATGCTGGTGCTTATCTTGACCAATGGTCTGAAGTTGAACAACTGAGAGACAGCAATATTATTTACAATGAGATTGCTCAAGACAATCGAAAAATCTTTAGTGTTTATAGCAGAGCAAACGATCAAGTTGACTATGTATTCGGGGACGGTGTGTTTAGTGACGTGCCGGTGGGAATTTTTAGAGCAGTAATAAGAACTAGCAATGGTCTAAGTTACACTATTACTCCAACTGAAATGAGAAATGTTAACATTGATCTTCCTTATGTTACAAAAGCAGGAAAGACCGAACGTATCAGACTAACATTGTCTTTGCAAAGCACAGTAAGCAATGCAAGCACACGAGAAAGCTTGAATCAAATTAAGGTTAAGGCTCCTCAAAATTATTATAGCCAGAATCGAATGATCAACGGCGAAGACTACAACACAGTGCCGTACATTAAATACGGCGACATTCTTAAAATTAAAAGTGTTAACCGAACCAGCAGCGGTATCAGTAGATTTTTAGAGCTTAAAGATATTACAGGAAAATATAGTAGTACTAATATATTCTGCGAGGATGGTTATACTTACAAAGAAGAAGATAGTTCAAGTAGTAGCTTTACTTGGACTACGGCTGCTGATGTACAAAGCTTTATTGCAAACGATCTCGGACAAATACTTAAAGCCAAAGAAAGTGTAAATTTATATTATTATAGTTACAATTCTAAGTTACCACCAGAAACATATTGGATTAAAGGAACTGCTGAATCTAATACTAGCACTGGATTTTTTGTCTTAGACGCAGATGCACTTTCATACGAAGTACAACAAATTGGCAATTTTACAGCAAATAATAGAAAGTTCATTGAACCTGGCGCATTGTTGTTGTTTCGTGCACCTTCTGGATATTATTTTGATATCGATAGAGTACTAACTGAAGGTACTCCAACACAAGATGGTCAAGTAACTGAGTTATGGGCTAGCGTTAAAAGTGTCGAAGATGATGGCACATCTCTTGGAAATGGTTGGCTAAAAAATCAATCACAAGGACCCGGCCCTGTTGTGCTTACTGAAAATATACCAACGGGCGCAGAATTAGTAGAAATTTATCCAGTATACAACACCAATCTTGCTACTGCGTTAGCACAAACAATTAGTAGAAAAATTATCAACAATGAAGATTTTGGTTTAAGATATGACTTAGAAACCCGCGAGTGGGCTATTATAAACCCGAGTGATATTAATAGTTCAAGTGCTTTTAGTTTGAGCAATGCTGGTGATACTAGCAGAAACAATTTAGATGCTAGCTGGTATGTTTTAATGTCCAATAACGGACTTGGTAGATATTCAGTATTGCAAAGAAGATTAAACTTCTTCTGGGGAAGTGAGCTAGAAACTAGATTTTATTTTGATGCTGCTACTAGAGTATACGACAGCAGAAATGCAACTATTGTCAAAGACCAGATCAGAATACTCAAAGGAAACACACTACCAGATAGTAGTAGTTTTTTGCCTGAAGAATTAAAGTTTGAAATATACGATACTGTTGATTATTCCGACGGATACAGTGATGATAGTAAAGTTAAAATTACATATGCTGACAGCGACAACGATGGTGTTCCGGACAACCCTCGTGTATTTGATACTGTTGTCGACGAAAACATTAACCCGTATAACAAACTAGTATTTTTTGAAAAATACTTAGATTATGACAATATCGAGCGCTATAGATATTTTGAGAGTTCAAAGGTAGTTTCAAGATTTGCTACACTTGATCAAATACAAAATAACGGAAGATATGCATACCCAATTGGTACAATCTTTTATGCAACTACTGCACAAACTTTTTACGAGTTGTCGCTGATTGAAGACATACGCACAATTACTGCGTCTGAAAACTATATTGTAAGAATTGGACGAGACAAAATAAATTTCCAGTACCGTCACAACAGTCCAAGTGATAAACGCATTGATCCAAGTGCTAGCAATATTATTGATATGTATATTCTCACTGAGGCTTACAACAATCAATATAGAATTTGGCTAGCAGACACAACCGGTGCAATAGAAGAGCCCGAAAAACCAACACTAGTAGACATGAGCATTGCTTACCAAGAATTAAATAATGTTAAAAGTGTGAGCGATAGTATTTCGTTTAATAGTTCTGATTTTAAGATATTATTTGGCAGCAAAGCAAAAAATGAATTGCAAGCAACTTTTAAAGTTGTGCGTGCTGAAAACAGCAGGATAAGCAACAGCGAAATCAGAACACGTGTAATTGATATTATTAACCAATATTTTGATATTGAAAACTGGGACTTTGGCGATACGTTTTACTTTAGTGAATTAGCAGCATACATTCACCAGGAGCTTGTTCAAGATATCGGTAGTGTGGTAATTGTGCCAAAAACGTCAACTCAAAATTTTGGAGAACTATTTCAAATCAGTTGTAACCCAAATGAGATTTTTGTAAGCAATGCAACTGTAGACGATGTTGAAATAATCGACAGTGTAACTGCTACACAATTGCAAAATAATAAAAGTGTAAATATATTTGGTGGATATACTCCACTAGGACTACGTAACTCTTAATAAGAAAGATAACCAGAAAATGGCATATAGAAAAAGCTTAGATTTTTTACCTAGTATTTTTCAAACTAAAACAAATGAAAAAATACTTCAAGCTACAGTAGATCAGCTAATTTCTGAACCTGAAGTTAGAAGACTAGACGGTTATGTTGGTAGAAGATTTAATCCTGCACTAACTCCTAACGACAGTTATATAGCAGAAGACTTTGCTGACAGGCAAAGCTATCAGCTTGAACCTAGTGCTGTTTATGCCGATGATGAAAACAATATTAAATTTGTAAGCGGCTACTTAGATCTACTAGATAAAATAAACAGTTACGGTGGTACTACAAGTAATCCTAGTAGACTGTTTTCTGCAGACCAATATAATTTCAGCGGTTTATTTGATTTTGATAAGTTTGTTAACTATAGTAGCTACTACTGGCTGCCAAATGGTCCTAACAGTGTTAATGTATTTGCTAGCGAAATACCCACTGACTTAGATATAGATGTATTGCAACCAGACATATATCAAATTGAAGATGGCGTATATGATTTTGAAAGTTTTGATACACAAGGTTTTGATATCAGCGAAAACAGTATATCAAAACTAAGTCAATCTGGCTATCGCTTTAGTACAACTGGTAATAGTATAAGTCCGGTGCTTAGATTAGCCCGTGGCGGCACATATAGATTCAGCGTAAATCAAAGCGGCCATGGTTTCTTTATTCAAGGACAACCGGGAATAAACGACAATTATAATTGGCAAGGTAATCTAAGCTCTAGAAATGTACTTGGTGTAGAAAACAACGGCGAAGACGTAGGTACTGTTACATTTAATGTTCCAACAAAAGATGCACAGGATTTTTTCTTAAATATGCCAACACAAGAAAGTATAAATCTTGTAGCATATAGTACCGGAAAAAGAAGAAAGCTTAGATACACTGAAGTACAGAATTCCAGGTATACTGATTTTATTTCAGAGCACAGAGGAATTGACAATCTAAGAAATTTATCCGGAAAACGTGTACTATTCATTGACGATAGCACAGAGAATCTTGTGCCACAACCTTGGCAAGCACAAACTCAATACAAAGAAAATGATCTAATTATCTACGGCAATACAGTATATCGTGTACTATCGGATTATGTGAGTAGTCGAATTTTTGGTACTAGTAATTTAGAAACATATGATTTAAATGACCACTGGTATAACCCTGCGTTATTTGATGATACAAATGTAGGGTTTGGTTCTGGAAGTTTTGACCGAGGAGATGATGTGCCTCTTGAAACTCAACTTGGTTGGTTTGATATTAATGTCACCGACGAAGGTATTATTGAATTAACTGCAGCAGGTAACATCGAAGTAAACAAAAAAGTTAACATCGGCGAAGGCACTGAATTTGGAAATAGACAAGTCTATAGAACCAATGACAATAGACTAGAGCTTATATCCCCAATAACAGCAAATCAAGATTTTCTATACTACCAAGACAGTATAGATCCTAATTTGGGTGGTATAATCGAGCTAGTTGACCAAGATAACAATCTAAATATCAATGTCAATACTGTCATTGGTTTAAAGACATATACTAGCCCTAATGGGGTAGTTTTTGAAAATGGATTAAAAATAAGATTTAGTGGTACTACTATTCCTGAAAGTTTTGAAAATCAAGAATATTATGTTGAAGGCGTCGGAACTGCTATTAGTTTAGTACCAGTGGCTGATCTTGAAACACCAGAAAAATGGCTAAGCACAATCAGTACACCTTATGACAGTGAATTGTTTGACACTGAAAGTTTTGATAAAAGTCAAGCTGCTCCTGTGCAAAAACAATATATTGGCATTAAAAGAAATAGCCGCGAAGGCAGTGCGTGGGCTAGACAAAACAGATGGTTCCACGAAAGTGTAATCAACAACACAAATTCTTATAACAATTTCACACCAGTGCTAGATCAAAATAGCCGTGCCAAGCGTCCTATCATTGAGTTTGATACTGATCTTCAATTATATAATTTTGGATCAAACTACAAAGGTAGTGTAACCGTTGTTGACAACAACGAAACAGA
>P_2C_Liq_3_UnCtyDRAFT_100531_pt1 | contig 11274 bp, 6 predicted proteins | sample Pon2CUnioCityCA_3_FD_9720 | JGI IMG/M metagenome (IMG submission 9720)
ATTAATTTCTTTGAAGGAGTTGTAGAAAATGCAGCAGTAAATGATATTCATATTTCTGAAGAAGTTGCATCTTTATTCAATGAAATTTTAACAACATTAGATGATAATGCTACGATTTTATCAAGAAATGTTACGGATAACGAAAGAAAAAGGGTCTTAGATGGTTTAGGACAACCTGCAAGCGATTATAGAGCGTTTATTTATGAAAACGGATTTTCAACAAATAAAACAAAAATTACAAAATCATCATTATTACACTTTTTTGCCATCACTAAAAATTATTTAGATCATAGTATTAGAGCGAACAAACGTGCTGATAATATGTATCACGCATATAATTTAATGACCATAGAAAATGATGAAGAGGTATCAATTTCTTATCTATCAGAAATGTTAGAGGGTCAAGTTGCCGCTTTAAGTTCGGGCTATTTAACGCCACAACAGGCCTTAGATTTATTGGATGGTTTAAAAGCATCAGCGTTATTTAGACCAGATCAATACAGTTATATTTTATATCCGAATAAAAACTTACCAAGATTTACCAAGAAAAATAATATTTCTTCAGATCAGGTTAAAAACTCTAAGTTATTGCAACAATTAGTTGCTGATGGAAATAGAAAATTAATAGAAAAAGACGTTTTAGGAAATTATCACTTTAATGGTAGTTTTAACAATGCAAATAGCGTAAAAGGGGCTTTAGCCAGTTTATCAGAAGATTATAAAGGGTTAGTGGCGCAAGAGTCTGAATATGTGTTAGAAGTTTTTGAAGATATTTTCGATCACAAATCATTTACAGGACGTTCTGGAACTTTCTTCGGTTACGAAGGTTTAGGTTCTATATATTGGCATATGGTGTCTAAATTGTTATTAGCAGCGCAAGAAAATTGTTTATTAGCCATTAATACGAATGAGAGCGAAGTGGTAATTGGTAAATTATTAGATCATTATTACGAAATTAATGCAGGAGTTGGGGTACATAAATCGCCAGAATTATATGGTGCTTTTCCAACAGATGCCTATTCGCACACGCCTGCTACAAAAGGTGCCCAACAACCAGGAATGACAGGTCAAGTAAAAGAAGACTTATTAAGTAGGTTTGGTGAGTTAGGTGTTTTTGTAGAGAAAGGTAATATTGTATTTAAACCAAGATTATTAAAAGAATCAGAATTTTTAGATACTGCTCAAACTTTTAATTATATCGATATCAATGGAGTTGAACGATCTATTGAAATTGAAGCCAATCAACTATGTTTTACGTATTGTCAAGTACCTATTGTTTATGCAAAAGCAAATGCCGAGTATGTAGAGGTGGTATATAATCACAACAAAAACGAAGGCTTTAATAAATTAGCATTAAACAAAGCAACAAGCAATAAAATTTTTGACAGAACAAATGAAATAAATCATATAAAAGTATCTATTATAAGGTAAGCTTAATGAAAATCAACTATCTAAAATATGGATTTTGTTGTTTTTTATTATTATGGATTTCATGTAAAAAAGAAATGAATTTAAATAAAGAAGCACAAATAGAACAAAAAGTAGAGGCTCTTTTAAAGCAAATGACTTTAAAAGAGAAAATCGGACAAATGTCACAAATACGACATTTTGAAGAATCTGCTTATGTACATGTTACTGAAAAATTCATTGGTTCTATAATTCATACTCAAGGGCCAATTCCAGGAAAAACTGCTTTAGATTGGCAAAAAAGGTTCATAGAATTACAAAAAAAGGCACTTTCTACACGATTAGGAATTCCTTTATTGTTTGCTGTAGATGCTGTTCACGGACAAAACACCTATGAAGGAGCAACGATTTTTCCTCATAATATTGGCTTAGGAGCAACAGGAAATGAACAGTTGGTGGAAGAAATTGCTAGAATTACAGCTATAGAAAGTCAAGCAACTGGTTTCAATTGGGTATTTTCGCCTTGTATAGCAATTCCGTTTAACGAGAAGTGGGGTAGAGTATATGAAGCCTTTTCAGAAAGTACAATACTCACAGAAAAATTAGCAAGGGCCTCAGTTAGAGGTCATCAAGGAAATTTATCTGATTCTCATACAGTAATGGCAACTGCAAAACATTTTGTGGGTGATGGAGCAACCGATTTTGGGGTAGAAGGAGGCAATACATCTTTATCATCCAAAGAAATCGAAGCACGTTTGTTATCACCTTACAAAGCTGCTGTTCAAGAAAAAGTAGGCGCGGTAATGGCTTCTTTCAATTCTATAACAGAAACTTCAATGCACAATCATAAGGCATTATTAACAGATACGTTAAAAGTAGGGATGAATTTCGATGGTATTTTAGTTTCAGACTGGAAAGCGTATTCACGTTTTAATGGAAATGAAGTTATAAATGCGGGTGTAGATGTTATTATGGCAGTTGATGGTGATTTAGATGATTTTCAAAAAGGCGTAGAAAAAGGAGTAAAGGACAGCACGGTTTCTATGGATAGAATTGATGATGCCGTTAGAAGAATTTTACGCCAAAAATTCAGACTGGGTGTTTTCGACAATCCTTTTCCAGATACCACTTTAGTAGCACAAATAGGTATAAAAAAGCATAGAACAATTGCAAAGCAATCAGTTAGAGAATCTCTAGTATTGCTCAAAAATAACGAAAAGACGTTGCCACTATCAAAAGAAACCAAAAAGATAGTAGTTGTGGGCGAACACGCAAACTCATCAGGATTGCAATCTGGCGGTTGGACGATAAATTGGCAAGGAACCAAGAGAAATTACAAAGGTTCAACTTCCATTTTAAAAGGTATTAAAAAGCAAGCAAAAGGTAACGTAGTATTTGATAAAAACGCTACAAGAAATCATTTTGATGCTGATGTGGCTATTATAGTTGTGGGAGAAAACCCGTATGCAGAGTTTTTGGGTGATATTGGCCATGAATCTAATCAACTTAGCTTAACACTTACAAAAAAGCATCAAAAACTCATAGACACCTATCAAGATAAAGGCGTAAAAACGGTGGTAGTTTTAGTATCTGGAAGACCACTAGTAGTTACAGAGCAGATTGAAAAATCGGATGCTTTTGTGGCTGCGTGGTTATTAGGTTCTGAAGGAGATGGAGTAGCAGAAGTGCTTTTTGGAGATTATAATTTCTCTGGAAAATTGCCTCATTCTTGGCCAGCATCAGTAGAAGATTACAACGGTAAATATGGACCAAATTTTTGGGACGATAGTATAACTCCGTTGTTCAAATTAGGGTATGGATTAAAATATTAATTATAGAATCGGTTTAAATTAAGGCAAATTTTATCATAAAATTAGACAAAAAATGAAAAACAAATTACAAACATTTCTGTATGTTACGCTCTTAATTTCTATGATATCTTGTGTAAAATCAGAAAAAAAAGAAGACAAAAATTTGAAAGTAAAGAAAGAACTAACGGCGGCAGATATTTTGGGGAATCCAGATTTTTTGGCCATTTCTTATGGAGGGTATAGAGAAAAAACTAGAGAAGCACAGCCTACTATTCCTCAATTAAAAGAAGATTTAAAGATAATGTATGCCATGGGTATTCGTATTTTACGAACGTATAATGTGCAACCAAAATTACCGCATGCAGCTAACATTTTAGAGGCAATTTCTCAACTAAAAAAAGAAGATGCTAATTTCGAAATGTATGTAATGCTCGGGGCTTGGATAGATTGTTTAAATGCATGGACAGACAAAGCACCAGATCATAATGTAGAAAGTCCACAAAACGAAGGCGAGATTGCAAGAGCAGTGGCTTTGGCAAATAAATATCCAGATATTGTTAAGGTAATTGCAGTAGGTAACGAAGCCATGGTAAAATGGGCTACAAGTTATTTTGTGCAACCCAACGTAATTTTAAAATGGGTAAATCACCTTCAAAATTTAAAGAAAGAAGGTAAATTATCGAAAGATTTATGGATTACCAGTTCAGATGATTTTGCATCTTGGGGAGGTGACGATGAAGCCTATAGAGTAAAGGATTTAGAAGATTTAATAAAAGCTGTAGATTATGTATCAATGCATACATATCCTTATCATTATTCTCATTATGTACCAGGTTTTTGGAAAGTTCCAGACAATGAGCAAAATCTTTCAGATATCGAAAAGGTAGATAATGCAATGAATCGTGCCTTTAAAAAAGCACAACACCTTTATAATAAGGTTTCAGAATATGTAAAGAGTATCGATTCTACAAAAGCGATTCACATTGGAGAAACAGGTTGGGCTACCATATCTTCAGGTCATTATGGCGAAAATGGTTCTAGAGCTACAGACCAATATAAGCAGGGATTGTATTATAAATATATGAGAGAATGGACAAACAAAGAAGGTATTTCTTGTTTTTATTTCGAAGCTTTTGACGAGCAATGGAAAGATGCAGGCAATCCTCTAGGTTCAGAAAACCATTTTGGGTTAATCAATTTAAAAGGTGAAGCTAAATACCCGATTTGGGATTTAGTAGATAAGGGTACATTTAAAGGACTAACAAGAGATGGTAATAAAATTACCAAGACTTTTAATGGCGATAAAGAGGAGATGCTAAAAACTGTTTTAGTACCAAATACGGATTACCCGAGATAATTTAAACGATTCACTATGAAATCAACGAACTTTTTATTTTATTTATTTTTACCATTTATGATTGTAAGTTGCGCTCCTAAAGAAGAACAATTGATTGTAGAAGTCTATGAAACTTCAGCAAACGGAAATAATTTATTGAAATTAGAAAATTTTTCTTCGGATGAAAATGCTGAAGAAACAATTCAAGTAACGCTATTGCCAGCTCTAAAAAAGCAAACGATAACTGGTTTTGGGGGGTCTTTTACAGAATCTACGGCCTATTTATTAAATCAATTAAGCAAAAAAAATAGAGACTCAATTATTGAAGCTTATTTTGGCGAAAGTGGAGCGAAATACTCGTTAACTAGAACACACATGAATTCTTGTGATTTTTCTTTAAGTCAATATTCGTATGCACCAGTTGAAGGTGATAAAGAGTTAAAACACTTTACCATTGAAGAGGATAAAGACGATATTATCCCAATGATAAAAGATGCAATGGCTGTATCTAAAGAGGGCTTTAAAATTTTAGCTTCACCTTGGACAGCTTCACCTTGGATGAAAGACAACAACAAGTGGGTTGGTGGTAAATTACTGCCAGAATATTACGATACTTGGGCATTGTTTTTCTCTAAATATGTTACAGCGTATAAAGACGAAGGTATTGATATTTGGGGTTTCACAGTAGAAAATGAACCATTAGGAAATGGCAACAATTGGGAAAGTATGCATTATTCTCCTGATGAAATGACCAATTTTGTACAACATCACTTAGGCCCAAAGTTAAAATCAGATTATCCTGATGTAAAAATTTTAGGATATGATCAAAACAGAGAACATTTAAATGAATGGGTAGATTCGCAATACAAAAATGAGGAAACCTCAAAATATTTTGACGGTACAGCAATCCACTGGTATGCAAGTACCTTTCATTATTTTCCAGAAGAATTGCAATACGCACATAACAAGGCGCCAAACAAGTATTTAATCCAATCAGAAGCTTGTATAGATGCTCAAGTTCCTGTTTGGAAAGATGACGCCTGGTATTGGAAAAAAGAGGCAACAGATTGGGGCTTTACATGGGCGCCAGAAAAAGACAAACCTATGCATCCAAAATACGCTCCAGTTAATAGGTACGCCAGAGATATTATTGGTTGTTTAAACAACTGGGTTGACGGATGGATAGATTGGAATATGGTACTTGATACAAAAGGAGGACCAAACTGGTTTCAGAATTGGTGTATAGCTCCAGTAATCGTAAATCCTGCTACAGATGAAGTCTATTTTACACCATTATATTACACATTATCTCATTTCAGTAGATTTATTAGACCTGAAGCAAAAGTTATAGAAATAAATAACCCAGATAAGGATATTATGATTACTGCAGCAGAAAACAGTGACGGTTCAATAGCTGTTGTTATTTTTAATGAAAAAGCAGCAACAAAAAACATTCAATTAACCCTTAATGATAAAAGTGTTCATGTAAATATTCAAGGACAAGCTATACAAACCATTGTAATAACTAATTAACATTTTACTAACTAAAAACCAATAATATATGTCAACAACATCTACAACACCGGTAAGAGGAAAAGTGCCTTTCGGACAAAAGGCAGCCTTTGGTGCTGGTCACTTAGTATTAAACTTATTGCCAGGAGCTTTAGGAATACTTATGTTCTTTTTATTAACTGCTTTTGGAATGGATCCAATTGATGCTGGTATTTTAGGTGCATTACCGCGTCTTTTTGATGCGATTACAGATCCTATTATGGGATTTATTTCAGATAATACAAAGTCTAAATGGGGTAGAAGAAGACCTTATATTTTTGTTGGGGCCGTTTTAAGTGGAGTCTTATTCGCATTACTATGGCAAATGGATGCAGAAAGTACTCAAAACTATAATTTTTGGTATTTTTTAATATTTTCAATGGTGTTTTTAATAGGTAATACCATGTTTGCTACACCTTTAGTAGGTTTAGGTTATGAAATGACCTCAGATTATAATGAAAGAACACGTTTAATGGCATTCTCTCAAACAATCGGACAAATTGCCTGGATGATTGTTCCTTGGTTTTGGGTAATCATTGCAAATGCAGATATTTTACCACTTAGTGCAGATCAAATTTCGGCCATAGCAGAATTAGGTTTAAATTCAGAAGAAACCGCCAAAGTCACAACGCAGGCATTACAAGCAAATGGGGTTCGTAAATTGTCAATAATTGTAGGTGTTATCTGTTTGATTCTTGGAGTTTTACCAGCATTATTTTGTAAAGGTATTGATTCTGCAAATATGGAAAACAGAAAAAAATTATCTTTGAGTTCATTAGGTTCTAATATGATGGATTTATTTAGAGGTATCGCTGAAGTATCTAAAAGTAAACCTTTTGTGAAATTATGTGGTGCTACATTTTTAGTGTTTAATGGCTTTCAATTAGTAGCTTCTTTTAGTTATTTTATTATTGTATATTATATGTTTAATGGCGATTTTGATGGTGCAGGAAATTTACCAGCTTGGTTTTCAACAATAACCGCTGTAATAACTGCTTTTGGTGTCATACCAGTAGTATCATGGATGGCAAATAAATGGGGTAAAAGAAGAGCATTTATCTATTCAACAGCAATTTCTATTGTTGGTTATATTCTAAAATGGTGGGGTTTTGATCCAGAAAATGTGTATTTACTTTTTGTACCCGTTCCTTTTATGGCTTTTGGTTTAGGAGGTTTATTTACTTTAATGATGAGTATGACTGCTGATGTATGCGATTTAGATGAATTAGAAAATGGTATGCCTCGTAAGGAAGGTACTTTTGGTGCAATTTATTGGTGGATGGTAAAAATTGGCCAATCTATCGCATTGTTTTTAGGTGGTTTAGTTTTACAGTTAGTTGGTTTTGATCAAAATGCTGCAACTCAGACTGCAGAAACAATTATACAATTAAGAATTGCAGATATTGTAATACCTTCAGTTACAGCTGGTCTGGCTATTTGGATTATGTGGAAATATAGTTTAAATGAAGATAGAGCTAGAAAGATTAAAGAAGAATTAGTTGCGAGAAGAGGAGAATTATAAATAAAATAAAATAAATAAAACAAATATAAAATGTCATATAGAGAAGAACATCATTTTAAACTCAAAGCCAATTACTCAGAAACGGCAGGTGTCGATTTTAGTAAATATGAGACTAAAGAAGATTTAGTAAAACTTTGGAGAGACACTATAGATGCAGGAATGCACGGAATTTGTTTTAGTACGTATGAAGATGGTCAAGAACCAGGAGATACTATTACTGAAGAACAAGTAGAAAGGAGAGTAAAAATATTAAAGCCACATACAAAATGGATTCGTTCTTTTTCTTGTATAGAAGGTAACGAACACATACCAAGAATGGCCAAAAAACACGGTATTAAAAATTTGGTTGGGGCTTGGTTAGGTGACGATATGGAAAAAAACGAGCTAGAAATAGAAGGATTAATTCAATTAGCAAAAGAAGGTTGTGTAGATATTGCAGCAGTAGGTAATGAAGTAATGTATCGTAAAGATTTAACTGAAGATCAACTATTAGGCTATATATATAGAGTTAAAGAAGCTTTAAAAGGTATGGATATTCCAGTAGGGTATGTAGATGCTTACTATGAGTTTTCGCACAGACCAAATATTACAGCAGCTTGCGATGTTATTTTGGCGAACTGTTACCCTTATTGGGAAGGCTGTAGCATAGAGTATTCTTTAAACCACATGCAAAAAATGTTTGGACAAGCATCAGATGCGGCACAAGGTAAAAAAGTAATCATTACAGAAACGGGTTGGCCAAGTAAAGGAGAAAGTTTAGGAGGCGCACATTCAACCGAAGAGAATGCCATGAAATACTTTATAAATGCAATGGCATGGGCAAATAAAGATGATATAGAAATCTTTTATTTCTCATCTTTTGATGAATCTTGGAAAGTTGGAGCAGAAGGCGTGGTTGGTGCTTATTGGGGGCTTTGGGACAAACATGAGAATTTGAAGTTTTAATTCTTCAGATTATTGACATATTAAAACTCTATAAATTAATAATTTATAGAGTTTTTTAATTTGTAAACCATACTGTTGATTATAGCCACTTAACATTAGTGTTTTACTACTATACATTACCTATACAAAGTCTTATTTTGTAAATTTTTCAAAGAATTTAACGTTTTATTAAATCTCTTGAAACCCTTTACTGTAATGGAATTTCTCATCTTTTGATGAATAATTTAAGTTGTATGTTTTTTGTTGTGGTTGTAAATGATAAAATTGAATATAATTGAGTTAATATTGTAGTATAACATTTTAAATATATAACAATTATGAAAAAAATTACATTATTATTTGCCCTTTTAATCACATCAATTGGGTTTTCACAAACTCCTACTGGTGCTGCTCCAACACCACCGGCTCGAAATGCAGGAGATGTGGTGTCAATATTTTCACAAACTTCAGATGAAAATACTAAAGTTTATGCAGATATTGCAGCAAACCTGAATCCTAACTGGGGTGAAACATCAGGTCAAGTTACTTTTCCTGCTTTCGGAAGCGATCGTGTTATGCAAATTCCAGCCTTTAACTATCAAGGTATAGATTTTGATACCAATAGACAAAATATTTCTACAATGACCAAGATGCATTTTGATGTATGGACAAATGGTGCAAGTCCAAGAATGGTTATTATTTGGGATGGAGGAGAAGTAGCAGCAACAGGATCTACAATTACATCAGCTCCTGGACAATGGACTTCTGTAGATGTTAATTTAGCAGATTTTACAGGTGCTGATTTAACAACAGTAAGACAACTAAAAATAGATATGGGTGATGCAACTCAAACAATTTATTTAGATAATATTTATTTTTATAAAGAAGCTGTTGATGCAAATGCAGATGCAACACTTAGTGATCTAAAAATAGATGGTAATACTATTGCTGGATTTTTACCAAGTAATGAAACGTATACCTATGAAGTAACTGGAACTAGTGTTCCTCAAGTAACAGCTACAGCTTCACAAGATGGTACAGCACAAGTTAGTATTACACAAGCAACAGCAGTTCCTGGTTCAGCAACAGTTGTAGTAACAGCTGGTGATACAACTACTCAAAAAACATATACTGTAAACTTTGAGCAAGAGGTAGCACCAACTACAGCTCCTGCAACTCCACCAACAAGAAATTCGTGGGATGTAATTTCTATTTATGGTGAGGCTTACGGAACTGCTATTGGTCTTAATGGCGTAGATTGGGATGGTGGAGCTAATGCTGTAGAAATGGCTTATGCAGATAACAACGTTTTAAAAATAACGAATGGTGTAAATGATTTTATTGGTTTTGGTGTTGCTAATACTGAAGGATATATTGATGCTAGTGAAATGACTCATGTTCATGCAGATTTTTGGATTGATGGTGATTATGTTCCTGGACAGGTTCTTAAAGTTAAATTATCTAATCATGCTAATTTAAATGGAGAAACAAGTGCTATTATTCCTGAGGCTTTTCCAGTAGATGGTGATACTCAAAAGTGGTTTTCTTTTGATTTACCTATAGATGGTGCTAAAGAAAGAATAAGAGAGTTACTTTTAATTTATACGAATTCTGCTACCCCTCCAGGTACAGTTTATGTTGATAATATATACATGTATAGAGCTGCAACAGCGAGCGTAGAGAATAATACTTTATTAGGTTTTTCTATGTATCCAAACCCAGCATCGAATAAATTAAATATTTCAGCTAAAGAAACTATCCAAAGAGCTGATATTTTTAATGTGATAGGTAAAAAAGTTATGAGTTTAAACATTAATAAAACAAGTGAATCTATTGATATTTCTAGTTTAAATTCTGGAATCTATTTAGTAAAATACGATGTTAATGGTACAACTGGTACTGCAAAATTTATCAAAGAGTAAGTTTTTAACGACACTTTTTTAATTATAAAATCCGAGCAGAAATGTTCGGATTTTTTTTATGTTCTAGAATTGCCAAATAAAAAATGAATAAAGTTGAAAGTTAAATCAACAAGTCGATTAACTTTTATCGTTTGAATCAGTTTTCTAGTTCTTTAAACTTATTTAAAAAAAGATGGATTTTCAATGGAATAAGTTTCTCGAAATGAGCGGATATAGTTTCCTTTCATTGTTTTTTAAATAGAATCAACTTCTTTACAAGAATTAGACTTTATAAGTACATAGGCGTTTAATTAATGGGATAAATAAATTCTAAAGCAGTAATTTGTTTTAAGCTTATAATTTAACGTCAATTAATGCGCTTGCGTTGTAATAAAGCACTTAAGTTATTCATTTAGACTTAACGGTTGCCTTTCTCGAAGCTTTAGAAGTTCATCAAATGGAGCAAACGGTTACTAAATATTCCCTTGAGGGGATTATAGGGGTGTTTTCCATCAATTATAATAAAGTTAATAAACATGATTTTCAGAATACTAAAATGTTGTACATTGAACTGACGTTAATTTAACGTTCATTGTAACGTTTAATTTATATGTGTATTTCTTCTTACAATTAAAATTAGTATGTCGCGTTCACTAACCTTTTATCGCGGTGTTAGAGTATCAAAGTTTCATCCAGAATAAATAGTTTATATAATTTTATTCAAAAAAAAAGCGAGTATAAAACTCACTTTCTAATTTATGAACAAAGAAAACTACTTATTTTCGCCCTCTTTGATTCGGTCTAAGTATTCTTGAAAACGTT
>P_2C_Liq_3_UnCtyDRAFT_100533_pt1 | contig 11249 bp, 9 predicted proteins | sample Pon2CUnioCityCA_3_FD_9720 | JGI IMG/M metagenome (IMG submission 9720)
AAAAACAAAAATTAGAGCTGCTTTAAAAGATGAAGAAAAACAAATTGCCGAAGAAGGAAAAGCAATTTTAACTAGAAAATTACGTCATTTAAAAATACCGTTTACCGAAAAAACAACGAACGAACTTGTCAATTTCTTTAAACTTAGAACTAGTTTCGATTTGTTTTTTAGAATTGGTAATGGTTCTATAGACAATACACAATTAAAAGCATTTGTTACACAGAGAAATAGTACTATTTTAAATTTCTTTAAAACCAAGTTAAGAAGAAAAAACACCACCAATAAAGAACTTATAGATACTGAAGAAGTAACTAATAAATTTGATGCGCTTGTTTTTGGTAAAGAAGAAGAAATATTAGACTACAAACTCTCTAAATGTTGTAACCCTATACCAGGAGATACCGTTTTTGGTTTTTTAACTATAAATGAAGGGATTAAAGTGCATAAAAAAAACTGTCCAAACGCAATTTCTTTACAATCTAACTATGCTTACAGAATTATGCTAGCAAAATGGATAGATTCTACCAAGCAAGATTTTAAAGCAATTTTACATATAAATGGTGTCGATAATAAAGGGATCGTAAATAATGTAACCCGAATAATTTCTAACAATATGGGCGTATTTATTAACAGTATTAATATTGCTGGAGACAATGGTGTGTTTGATGGAAAAATAAGCTTAAGCGTTAAAAACAGTGCACAGTTGAATAAATTAACAAAAAGTCTGCAAAAAATTGAAGGAGTTAAAAATGTAGAACGTGTTAATACTTTGTAAATATCATTTTCAAAAAAAAGGATTTTATAAAGAAATAACTGTAAATTTGTCTTTTCGTAAAATTTTAAGAAAATGAATAATTCTCTTGAAAATCAAGAAGTAGTAAAAAAAGTATTTACATCCTATTTAGAAGAAAATAAGCACAGAAAAACACCTGAGCGTTATGCTATTCTTCAAGAAATTTATGATGCAGATGAACATTTTGATATAGAATCTCTTTATATTAAAATGAAAAATAAAAATTATAGAGTAAGCAGAGCTACGCTTTACAACACCATTGATATTTTATTAAATTGTGGTTTGGTTAGAAAACACCAATTTGATGGACAATCGATGGCTCGTTATGAAAAAAGTTACTTCGATAAAAATCACGACCATGTAATTTTTACAGACTCTGGAGATGTTAAAGAATTTTGCGATCCAAGAATACAAATTATTAAAAAAACCATAGAAGAAATTTTTGATATTGATATTCATAATCATTCACTTTACTTTTACGGGACAAAAAAGAAAAAATAACAACATTCTGTTGGTATTTTGCCAATAAACTAAAAACAATACAACAAAACAAACAACAAATTAACACAACTAATGGCTGTAGATTTATTACTAGGATTACAATGGGGAGACGAAGGAAAAGGAAAAATTGTAGACGTATTAACTAAAAATTATGATATTATTGCGCGTTTTCAAGGAGGACCAAATGCAGGACATACTTTAATTTTTGATGGCGCAAAACACGTTTTACACACAATCCCTTCAGGTATTTTTCACAAAACAGCATTAAATGTTGTAGGGAATGGTGTTGTTATTGACCCTGTAATTTTTAAAAAAGAATTAGAAAATCTAGACAAACACAATATAGATTATACTTCTAAATTATTAATCTCTAGAAAAGCACATTTAATTTTACCTACACATAGATTGTTAGATGCAGCATCAGAAACTTCTAAGGGTAAAGCTAAAATTGGTTCTACTTTAAAAGGTATTGGTCCAACTTATATGGATAAAACTGGTAGAAACGGTATGCGAGTTGGAGATTTAGAATTAGAAAACTGGAAAGAAAAATACGATGCGCTTACAGAAAAGCATATTAAAATGTTAAAGTTTTTTGATGTTCAAATAGAATATGACTTAAAAGAATTAGAAGCAGAATTTTGTAAAGGAATTGACAAGCTTAAAACCTTAGCGTTTATAGATAGCGAAGAATTTTTAAACCAAGCAATTAAGGATAAAAAAACAATTTTAGCAGAAGGCGCACAAGGTTCTTTATTAGATATCGATTTTGGTACCTATCCTTTTGTAACATCATCTAATACAACTGCTGCTGGAGCTTGTACAGGTTTGGGTGTAGCACCTAATAGAATTGGTGAAGTTTTTGGTATTTTTAAAGCGTATACCACTAGAGTGGGGTCTGGTCCTTTTCCTACAGAATTGTTTGATGATGATGGAGCAACTATGGCAAAAGTTGGGCACGAATTTGGAGCAACAACAGGTAGACCAAGAAGATGTGGTTGGTTAGATTTAGTAGCTTTAAAATATGCTGTAGATGTAAATGGTGTAACACAATTAATGATGATGAAAGGTGATGTACTTTCTGGTTTTGATACCTTGAAAGTATGTACATCATACAATTATAAAGGTAAAGAAATTGCTCACTTACCATACAATATAGAACCAGAAAATGTTTCTGTAAATTATACTGAATTTAAAGGTTGGACAGAAGATTTAACAAAAATGACTTCTGCAAATCAATTGCCTAAAAACTTACTAGACTATGTTGCTTTTATAGAAAAAGAAACAGGTGTACCTGTAAAAATAGTTTCTGTAGGTCCAGATAGAAAACAAACTATAGAAAGATAATACATTTTACTTTTTATAAAAAAAAGCCTTATTTCTAATTAAGAATAATGCTTTTTTGTATTGTCTAAAATTAGTTTTCATCTATTTTAAAATTTAATTGAAGTACTGATAAAAGTCATATTTACTGCCGTTTATTTCATCGAAATTTGTAGAAAATTAAATGATACATGAAACGTTTTGAAAATAAGCTAATTGCAGATATTGTTTTAAATAACATCAATACGTCTGAAGTATTTAAAGAATTTAATATAGACTATTCTATAGAAGGGAATAAAAACTTTTTAACAGTTTGCGAGCATAAAAATATAGATAGTAAAAAAATCATAAATAAATTAGTAGCTGCACATAAAGATGTTTATTATTTACAAAACTACAATTCTTGGAAATTAGATTTTTTAATTGAATTCCTATCAGAAATTCATCACAATTATAAAGAAGAAAACATATTAATACTAAAACAATATAGTAAAAAAGTAGCTGATTTATATAGTAAACAATATCCTGAATTATTAGAAGTTAACAACTTAATACAAGGTGTTTCAGAAGAAATTTTAGAACATATGAAAAACGAGGAAACCATCTTGTTTCCTTACTTAAATGAGTTATTAAAACTCGAGAATGCTTCCTCTACTTCTAAATATAATTCTTCAAAAAAACTAAAAATTATAGATAGTTTTGAAGACGAGCACTATAAAATTCGTAAGACATTTCAAAAAATAGCAACACTTACCAATTACTATATTCTACCAGAAAACATATGCAACTCATTTAAACTTTTATATATAAAATTAAAGAATTTTGATGATCGATTGCAAGAGCATATCCATATAGAAAATAATATTCTTTTTCCGAAAGCAAAAAAACTACAGTTCAAAGTATTTAGCAAAAAAAAAGAATATAGCTAGAATTTTACTCTTCTTTAATAGTTTGCCATTTTCTTTTCATTATTTTTGCGTAAAATCGTTTATTTTGAAAAGAATACTTTTATTTCTATTTCTAACACAAACAGCCTTTGTTTTTTCGCAAACTAAAAAAATGGTTTTTGGTGCAACACAACAATTTGTAGACGAAGAAAAATACCCGGGTGCTACTGTGCTTTTAGGGAATGTGAAAATGACTCATAAAGGTGCTGTATTAACTTGTAGCAAAGCCTTTTATTATAAAAAACTAAACTTTTTTAAGGCCATAGATAATGTACTCATTAAACAAGGTGATACCATAACACAAACTAGTGATTATGTTGATTATGATGCCAATACAGAACAGGCGCTCTCTTGGGGAAATGTGGTTTTAAAAGACCCAGAAATGACTTTAACTACAGATACGCTTCATTTTGATAGATTAAATCAAAAACTATATTATAGAACTTTTGCCACTATAAAAGACAAAACAAATACATTAAAAAGTAAAATTGGAAATTATTATCTAGAAAACAAAAAATTTACAGCTACAACAAGAGTTACTATTGTTAATCCTGAGCATAATTTGGCCTCTAATCACTTAGATTATTACACCAACTCTGGTTTGGTTTATTTATATGGACCATCTACCATCACCAATACAAAAAACAAAAATAAAATTTATTGTGAACGAGGTTTTTACAACACCAAAACAGATATTTCTTATTTTATTAAAAACGCAAAACTTTACTTAAAAGAAAGAACTGTAGAAGGAGATAGTTTGTATTACGATAAAAAGAACGGGTTTGCCTCTGCAACCAACAATATACAGGTGATAGATACCGTGAAAAACTTTGTTACCAGAGGGAATTATGCAGAAATTTTCGAAGAAAAAGATTCACTTTTTATCATCAAAAAAGCAGTTGCCATTTCTATTATAGACAAAGATTCTACCTTTATTCACGGAGATACTTTATTAGTTACAGGAGTTCCAGATAAAAGAATTGTTAGAACCTATCATAATGTAAAAATCTTTAAATCAGATTTACAAGGTAAGTGCGATTCGATACATACAAACCAAGAAAAAGGCTTAACAAGAATGTTTAGCAACCCTGTTTTATGGTCAGATGGTAATCAAATTACTGGAGATACCATTCACTTACTATCTAATATAGAAACAGAAAAGCTAGATTCTTTAAAAGTATTAAATAACTCATTTATAGTCTCTAAAGACTCTTTATCAAATGATAACTTTAATCAAATTAAAGGAAGAAATATATTTGGTAAGTTTTTAGAAAACAAACTTAAACTTCTATTAGTAAAGGGTAATGCTGAGTCTGTATATTTTAATAGAAATGAAGAAGGAGTTTTAGAAACCGTAACCAAAGAAATTTCTAGTAACATAGAATTTACTTTAAATGAAGGTGAAATTGAGCAAATAAAATATTTAAAAAAATCAGAAGGCACTACCTACCCTCCTTCTAAATTACCAGAAGAAGTAAACAGGTTAAATGGTTTTATTTGGCGAGAAACAGAACAACCTAAATCTAAAGAAGATATTTTTAAAAAGGATACACAAGACAAATCACCAAAAAAATCTAAAAAAGATTTGGTAAAACCCGCTTTAAAAAAACTTCCTAAAAAAGAGAAAAAAAGAAAAAAAGAAATTCTACCCACTAAAAATTAGATGAAAAAAGATTTCTTTACATATCAAGCACAAACCAGTCCTCACCCACTTGCCTTAGAGATTTCTAAAGCAAAAGGCAGTTTTATATTTGATACCAAAGGGAAAAAATATTTAGATTTTGTGGCTGGTGTTTCGGCAAATAGCTTGGGGCACAACCATCCAAAAGTTACGGAAGCCATTAAAAATCAATTAGATAATTATGCACATGTAATGGTTTATGGTGAGTTTATACAAAAACCACAAGTAGATTTGTGCAAATTATTGGCGCAAAATTCACCCAAAAACTTAAATGCAGTTTACATAACAAATTCAGGTACAGAAGCTACAGAAGGGGCTTTAAAACTAGCCAAAAGAGTAACCAAGAGAGCAGAAATAATTGCTGCTAAAAACTCATATCATGGCAATACTATGGGGGCAATGAGTGTTTCTGGTGTAGAAAAACAAAACAGTGCATTTAGACCTTTAATACCTGGCACAAAGTTTATTGGTTTTAATACAGATGAAGATTTAAATAAGATAACCCATAAAACAGCAGCAGTAATTGTTGAGACGATACAAGGTGGTGCTGGTTTTATTGAACCTAAAAATAATTTTTTAGTCAAATTAAAACAAAAATGTGATTCAGTTTGTGCATTGTTAATTTTAGACGAAATACAAACAGGAATTGGAAGAACAGGAACCTTTTGGGGTTTCGAAAACTATAATGTAACTCCAGATATTGTAGTTACAGGAAAAGGGTTAGGTGGTGGTATGCCAATTGGTGCTTTTTTAGCTTCTTTTAAAATGATGAGTTTGTTAAAAGACAATCCTAAACTTGGTCATATTTCTACTTTTGCTGGTAATCCTGTAATTGCAGCAGCTGCGAATGCAACTGTAAAAGAAATTTTAAATAAAAATTTACTAAAAGAAAGCCTTAGAAAAGAACAACTTTTTAGAAGACATTTACAGCATTCATCAATCTTAGAAATAAGAGGAAAAGGATTAATGTTAGCTGCCATTGTAAAAACACCAGAACTAGCAGTAAAAACAATACACAAGTGTTTAGAAAAAGGGCTAATTTTATTCTTTTTATTGTTTGAACAAAGGGCAATGCGTATTACACCACCTTTAACAATTTCTGATAAAGAAATCGTAGAAGGTTGTAAAATACTAATAGAAACTCTAGACGAATTGTCATAAAAAAACCTTCTATTTTGCAATAGAAGGCTAACTTGTAGAATGTATTTGAATATATATTGATTATACTTTTTTTACTTTAACAGCATTCATACCACGCATTCCTTTTTCTAGTTCAAAAGAAACTTTATCATTCTCTGCAATTTCATCTATTAAACCACTTACGTGTGTAAAATATTTCTCATTATTTTCTGTATCAATAATAAAACCAAAACCTTTAGAAGAATCAAAGAAAGAAACTTTTCCTTTTCTTACAGGATCTTCTTCTGGTAAATCTTCTTTTTTAGTTACAGATATTTGTATATCTTCTAACTCATACTCTACCTTTAACTCTGGGTCTGGTGGGGTATCTGTTAAATTTCCATTATGATCTACGTAAGCAAATTGAATACCTCCATTACCATTTGCTTCTTTGTCGGCTTTTCTAGCCTCCATTTTTTTACGTTTTTCTTCACGTTTTTTTAAACGCTTCTTTTCTTTTTCACTTTTACTAAATGTCTGTTGCGATTTTGCCATTAAAAATATTAGAATATTAAAATTAGTACTGTTTATTAGAAAATGCTTGGTAATTTTAGCTACAGAAGTTTTAAAACATCAAAGTATATTTCTTCTAATAAATTACAAATATACAATTTATTAAAGAAATATTTTCAATATTATTTTGATAGGAAAATAAAGTTGTAAGAATAAATATCTAAAAACATCTCTTGTGTTTAAGTTGTTCTGTTAAATGTTAATTTTTTTACAAAAAAAAGTATTTTAAACTTTTGTAATAGTATTACTATTATATTTGCAATTGTTGAAAATAATTCGAAATGAAAAATTTATTATCTGTTTTAAAAATTTCTGTACCTAACAATGTATATATTAAAGATCCAGAAACATCCGATTTAGGAAAACGTATAGTAGAAAATAGCATTATACTAATAAATGAAATTGGTTTTGAAAATTTTACTTTTAAAAAATTAGGAACCAAAATTGGCTCTAATGAGAGTTCTATTTATAGATATTTTGAAAGTAAGCACAAATTGTTGCTTTATCTATCCTCTTGGTATTGGGCTTGGTTAGAGTATCAATTGGTTATAGAAACGTTTAGTATTTCAGACAATAAACAAAAATTAGAAAAAGCTATAGATGTATTTACAAGAAAAGTAAAAGAGGACTCTACATTTTCTCATGTTAACGAAGTATTTTTATATAAAATAATTGTAAATGAAAGCTCTAAATCATATTTAACTAAAGAAGTTGATAAAGATAATAAAGAAGGGTATTTTGAAACTTATAAACGTTTAATTTTAAGATTAGAGCAAATGATTTTAGCAATAAAGCCCAACTACAAATACGCGTTAAGTTTAGCTAGTACTATTTTAGAAGGAGGTTTGCATCAACATTTTTTAACAGAGCACTTCCCTTCTATTACAAATTGCAAACAAAAAAACACACCCAAAGAATTTTTTATTGAATTAGTAAAAAATACCATTAGATAAATATGGAAGAAAAAAAATTACACCCTTGGAAACGGTTTATCAACTTATTAAGGTTAGAAAAACGTGATATTTTTCAAATTTTTTATTATGCAATTTTTGGTGGTATTGTTGCTCTATCACTACCCTTAGGTATTCAAGCGATTATTAACTTAATACAAGGAGCACAAATTTCTACTTCTTGGGTTGTTTTAGTAATTGTAGTTACACTTGGTGTAATTTTTTCTGGAGCTTTACAATTAATGCAACTAAGAATTATAGAAACCATTCAACAAAGAATATTTACAAGAGCTTCTTTTGAGTTGAGTTATCGCTTTCCAAAAATAAAAATGAATGAGTTGCGTAATTATTATCCACCAGAATTGGCAAATCGTTTTTTTGATACATTAACCATTCAAAAAGGACTCTCTAAAATTTTAATTGATGTACCTACAGCATTATTGCAAATTATTTTTGCATTGATTTTGTTATCCTTTTATCATCCATTTTTTATCATATTTGGCATTCTATTATTATTGCTTATTTACATTGTATTTAAATTTACGGCTCAAAAAGGTTTAGAAACTAGTTTAAAAGAATCTAAAATTAAATATAAAGTAGCACATTGGATACAAGAGGTAGCAAGAACTGTAGTGAGTTTTAAACTTTCTGGAAATACAAATTTGGCAATTCAAAAAAATGATGCGTTGGTAGATCAATATTTAAAAGCAAGAGAAAGTCATTTTAAAATCTTAATACTACAATTTTCTCAAATGGTTGGTTTTAAAGTTGTTGTTACGGCTAGTTTATTGCTAATTGGTGGAGCTTTGGTTTTAAATCAAGAAATGAATATTGGCCAGTTTGTTGCAGCAGAAATTATTATTTTATTGGTTATTCAATCTGTAGAAAAACTTATTATTGGATTAGAATCTTTTTATGATGTATTAACATCTATAGAAAAAATTGGCCAGGTTGTTGACAAAGAATTAGAATCTCAGGATGGAGAAAGACCGATGTTTAAAAATGGTTTAACAATAGAACTAGACAATGTATCTTATAGAGTAGCAGATAGAAAAAAACCTATTTTAAAAGATGTTTCTCTAGTTTTACATCCTAAAAGTAGAATTTTAATTAAAGGAGAAAGTGGTGCAGGAAAATCTAGTTTACTACGTTTATTATCAGGAATTATAGAACCAACAGAGGGCAATATTTACATTAATAATTTATCGTTAAACAGCTTACATTTAAATCATTATCGTTCTCAATTGGGTTTATCACTATCAGATGAAACTCCTTTTGAAGGAACTATAAAAGACAACTTGGTTTTTGGTGATAAAGAGATAGATGATAGTATTATTTATAAAGCACTTGATATTGTAGGTTTAAATCAGTTTATCAAAGAGCAACCTTATGGTTTAGAAACAATAATTTATCCAGAAGGAAAACAAATGTCTTTTACCATTGCTAAAAAAATACTATTAGCTAGAGCAATTATTAAACAACCCCAAGTGCTCATTTTAGAAGATCCTTTAGATCAATTTAATTTAGAGGAAACTAAAGATATTATTAAATATTTAACAGCTCCAGATAAACCTTGGGCATTAATAGTTGTAAGTAGTAAAAAAAGCTGGAGCACACAATGTCAGCAAATAATAACCTTAGAAAAAGGAGAAATTAAATCTATAATATAATAGCTATGTTAAATATTTCTAACAATCAATTAAATAAAAAAGTAGATTTAACTTTATTTAAATCTGGTAAAGAAATCTTTACCAAAAACTATTACAAAGCATTTAATAAATTTTTATTAGTTTTTGCCATTCTAGGCTTTATTATACTTTTTTTACCTTGGACACAGAATATTACTGGCCAAGGTATTGTTACCACTTTAATGCCAGAACAAAGACCACAAACCATACAATCTCAAATTCCTGGCAGAATAGAAGAATGGTTTGTAAGAGAAGGAGATTATGTTAAAAAAGGGGATACAATTCTTAGAATTTCTGAAGTTAAAAGCGAGTATTTTGATGACAAACTTATAGAAAGAACCACTAACCAAATTACTGCAAAAATATCTTCTGTTGGTGCTTATAAAGAAAAAGTAAACGCATTAAAAAGACAAATAACCTCTCTAAAAAGAGAGCAAAGTTTAAAGTTAGAAATGGCAAAAAATAAATTGCTACAATCTAAACTAAAAGTACAAAGTGATAGTATTGAGTTTGAAGCTGCTAAAACCAATATAAAAATAGCTAAAAGACAATATATACGTGCAAAAACATTAGAAAGTGAAGGTATTGCAGCTGTTAAAGATGTAGAAGAGAAAAACTTAAAACTACAAAAAACACAAGCAGCTTTAATAAATAAAGAAAACAAATTACTAGAAAGTAAAAACAATGTTATTAATGCAAAAATAGAAATCACAAGAATTACTGCAGAGTACAGTAATAAAATTTCTAAAGCTCAGAGTGATATGTCTACAGCCATGTCTAGTGGTTTTGATGCAGAAGTTCAGGTATCAAAACTAGAAAATAGCAATAGCAACTATACTGTAAGAAGAAATTTGTTATACATAACAGCACCACATGATGGTTTTATAAACAAAGCCATAAAAGGCGGAATTGGTGGAACTTTTAAAGAAGGTGATGATTTGGTGGGTATTATGCCAGAAAAATACGATTTAGCTGTAGAAACCTTTGTAAGACCAATAGATTTACCATTATTACATATTGGCGAAAAAGTACGTGTGCAATTTGATGGTTGGCCCGCTATTGTTTTTTCTGGTTGGCCCAATGTTTCTTATGGTACTTATGGTGCAAAAGTAGTGGCAATACAAAATTTTATAAGTGACAATGGTAAATACAGAGTTTTATTAGCACCTGACGAAACAGACCACACATGGCCACAAGCCATCAGAGTAGGATCTGGAGCAAGAACCATTGCTTTATTAGAAGATGTTCCTATTTGGTTTGAGCTTTGGAGACAGCTAAACAGCTTCCCTCCTAACTACTATCAACCTAACGGAAGTAACAAAGGAAAAGCTGACGCCAAAAAGAAATAATATAGCAATTTTAAGATTTTAAAAAACATGAAAAAGTATATTTTAATGCTGTTTTTATTAATTTCTGCCAGTATTTTTTCACAAGAAAAAGTTACTTCTGTGATGACACTGTCTGAATATTTAGGCTATGTTAAAAGTTTTCATCCTATTGTAAAACAAGCCAACCTTGTAATTAACGAAAGTGAAGCAAAACTTTTAAAAGCCCGAGGTGCTTTTGATCCTAAAATCGAGATAGATTTTGATAAAAAAGAATTTAAAAATAAAAAGTATTACAACAAACTAAATGCAGCATTTAAAATACCTACTTATTATGGTTTAGAATTTAAGG